>Ga0307478_10000458_pt1 | contig 42144 bp, 34 predicted proteins | sample atmos_gasesECM4C_2_FD_203713 | JGI IMG/M metagenome (GOLD analysis project Ga0307478, IMG submission 203713) | Hardwood forest soil microbial communities from Morgan-Monroe State Forest, Indiana, United States - atmos_gasesECM4C_05 | ecosystem: Environmental > Terrestrial > Soil > Temperate...
ACGGCAGTAGTTGTTTTGACGATCGCGTTAGGGATTGGCGCCACCACGGCAATCTTCAGCGTTGTGGATGCCACACTGCTCCATCCATTGCCATACGCACATCCGGAGCAGCTTGTAAGCGTCGTCGATGACCTTCCCGGTGTCGGTGCGCGCGACGTGGGAATGTCCGTGCCAGAGTGGCACGATCTCGAGCGTTCGGGGATTTTCCAATACGTGTCGCCGATGGGTGGAGGCGGCTCTGTGAATCTGACCGGGTCGTCGCAGCCTACGCGAGCCAGTTTTCTCGCCGAAGCTCCAAACTATTTCGCGCTGCTAGGAGTGAAACCGCAATTGGGCCACACGTTTGACCCGGACAATCACACGCTCGGGTTCACTCTGGAAGTTCTCATCAGCGATGGCCTATGGACGCGGGCGTTCGGGAGAGATCCAGACGTTCTGTGCAAGAACTTGCGGCTCGACAATGATCTGTATCGCGTGATTGGCATCATGCCGCCTGGTTATCGCGATCCAGGCAGAACAGCGGAAGAGAGGAACGCCGAAGTTTGGGCGGGAACCAATTTTGACGCCGCGCCTGCGCCTCCTCCGTTGCGCAGTTCGCATTTTATGGTGGAGGTAATCGCGCGTCTCAAACCCGAACTTACAATTACCGAGGCGCAGCGCCGCTTGGATGCGCTTGTTGCATCCTTACAAAAGGAATTCCCGAACGATTATCCGGCGCAGAATGCTTGGCACGTGCGGCTCCTGCCGCTCAAAGAGAGCATCGTTGGAAATGTTCGTCAATCGTTGATCCTTTTGTTGGGCGCTGTGGGATTAGTGTTGTTGATCGGCTGCGTGAATATCGCCAATCTGCTGCTCGCACGCGGTTGTGGGCGGGGGCGCGAAATGGCCGTGCGCCAGGCGCTTGGCGCTCCGCGGGGGCGGCTGATCTCGCAGCTTCTGACGGAAAGCCTACTTCTGTCGTTAGTTGGCGGCTTGGTGGGGATGGCGATTCTCTTCTGCACGAAGGGATTTTTGCTGCAATTGCTGCCTGACAGCTTGCCGCGACTAAGGGACCTATCCGTCAATTCGGCCGTTTTGTTGTTCGCGATCATCACCTCTTTAGTGGTGGGCGTGATATCCGGGCTTGCGCCGGCTTTGCATGCCGGCCGCACGGGATTGACTCACACGCTCAAGGAAGCACGCGGCTCCACGGGTTCCGGGGAGCAGGCACGAACGCGCCGGATGCTCGTGATTAGCGAATTTGCGCTCTCGCTAGTGCTCATGATCGCTGCGGGTCTTCTGCTGCGAAGTTTTTGGGATCTGTTGAACGTGCGTCCGGGATTCACGCCGGAGAACGTGATGTCCGTTCGGGTGTGGCTGCCGATCCCAAATGATCCCGCGACCGACATCTATCGAACTGCGGCTCAGGAAGCTCCGTTTCTGCGCGAAGTGCTTCGCCGTACCCGAACACTCCCGCAGGTGGAAGAGGCAGCGATTGGCGATATGGCGGCGATTCCATTAGGCCATGGTCAGTTCGACTTGAACCCTTTCCCAGTGATCTTCGAAGGCCACGAAATTCCGAGCAACCAGGCTCCGGTGACTCAGGCTTCAATCGTTACGCCAGACTATTTTCATTTGCTGGGTATGGCGCTCCTCCGCGGCCGCTCATTCACAGAATCCGACGACGATAAGACGCCCGCGGTGGCGGTGATTAATGAGAGGTTCGCGCGGACATTTTGGCCGAATAGGGATCCTATTGGGCAGCGCCTGAAACTACCGGGGTCTAGCTCGGAGCTACATACACTGGACCGAGCTTCCCCGTTTTATTGGGCCACCGTGGTCGGAGTGCTCGCGGATTCTCGAACGGAATCGCTGGCGGAAGCGACCGTGCCGCAGCTCTACTTAAGTATGTATCAGAGGCGGGCTAAGGATCTGGCCATATTCCTCCGGGGACGACTGGACAAGGCCGCAATTCCGGTGCAAGTGCGCGAGCAGGTGCAGTCGGTTAATCCGGAACTTCCCGTGTTCGGCGCGCAGATGCTTGATGACGTGTTGTCCGAGTCGCTTTCGCAAAGGCGATTCTCGATGGAAATGGTTGGCCTGTTCGCTCTGACCGCATTGCTTCTTGCGGGGCTCGGAATCTACGGGGTGATTTCATACATGGTGAGCGAGCGCAGACATGAGATCGGCATTCGCATCGCACTTGGGGCACCCGGCGCGAATATTTTGCTCATGATTCTACGTCAAGGATTGGGTCTGGCCTTCGCTGGTGCTGCCGTTGGACTTGTCGGCGCGTTGATCGTGTCGCACTTGATGGCAGGGCTGCTATACGGCGTGCAGCCGACCGATCCCCTAACATTTGCGGGAGTCGCGGTTCTTCTGATCGGCGTCGCCCTGTTGGGTTGTTACATCCCGGCGCGGCGCGCAGTGCGAGTCGATCCGCTTATCGCGCTGAGACACGAATAGGTCAGGTTGGAGGTCAAACAAAGTCGGGAGGGGGGAGCTCGAATGAATCAGATACAAATCTTCTCGCTGTTGGCAGGACTCATCTTTACAGCGGCCGCTGTCTCGCAAGGTACTGGCCGGGCCTCAACAGCAGGCACACCTCAGCCGCAACAGCCTGCGCCAACCGTTGCCGCGACCGTGGATCGCGAAATCAACGCCATCGAGAAACTGGTTGTGGATGTTGCGGAAGCTATGCCAGAAGACAAGTTCAACTTCTCTCCCGAGAACCTGAACATCCCAAGCAGCGACTACAAAGGCGTGCGCTCATTCGCCGTGCAGGTCAAACACGTTGCCGCCTCCAATTATTTCATTTGGTCGCCGCTTACCGGAGAGAAGCTCCCTGACGGCCTAAAGGACGGGAACGGTCCCGACAGCCTGAAGACCAAAGCCGAAATCATCAAGTTTCTGAAGGATTCCTTTGCCTTGGGCCACAAGGCCGCGGCTACCTTGACGAGTGAAAATATGTTGCAGCCCCCGGAGCACAGCAAATCGCCGCGCCTGCACTTAGCCACCTTCGGCGTCGCCCACGCCTACGACCACTACGGACAGATGGTGGAGTACCTGCGCATGAACGGAATTGTGCCTCCGGCCAGCCGAGGGAAAGCCGAATGATGTGCCAATTCGAACAAAGGAACTTACGATGACGAGGTTGTCTTGGAGTCAATTTGGATTTGTTCTTATTGCGCTCGCTCAGCTTGGCGTCGGTGCAACGACTCTTTGCGGCCGGCGGCAAGCGCCGAATCAAGCCGTTGGCTCCGTGCGTTCTCGGGCCGACGAGACCTTGGAGTGGTGGAACCACGTCGGCAATAAGCTCATCGCCATGGCCAAAGATTTTCCTGAAAACAAGTACGACTTCAAGGTGCAGAAAGACGAGCGAACCTTCGCCGAAAACCTTCTGCACGTCGCTGCGGTCGACTACGATGTGATCCGCAGGGTTTCCGAGTCAAACATCGGCCCCGACTTCGGCGAGAATAAGCACAACCCGTCGCGGGACGCTTACAAAACGAAAGCCGACGTGGTCAGACTGCTCGAGCAAGCTGTCGCCGACGGCGCCTCCGTGATCAAACAGCAGGGCGATGCCGGCCTCGACAAAACTATGCCATTTACATGGGAGACCGGAAAACATGTGGTCCACATTTCCTACATCTGGATCAGCGCAATCGAGCACAGCACGGAACATTTCGGCCAGCTGGTCGTCTACTACCGCGCCAACGACCTGGTTCCTCCGGAATCGCGCCGGTAATCCGCTAAAGTGATGTTACCGTCGCGGCGTACAGCCCGAGCAGAAGTGTGTCAGTCTCCAAGAAGCCGGCACAGGACCGGCGCTATTTCCTGGCGTGCGACTTCGGCTTTTCTTTCTGTCTGGCCAATGAGCTGCACGCGCTGAGAGCCGATCTCATATCCATTTTCGTCGCGTCCTGCCGCTGCACAACCGCCTGCCCACCCTGATACCGCGTCGTCACCACCACTGACGGCTTTTCGCCACCCGCTGTTGACTCCGCCAAACAGGAACAAACCGGAACCAGTTGCCGCGTCGGTCGGCTTCCTTCCGCTCCCACGATGCGATACACAGCCCGCCAAACATCTGTTGGTCCTATATGAGAACTGGAAATCTCGCCGTTCCCAAGCGCATCGAGGTTTGTGAGTAGCTCCAACTGCTCCACCAGAAAGTCCTTCACAAAAATATGTTGCCTCGGGTCGTATAGCCACACGCAGTACCGCGCCCACTTCGCCCCGAATTCCCGAATTCCTGCCAGGTCTGCGTGGTGGTCGAAATCAAAGTCCTTCACCTCGAATTGCGTTACAAATTGCTCCCGCAACACGCCAAGTTCCTCATCCGTCGGTGCCGTATTGTCTCGCAGCAATGCGCACGTCAAGCTCTGCAACTCTGCCCCTCGTTGGTCTCGAACGGAGACCACGCCAGTTCTCCCCTCCGCCGAAATCCGCAACGCAAAAGCGGGTTCTCCGCCCGCGCTTGCAATCCGAATCAGTCGCTCTTGGCCCGCGGATGGCTCCTCGCACACCATTGGCGAACCCACGCAGATTACAGCCCATCCCAGCAACAGCAGAATTGGGGTGCGTGGGGAATGAGTACGTCTGATTGCCTTGCTTATCGTATAGAGTCCCTTCGATTCCAAAGAGGACATTGAACAGCAAACTCACTGCGGCCTTTATCCAAGTTTGTTTGAATTTTGCGCAACAGGCGTGCAATCGTCCGCCGCTCACCTTCCTGTTGTTTGCCGGAAGCCTGCCGGTGCAGAGATTCCGCAAGCCGCTCCAGGAAGTGTAGAACATAGTTCTTCATATTACGGTGCCAAACTCGAGATAGTGAAACTCAGGTATTTCTTCAGCCATCAGCTCAGGCGTCCTCTGCTCCGAACGTGACTGGGCACCTTGCGATGGACATGCTACTACGATCTCCGTCTAACCTAGCTGCCGGGCTTCCAATTCTTGTAGCAGATACGAGAATTCTCTTACAATCAGGGACCTTGAGATTCCGGGTTCCGGTGCACGCGCGGGGAGACTATGCTGAAACGTACAACTGCTTTGCTAACATCTGGTGCCATCACACTCGGTACCATCTGCACCCCTTCCCTGGCCGCAGATGCGAAGTTCGGCCCGTCGAACCCGTTTTATGCGCCGAGTTCGTTGCCGTTCCACGCGCCTCCCTTCGACAAAATCAAGGATGAGGACTATCAGCCAGCCATCGAAGCCGGCATGGCCGAAGAGCTCTCGGAGATACAGGTGATTGCGGACAATCCGGCACCCCCCACCTTTGACAATACGCTCGCCGCCATGGAGAAGGCCGGGCGACTCCTTCGGCGATCACTGGCCGCGTTCGGTGGGGTCGTCGGAGCAAATACGAATCCCGTACTGCAGAAAGTGCGCAGCGAAGAGGCGCCAAAGCAGGCGGCGCACCGCGATGCTATCTATCTAAACGGAAAACTTTTTGCTCGCGTGGCTGCTATCTACAAGCAGCGCGAGTCCCTCAAGCTCGATCCTGAATCACTGCGGCTGCTGGAGCTCACCTACGACAGGTTCGTTCGCTCGGGCGCAAACCTCTCCGAGGCCGACAAGACCGAGTTGAAGAAGTTGAACGAGGAAATCTCGACGCTCTCGAACGCCTTTTCGACCAAGCTGTTGGCCGCTACTAAGGACGGGGCTTACGTGACAACCGACCAGAGTGCGCTTGCCGGCTTGACCGACGCGCAGATCGCCGCAGCCGCTCAGGCCGCGCAGAGCCGCAAGCAAGACGGCTACGTGCTCCCGCTGCAGAACACCACACAGCAGCCAGACCTCGCCTTTCTCAGTGTCCGCGCGACCCGCCAAGCCCTCTTTGAGAAATCCTGGAACAGAACCGAACGCGGCGATGCCAACGATACCCGCGACGACATCGCACACCTGGCGCAACTCCGTGCGCGGCGGGCACAACTGCTCGGCTATCCCAACCATGCCGCCTGGAAGCTCGGAGATCAGATGGCGAAAACGCCAGAAGCCGCCTTGAAGTTCATGGATGCGCTGGTGCCCGGCGCGACCGCCAAAGCGGCGAGCGAGGGCAAGGATATCCAGGATCTCATCGACACACAGAAGGGCGACTTCACCCTCCAACCCTGGGACTGGGACTTCTACGCCGATCAAGTGCGCAAGGCGAAGTACAACCTGAACGAGGCGGAAGTCAAACCGTACTTCGAGTTGAACAACGTTCTCGAAAACGGCGTTTTCTACGCCGCCAATCAGCTCTACGGCATCACCTTCAAAGAACGCAAGGACATCCCGGTCTACCAATCGGATGTGCGCGTCTTCGAGGTCTCCGATGCCGATGGCAAACCGCTGGCGCTTTTCTATTGCGACTACTTCAAGCGCGACAATAAGAACGGCGGCGCATGGATGAGCAGTTTCGTCGATCAGTCCAAGCTTCTCGGCACGCTTCCGGTGGTGTACAACGTCGCCAATCTGCCCAAGCCCACCCCGGGCGAGCCGGCGCTCATCAGCTTTACCGACGTGACCACCATGTTCCACGAGTTTGGCCATGCCCTAAACGGCATGTTCGCGAACACCGAATATCCAAGTCTATCGGGCACCGCAACAGCGCGCGACTTCGTGGAGTTTCCTTCGCAATTCAATGAGCACTGGGCCCTCTATCCCACCGTTTTCGCGCATTACGCCAAGCATTACAAGACCGGTGCGCCCATGCCTGCCGATCTGGTAGCCAAGATCAAGAAAGCCGAGAGCTTCAACCAGGGATACAAGCTGACCGAGCTGGTCGCCGCCGCCGAACTCGACATGCAGTGGCACACGCTTCCAGCGAGTACCCCTCTTGAGCAGCCCGACGCTTTCGAAAAGCAAGCGCTTGAGAAAACGCACCTCCTTCTCACCGCCGTGCCGCCCCGCTACCGCTCCAGCTATTTCAGCCACATCTGGGACAGCGGCTACTCCGCTGGCTACTACGCCTATCTCTGGTCGGAGATGCTCGATGACGACGCCTACCAGTGGTTTGAGGAGCACGGCGGTCTGACCCGCGCCAATGGCGACCGCTTCCGGCAGATGGTGCTCTCACGCGGCAATACCCAGGATTTGGCAAAAATGTATGCAGACTGGCGCGGCAAAGACGCCAGTGTCGAACCCATGATGAAGTACCGCGGTTTGCGAGAGTCCGCACGCTAGAGCATGTAGTTGGTGACGGTCATTATTGATTCGCTGAAACTCTGATACACCGGTCCGCGTATATAATCTAAGAACGTCCAATGTCCTATTCGCCCATTCTGATGGCTCATATTTGCGCTGGAACCGCAGGGTTGCTGTCCGGCACCGCCGCAATGTCTTTCCGCAAAGGTTCCCCCCGCCACGTACTGGCGGGGAAAATCTTCGTCGTATCCATGCTCACTATGGCCGTAGGCGCGGTCTATCTTGCCGTCGTAAGACATCAGCCGAACAATATCGGGGGCGGGATTCTAACCTTCTATCTGATCGGAACGGCATGGCTGACCGCTAGGCGCAGGGACGGGGAAACGAGCCGTTCTGATTGGGTTGTGTTCGTGGTTCCTTTGGCCCTCGGTGTCCTCACCTGGATCAATGCTCTTAAAGTCGTGCGTAGCGGGGCCAGCTCACAAGACGGAGTTCCCGTCGGAATGAGCTTTTTCATGGGTTCGGTGATGCTGCTTGCTGCTGCGGGGGACGCGCGCATGTTGGTGCGCGGCGGTGTGTTTGGAGCAAAGCGCATCGCGCGCCATCTCTGGCGCATGTGCTTCGGTTTGTTCATCGCGTCGGGGTCTTTTTTCCTGGGACCCTCAAACCGCCCGCTGCGACTGCTTTCATCCGTGGGCCTCGGGCAACATCTATCCCCAGCCTTATTCAGCACCAACTTGTATTTAGTTCTCACCATACTACCGCTGATTTTGCTGGTTTTCTGGCTAATCCGAGTCCGCTTCACCAATGCATTTAGCGCCAAGTCGATACAACTTGCCTCGACAAGTCCCGATTGACGCGCCTATCACACATCAGGTTACTTCCAGCGAAGCCAAGAAGGAAGAAACACGAGCGAAGAGATTAGAGAAAGCCATTGCAATGCTGAAAAAGGGAATCGACACTCCCGGGTAGGACAAAATAGTGGAATCGGCCTATCAATGTTCGCCGTTCTCCTGGCGGCTCGACAGCAATTAATCCACATGCCTGAGTAACGCCGCTGTCGGTAACTGGCTGGCGCATACCAAACTCAAAAGGTTAAGGAAACGCATGGGCTGACATCTCCCCGATCCCGCGCTATAATCGCGCTCACGCGACATCCTGTCGCCATCGGCGTTCCCGCCGAGAAGGAGGTGATCCAGTGAGGTACGGTTTACGTTGAAGTAGTTGAGGAGGCGCTTGTGAGCTTCCCGAGCGCCTCGCTCCTTTTCTCCCGCCCGCATTCCCATTGGTCGCCATGGTACTCAGCGAGAACCTGTCGGGCACATGTTCCTATCGCGCATTCAAAACAGGAGCCTCCTTGCTGATATCATGGTTCCGTATACATTTCCATGCATGCTTCAAGAAGGCGAAAGGGCCACACACCTGATCACCGTGAATTCCACAAGAATTGAGTCATGCAAGAAATCCTGGAACGGAGGCCTCGGACGTGTCCGAAGAGTCCTCCCTTGGCTTCTTGGAGCCGGGAAATTACTCGGGCTAAGCCTTGGCCTTCTCGTTTGCGGCGCCTCAACTCTGGCGCGCCAAGTCCCTGTCGGCACGGGAGTCGGCGTACCTGCCACAATGCGAACCGGAACATCCATCGGCGAGCAACAATCCGATCCGCAATTGGCCGGGCGCATCAGCGGGCTCGTTGTTGACCGAACGGGTGTCCCCGTTGCCGGAGTTACGGTGCGACTGACCCGTGATCAATCCTTGGATCAAGAGGCGCACTCTGGCGACGATGGCCAATTCTCCCTTGCAAATGTCGCTCCCGGCTCCTTCCGTCTCACCATTGCCTCGGAAGGCTTCGCCACGCAATCATTCGATGGAGACCTGCATTCAGGAGAGAGCTACGTTGTTCCACAAATCGTGTTAACCATCGCTACTGCTGTCACGGAGATCCGCGTCGTGCCCTCCCAGTTCGAAGTGGCAGAAGAACAGATCAAGGAGCAAGAGAAGCAGCGTCCGCTCGGCTTTATTCCCAATTTTTATGTCAGCTACGTCCCCAATGCGGCTCCGCTCACATCGAAGCAAAAGTTCGAGCTTGCTGGGAAGGTCATCGTGGATCCTGTTACCTTCGCATTGACCGCGGCAAGTGCTGGCCTGCAGCAGGCGGACGACGAACTTGGCGGATACGGGCAAGGCGCCCAGGGATATGCAAAGCGCTACGGGGCCGGCTACGCCGACACCGTTACGGCCACATTGATCGGAAGTGCCATACTCCCCTCACTCCTGAAACAGGACCCACGTTATTTCTACAAGGGCACCGGCAGCAAGCGATCGCGCGTTCTATATGCCCTGGCAACTTCCGTAATTTGCAAAGGTGACAATGGACAGTGGCAGGCGAATTATTCGGGCATTCTCGGAAGCCTCGCCGCCGGAGGCATCTCAAATCTTTACTACCCAACCCACGATCGCGGAGCGCGATTAACCTTTGAAAACACGCTGATCGGTATCGGGACAACGGCTGCCGCCAACATTCTTCAGGAATTTGTGATTCGAAAACTGACACCCAACCTTCCTGACCACGATCCCGGAAATCCGCCCAGACTATCGGGCCAAATCAGCAAGCTGTTGGGCAAATTTGTCCACGACGGCGACTAGCCCACGTAAGTGAACGTGACTTTATACAGCGAAGGTCAGAACACGCTCCACTCACCCTAGTGAATTGAACCGTGCGATTGCCTCGCCGCGGTCTCGATGCTCTTCAGGAGATTCCAGCCCCGTGCTTTGGATACGACTGCACAGATGCCTGCCTTATGTGCGCGGCTTTCGAGGCCTTCCAGGTCCAAAATTGTAAAAAGGATTATGGGCACAGTTGGGTCTGAGACCGACATTAGTCGCGCGGCTTCGATACCATCCATGTCCGGCATAGCCAAATCCAGTAAAACCAGGTCTGGTTTCAATTCGTGGAATTTCTTGACGCCCGAGAGGCCATCCTCAGCTTCTCCGCAGACGTTCCAACGGCGAGAGCGAACAATAGTGCTCAGGATACGCCGAGTCACGTCGGAATCATCGACGATCAAAATTCGTAAAGCAGATGGCATTTCTGCGCCTTAATGATGGCCCAGACGCAGCGCGGGAGAGTGGGAACCTCGCCGTGGGACAACTCACCCCATTAGCGTCATAAGTCGCCGTCCATGACAATCCCGTTCATCATGTACTCGACCCTACTTCCAGTGAGCAAAAATGTCTCTGGCTACTTTGCCCTCCACACTTTAACAACTGTGTTAACGGGGACGAATTCAGAATCCTGCGTTGACCAGGCGTACGCATCGGAATGTAGGTAGCTCGCCTCGGAATTCACGCTTTGCAACACAAACGGAATCGCAGTCCGTTCTACTTCACTTTGTATTTTGTCTCAGGCTCGTCTTTCCGGCGGGCGGTTACGAAAAGCGCGAATCCGGCGACCAGCGATGCGGCACCGGCGATTCCCTGCAAAGAACTCCGTACCGGCTCCGGCCTCGCCTTTCGCATCTCTGTTTGCGCGCGAGGCGGCGCCATGTACTGCATGAATTGAAAGGCGCACAGCGCAATTCCGAGAACAATCAGGCACGTGCCATAAATTCTTCCGAATTGCGTTTCACGGCCTCCGTTGATTTAGACCGTAAGAGCATCGGAAAGGACGGCAAGCCAGGTGTCCAGTTTGCACAGTCGGCGTTCTCAGCACGTAGCGATGACAAGGTGCTGGTAGAAAGCCGACCGCGAAAGCCTGACGCTAGCAACGGCGCCGGGTCGACCTGAACATAGCCTTACCAGGAGCGGTTCTTTATACCAGCACGGCCTCTTTCGCCATTCTGATGTTGCCGTTGTTGTAGTTCTTTGCACACGAATCGCAGAACAGCGCCCGGTAAGCCGTGCCATCTTTCGCGCTGGCGTTCGGGAATGGGTTCCAACCCTTTGCCTTCGTGAGCTTGCCGCCCTGCTCTAATCCCTTAAACAGGTGCTCGCAAATGTAGTCCATTCCATCGGCGTCTGCCTTTTTCGCGTCAGCGAGCTTGTGAATCCAGATCGTTTGCGCCATAAGGTTCCTCCGCGTTCAGCTTCCACTGTGGCACACGCACAGACCCGCAAACACCTGCCCGGAGGGGCAGATGTGCTTCGCTGGCAACCAAGGCTAGACGCTCAGCCTCAACGAGCCAAGCTATGCGCGAAATGTTGTGGGCTGGTTGACATCGTGCCGGCTAGCGTTTTACTCTCACCTAGGATGTCTACTAAAGAACTCTTCGCAGACGCAGGTAAATCATGAAACGGCGCCGGCGGATGTTGGAGGAGCTTGACCGGGACATTTGCGACCACATCGATCGAGAGACGCAGGATAACGTTGAACGCGGAATGTCGCCGCAGGAAGCGCGCTACGCAGCGGTGCGCAAGTTCGGCAACGTGACATGGGTTAAGGAGGAGGCTCGCGCGGTCTGGAGCGCAGTCTGGATGGAGCAATTACTCGAGGACATCCGCTTCAGCCTGCGGATGCTGCGCAAAAATATTGGCTTCACCGCAGTCGCTGTCCTTACACTCGCGCTCGGCATCGGCGCCAACACGGCCATCTTCAGTGTTGTCGAAGGCGTTCTCCTGGCGCCGCTGCCTTACCGGCAGCCGGATCGATTGGTGATGGTCTGGCTGAATAACTTCAATCTGAAGAGCACCACTAATCTTTCCTATGCCGATTTTGTCGATTGGCGGCGTAGCGCTCAATCATTCGAGGGAATGGCGGCATACTCTTGGCAAGGATACGATTTGTCGAGCCCCGGGACTCCGGAGCACCTGCAGGGCAGGGAAATTTCCGCAAACTTCTTCGCCACGCTTGGTGTGGGGCTGGCGCAAGGGCGCGAATTCTCCGAAGAGGAAGATCGCAACGGCGGGCCTCAGGTGGCCGTTATCAGCGAGGGATTAGCCCAGCGTTTCGGAGGCGGCGCAACGGCGCTGGGCGGGTCGATCGTACTCAATGGCGTGGAGGCCACCGTCGTCGGAGTGCTACCAACGGGGTTTCGCTTTGGAACCGATTACGCCGATGTTTATACGCCGATTGGTCAGAGGAAACTCGTGGATCAGAATGACCGCACTGCTCATGACGTGGCGTGCGTTGCCCGCTTAGCGCCCGGAGTGAAGGTGGAGCAGGCCGAAGCGGAGATGAACACGATTCAGGAAAATATTGATCGACTAAATCCCCAGACCGAGCGGGGGCTAGGCGCCAAGATCATTTCGGCTAAGGAGGAACTGGTCGGCGACGTACGCGGCACGCTTTTATTGCTGCTGGGAGCGGTAGGTGTGGTTTTGCTGATCGCCTGCGCGAACGTTGCCAATCTGTTGCTGGCCCGCGCGGCGGTGCGGACGCGCGAGTTTTCGATTCGTGCGGCGCTAGGCGCAGGGCGCGGGCGGATTGTGCGGCAGCTAATCACCGAGAGCGTGCTTCTTTCTCTACTGGGCGGAGCGTTGGGGCTGGTGGCCGTGAAATGGGGTCTCAACACCGTGCTGGCGATGGTTGCGACGGATTTGCCGCGCAGCGAAAACATCCACGTGAATTTTTCTATCCTGCTGTTCGCTTTGGCCATTTCGATCGCCGTAGGTATTTTGTTTGGTCTTGCGCCCGCACTTAAGAGTTCAACAGCCGAGCCGCAAACATCGCTGAAGCAGGGAGGGCGCGGATCGACAGGCGGGCATCATCGTGCCCAGAGTAGTCTTGTTGTTCTTCAAATGGCGCTGACGCTGGTCTTGCTAGCGGGGGCCGGATTGCTGTTCCGTACCATCCGGCATTTGTGGGAGGCCAATCTCGGCTTTGAACCGCAGCACGTTCTGACCTTTCAGGTGGGTCTATCGGCTTCAGCCACCAAGACGGGCTCGGGCGTGCGAATTGCGTTTCAGCAGCTGATGGAGCGCATTCGCCAGATTCCCGGCGTTCAGGCGGCTGACTTTACGACCCTGGTGCCAATGAATCATGAGGCCAATTCCCTCCCATTCTGGGTTGACGGGCGTCGGCCGGCGTCCGTCGCGGAGGCACCGCGGACCTTGGGTTTCATAACCGGCCCTGATTTTCTGCGAGTTATGGGAATACCCCTGGTTCGAGGGCGCTTCATCGGCCGGGAAGACTCCATCAACTCTCCTAGGGTCGCGGTGATCGACACCGAACTGGCGCAGGCTTATTTCCCCGGCCAGGACCCTGTCGGCCGAACCATAACGTTTCCGCAGGTTGGCGATTACCGGATTGTGGGAGTCGTCGGCCACGTGCAGCATGAGAAAGTTGGGTTCTCGAGCCCATTCACGCAGAACCAGTCCTATGTGTCTATTTATCAGATAACGGATCGCTGGGCACTGACAATTGATACGTGGACGTGGGTCGTGGTTCGCACGCCGCTGGGCGCGTCGGCTGTCCTGCCCGAGATCCGAAAGGCGGTCGCCGCGGCGGGCAGCGATCAGACGCTTTACCACGCGCAAACGGTGCAGGAGATCGTCGGGGAATCGATGTCCTCGCAGCGATTCCCGATGATTTTGTTGGGAACGTTCGCCGGTTTGGCACTGCTGCTGGCCTCGATCGGAATTTACGGCGTGATGTCCTATTGGGTGACACAGCGATCCCATGAGATTGGGATTCGAATGGCGCTTGGCGCTGAGAAGAGTCAGGTATTTCGGGTTGTAATTGGCCAAGGCGGTCGGCTGGCGCTGGTTGGGCTGGCAATCGGGGCGGCGGCGGCCGTGACACTCACGCGGTTGCTGTCGAGCTTTTCGCACCTGCTGTATGGAGTTGGTGCCAGCGATCCGCTGACCTTCATCGTAGTTTCGCTGGTGTTGAGTTGTGTGGCTACGCTCGCTTGCTACATACCCGCGCGTCGCGCCACGCGCGTCGATCCGATGGTTGCGTTGAGGCACGAATAGTGCTTCCGACATACAAGTTTATAAGCACACGTAGAATCGCGAAGGTTGGGGTTTTTGACTCTTCCCATTTGTATGCGGCTCTCCTTGCGATGACGAGTCGAGCATGGATCGTCGGGGTCCCACACTTCGCGGATGGGACTCTGTTCTCCCTGGTGTCGTATTTGTGTCCAAATAATCCATCCCATCATGGTCCGTGAATCCTCGAAAACAAACCCTCCCTCCCGTTAGGCACCGCAAATCCGCTCTTACCCACCCGGTTCTTTCACTTATCTCCTTTGTCCTCACACTCTTGCAAACTCTTTGGCGTCATCTAAAACATCAACTCCCTTGTTTTCAAGCGATTCCAGACTCTTTTCGCAAATCACCCGGGGTGGGGTACGCCTCCACCGCTCAACTCTATCTCTTCGAGTCTACGAGAACGCTCCCCAACTCCTAGAACAGGACAACACATGCCAGCCAAATCATCCAGCACTCCCAGTAATGCCGCACGCTGTCAGCATCGTACCGCCGCAGGTCGCCAATGCCGTTCCCTGGTGAACGACCCTTCCTCCGAATTCTGTCCGCATCACGCCGTGCACGTTTCCGTCGAGATCAACTTCCGGGAGGAGCTCACCCGGAATGCCTTAGGCTTTCAGCGATCCCAAGGTGTCAACAACTCCCTGGGTGTTCTCTACAAACTCCTTGCCGAAGGAAGTATCTCGCCCCGCCGTGCCTCCGTGCTCGCCTACATCAGCAGCTTCCTTCTGCGCACACTGCCAGCCATCGACTACGACAACCGGCATTTTGGCTATGACGATGACGATGCAGAAGGCAGCGGTGCAGAAGTGGAAGACAACGATGCAGAAGTGGACGAGGAAACGTCAGACCAAGCCGCCGCAAGGCCACCGGCGCAATCGGTCGGCCCAGGTAAGGAGCCTCTCCCCGCGACGGCGGAAGAATTCGCCGACGCCGTATTAAGTCGCAAGACCGGCTAAGGTTGGCCGTCTTCGACGAAAACTTGTTTACCGAAGACTGGCGCACCGGAGAAAGGGCAGTGCGAGAGAATTGTCCTCACTGAGTCTCTAGGAGCGGGGGGCCCAATCGAGTAGTGGGTCAGTTTGAATTCTCGTGATCGTGACAATAGTGGTCAAAATTCAAACTGACCCAGTACCCCCAATCGCCCCATCTTGCGCACTCGCGGACCGGTAACATACACTGGTGATGTCGATTGCACGCCGCCCTGCCAGCCTGGCTTGATGTTCCCACCTCACGCCGTCCGGTTGGCGTCGCCGCGTGCGGGTAGCTGCGGCTCACAAGCGGTCTTTCGTTATCGGCAACTGCTTTCACCTGCGGTCTGCGGCGCACGCTGGCCTTCTCGCAGAAGGAGCATCGTGGGGACTCCACTCGAAAACTGGGTTGATAGTGCTGCCCGGCTCACCAAGCCCGACCGCATTATCTATTGCGACGGTTCCACCGCGGAGAACGAGCGCATCATCGCCGAAATGCTTCGCGATGGCGATTCCGAAAAGCTCAACGAAAAAACCTACCCAAACTGCTATCTCCATCGCAGCAGCCCCAATGATGTAGCCCGTACCGAGCACCTAACCTTTATCTGCACTCCCGACCGAGACGACGTCGGCCCCACCAACAACTGGATGGATCCCGACGCCGCCAAACATAAAGTTGGCGCCCTGCTCGATGGCGCCATGCGCGGCCGCACCATGTATGTTGTGCCGTACATCATGGGCCCGGTCAATTCCCCCATCAGCAAAGCCGGTGTGGAAGTCACCGACAGCCCCTACGTCGTCGCCAACATGCGCATCATGTCCCGTATGGGCCGGGTCGCTCTCGACCGCATCGGCGCTTCTTCCGATTTCGTGCCTGGCCTGCACTCCATCGGCGATCTCGATCCCATGCGCAGGTACATCGTCCACTTCCCGCAGGAAAAGCTGATCTGGAGCGTCGGCTCCGGCTATGGCGGCAATGCGCTGCTCGGCAAGAAATGTTTCGCGTTGCGCATCGCCAGCTACATGGCTCGCGAGCAAGGCTGGATGGCCGAGCACATGCTCGTCCTCGGCCTGGAATCACCCGATGGCAAGGTCACCTACATGGGCGCCGCGTTCCCCAGTGCGTGCGGCAAAACCAATCTGGCCATGATGGTTTCGGCGCTCGAAGACCAGGGCTACCGCGTCTGGACCGTCGGAGACGACATCGCCTGGATGCAAATCGCGGATGACGGTTATCTCCACGCCATCAATCCAGAAGCCGGCTTCTTCGGTGTAGCGCCGGGAACCGGCATGCTCACCAACCCCAATGTGATGGCCGCCCTTCACAAGAACACAATTTTCACGAATGTGGCTATGACCCCCGACCGGGAGCCCTGGTGGGAAGGCATCGGAACTCCGCCTCCTCCCGGTCTCATCAATTGGAAGGATGAAAAGTGGGACACTTCCAAGGGACCGGCCGCGCATCCCAATTCGCGCTACACCGTACCTGCCCAGCAATCTCCCAGTATTTCCCCGCAGTGGGAAGCGCCGGAAGGCGTCCCCATTTCTGCATTTATTTTTGGCGGCCGCCGCGCGCGTGTTGCCCCTCTGGTCTACGAAGCCTTTAATTGGCAACACGGTGTGTTCGTCGGCGCTACCATGGCCAGCGAAACCACTGCCGCCGCGACTGGAAACGTCGGCGTGGTTCGCCGCGATCCTATGGCCATGCTGCCTTTCTGTGGCTACAACATGGCCGATTATTTCCGGCACTGGTTGGAAATGGGCAAGCGCATACCGCACCCGCCAAAAATTTTCCACGTCAATTGGTTCCGGCGCGGCGCGGACGGAAAATTCCTGTGGCCAGGCTACGGCGAAAATGTCCGCGTACTGAAATGGATTTTGGAACGCGTCGAGGGCCGCGCTGCTGCCGATGAAACTCCCATTGGCTTCGTGCCCGCGCGCAACGCGTTAACCCTCGACGGCCTGCAAATCTCGCCCCAAGCGATGGACGAACTTCTGCAGGTCAACTCCGAAGACTGGGAAGATGATCTCGCCGACAGCAAACAATTCTTCGATAAATTCGGCAACCGGCTCCCCCGCGAACTCCGCGAAGAACACGATAAGCTTTCCCGCCGCCTCAGCACTGAAGGCGCCTCCATGGCCCGCTCCGGCTAGCGATCGAGGTCAGGGGGTCTAAAGAATCGATTGGATTTCAGCGTCAATCGCAACGTGGCTCGCAGGGAATCCGTTTATGGAGTAGGACGTGCCTTGCTCTTGGGAAAAGTGAAAGAAACGCGAGATGTGGTAATCCTCGTCGTAACCGGAGAAGAGTTGTTCCGTTTCCGATTGGTTGAAACCAAACGAAGTGAGTGCTAGGGGAATCCCAAAATTGCCGGCCGCAGAAAGGTAGCGATCGACCAATTCGCGCAACGGCGTCATCGCTGCTCGTCGAGTTGCTTCGGAAGACATCGCGTCATCGCTAGACGGTTTCGAGAAGGAGTTTACACCAAACGAAGCTGCCGCTCGAAGCACAAGACATTTCGTAAGCTCGTCGCGGACAGAGGCGTCTTAATGGCGTTTGGCGGTACTGCCTCGATTCGCTAAGATGGTAATTCAAACTGAAACATCGGAGGAAAGCATGGCTATTGCAGTAGGGCAGACAGCGCCTGATTTTGCGTTGCAAAATCAGGATAAGAAGGAAGTGAAGCTTTCGGATTTTGCGGGAAAGAAAAATGTGGTGCTGGTGTGGTATCCGCTGGATTGGAGCCCGACCTGTACAAATGAGCATGCCTGCTTCGTTAACGATATGCGATCGTTCGATCAGCTCGACGCCGAAGTGCTGGGAGTCAGCGTGGACAGCACCTGGTCGCATAAGGCCTACGCCGACAAAATGGGCATCAAATATTCGCTCCTCGCCGATTTTCATCCCAAGGGCGCGATGAGCGAAAAGTACGGCGTATACCTCGCAGACAAGGGAATCACCGGCCGCGCGATCGCCATCGTGAACAAGCAAGGCAAAGTAGCCTGGTTCAAGAACTACGACATTCCAGTCGTCCCCGACGTAAAGGAAGTAGCCTCCGCGCTGAGCCAGGTGAAAGCCGCGACGGCCTAGGGCCAATTTGTTTACTGCTCGGCGTTGTGGGCGCGGCGGTGCTAGCACGTACTCATGAGAAACCTTAACCGGTTAGCGTTGTGCCTTTTATTTTGTGTGGCTAGCCACCCGAAGCCAGCCAGCGCCCAATCCGTAGCCGCCCGCGACGGAACGCTGCAATTTGCGCAACTGGGCGACTTCAAACTGCTAGGCGGCGGTGTAATTCAGGATTTTCGGCTGGGCTATCGCACGCTGGGCAAGCTCAATGCGGCGAGATCGAATGCGGTTCTGTGGCCGAGTTGGCTGGGCGGCACAACGGAAAACCTGTTGCCATTCATCGGTCCGGGCAAGGTTGTCGATACGACCAATTATTTTGTCGTGCTGGTGGACGCCATCGGAAACGGTGTTTCTTCCTCACCATCGAACAGCAGCAAACAGGCGTTGATGAAATTTCCCGTTTTTACGATTCGGGACATGGTGGAATCCGAGCATCGCTTGCTTACCGAGGTGCTGCATATCTCCCATTTACGGGCGGTCATGGGGATTTCGATGGGCGGAATGCAGACCTTTGAATGGATGCTTGCTTATCCCGATTTCATGGATCTCGGGATTCCCATTGCCGGCTCGCCCCAATCCACTTCGTTTGACAAGCTGCTGTGGACCGCTCAAATCGACGCACTGGAACTCGATCCTGCCTGGAACAATGGCAACCCGACAGCGCCGTTGACGCGCGGTTTTGCGATTTCGGAGGAGATTGGGCAGATGAATCTCACCTCCCCAGCCTATCGCGTGGCACATACAGCTCCGAACGATTTCACTTCGTTTGTGGCCGATCTCAAGAGGCGAGCGGTCGAGGATGGTGGAGCGGCCAGCAATCAGATTCGCCAGCGCGAGGCCATCATCGCAATGGACCTTCCGGGTGAGTATGGGCAGTCGTTAAAGCAGGTGGCGAAAAATGTGCGAGCGAAAGTGCTGGTGGTCATTTCGCCGCAAGATCACCTGGTGAATCCGATTCCGGCGGGGGAGTTTGCCGAAGCGATCGCCGCGCCCCTCGTCGCTCTGGATTCACCTTGCGGGCACATCAGCCCGGATTGTATTTCGGTGGGGCCTACGGTCGCAAAGTTCCTTAGCGATCCTGCGTCGGTGCACAGCGAGACTCTGCATGGCGCGAGTAATCACTAGGGTCGCCGAAAACACGATGACGTCAACCACCAAAAGCACATGCGGATACCTCTTGCCTAGCTGGGGCGGAGCGGTGGCTTGCCTGCCGCAGGCGGGCTGCGCCCCTACAAATTCATTTGACCGGCGTTGTGGGTTCGGCGAAGGAACGAATCAGGAGGACTAGTTGCCAGCGCTGGTCTTCGGTTAGCTTATTTTTGAAGACGGGCATGGGTTTTTTGCCTTCGCTGATTTTGTAGAAGAGTTCGCCGTCCGTGATTCCGGTCATCTTCTTGGCATCGGTGAGATCAGAAGGCGCGGGGTCGTAGCGCTTGGCGTCGCGCCCATCACCTTTGCCGGTATCGCCGTGGCAGTGCGCGCATTTGTCGGCATACGCTTCGCGGGCCGATTTCAATGCAGGGGGAGTCGGTTGCAAAGGATTCTTGAGTTGCTTGGCTTCTTCCGGTACCGGCCATGACCACGGAGCTTTGTTAACAGCGGCGTAGATGATCGCAACGGCGATCACGGCGAGAACGAGCAAGAACAGGGCACTAGACAGCTTGCGATGCGGATGTCTGGGGTTGCTCATTGGGCGGAGAAAATTTTCCCACACTCACTCCGCGCAACACAAAGATGCGCGGACTGTTTATCCCGCAAACGCGGTCCTGTGCTGCCTAGCCGCGGAAAATGAACCAGAGGAGTTCGGCGTTGAAGAAAAGGATGATCGCGGCCACACCCCAGGCGATCACTTTGATTGCTGGTGAGTTTGCGAGGGTGCCCATTTTCGCGCGGTCGCCCGTGAATTGAATTAGAGGAATAATCGCAAAAGGCAACTGAAAACTGAGAATCACCTGGCTCAGCACGATTAGCGAGGTGACTTTCCCTTCGCCGGCAATTCCGATGACCAGCACAGCGGGAGTAATGGCCAGCGCGCGGGTGATAAGCCGGCGGACCCACGGCTTCAGCCGAATGTTCAGAAAGCCTTCCATCACAATCTGGCCGGCGAGCGTGCCAGTTAGTGTGGAATTTTGTCCGGAAGCCAGCAGGGCGCAGGCGAAAACGGTGCTGGCCAGGCTTACGCCGAGCACCGGGCTGAGGAGCTTGTAGGCGTCTGAAATTTCCGCGACATTGTGCAAGCCCCGGGTATGAAATGCGGCCGCGCCCAGGATCAGGATGGCGGCGTTAACAAACAGCGCGAAAGATAGGGCCAAGGTGGAATCGAACACCGCGTAGCGAAAGGCCTCGCGTCGATCTCCAACCGAAATCCCGAAGGCGCGGGTCTGCACGATACTGGAGTGCAGGTAGAGATTGTGGGGCATTACTGTGGCGCCGAGAATGCCGATGGCGATGTACAGCATCTCGCGATTGCGGAAAATTTCTGCGTGCGGAAGGATGCCTTGCGCGGCCTCTCGCCACAGGGGTTGAGCGAAAAACATTTCGTAGGCGAAACAGGCGGCGATGGTGGCGATCAGGGTCACTACGAAAGCTTCAATCAGCCGGAAGCCGCGGCCTTGCAGGGCGAGAACGATGAGGACGTCGAACGCGGTAATGAGCACGCCGGCCAGCAAAGGCAAACCGAAGAGCAGCTTCAGTGCCACAGCCGAGCCGAGAACTTCCGCGAGGTCACACGCCGCGATGGCGATTTCGCAGAGCACCCACAGGACCAGGGAGGTGCGGCGCGAATAGTGATCGCGGCAGGCTTGCGCCAAGTCGCGGCCTGTCGCAATGCCGAGCTTGGCGGAGAGCGCTTGCAGAAACATGGCCATCAAGCTGCTGACCACGATGACGCTGAGCAGCGTGTAACCAAACTTGGAGCCGCCTTGAATGTCGGTGGCCCAGTTGCCGGGGTCCATGTAACCGACAGCGACTAGATAGCCAGGGCCAGCGAAGGCCAGGACTTTGCGGAACCAGGAGGCGCCGGAGCGGAACGGAATGGTGCGGTGAGCCTCCGGCAAAGAAGGCAGCGTGGCGACGTGGGGCCGGTAGGTTCCGGCCGAGTAGCTCATTGGAGCGCGGGGGCCGGCCGCGGTTTCCCCTTCGATTTCGCTGGGTACTTCGCTAGGTGCGGTTGGTGACATGGACGATGTTAACCGTGTTAAATACGAGTCATAAACTATACTTAAGATCGGCGAAAGTCAATGGAACTCAGGGAAAGTTTTCCCTGATGTACAACAAAACCTGCATGTGCCCCCGTCTCAGGGAGCCCGGCGAAGCAGCGCACGGTGCGTCGCTGTGGTACCTTGAAGAAGCGCGTAACGCAGCGAAATAACGGAGAGGGTCACACGATGGAAGAACAGCGGCCGGTGCAAGGGCAGGTGCAGATCAAGGCGGACGAGAAAGAATTACAGGGCGAGTACAGCAACCTAGTGATGATTCACCACAACCTTGAAGAGTTTAGCCTAAACTTCATCTATATTTTTCCAAACGGCCAGCAAGGCAAGCTGCTCAAGAGCATGATCGTCAGCCCGGGCCACGCCAAGCGCATCTTTCGAGCGTTGGGCGAAAACATCGCGCGCTACGAGGCGCAATTCGGGACCATCAAAGAAATGCCGGAAGGCGGCCCGACACCAAACGTGGGTTTTATACAATAGGAGTAATGGTGGGCCTGGGTGGACTTGAACCACCGACCTCGCCCTTATCAGGGGCGCGCTCTAGCCACCTGAGCTACAGGCCCGTGAAACACGACAAATTTTAGCACGGGCGAGACCTCATTCGCACGTTCTTGGTCATCGGCCGGTAATTTCCCGGAACTAGCCCTACTTTTCGTCCCCGGCAATCTTTTCGCGTCGGAAGCCCGCGAGCTACTTTGCAGCGTCGTGCGTGCTGCCGCAGAATTTCTGTAGAATAGTCGATTCACATTAGTGAGGAGAAGAGACAAGGCGATGTCGACAAAGATCACGCGGGTACATGCTCGGCAAATTATTGATTCGCGGGGAAATCCGACAGTGGAGGCGGATGTTTATGTGGGCGAGGTGCGCGGGCGGGCGGCGGTGCCATCGGGGGCATCGACCGGCGAGCACGAGGCGCTGGAATTGCGCGACGGAGACAAGGCGCGTTATTTGGGGAAGGGCGTGCTGAAAGCGGTCGCCAATGTGAATGGTGAAATCGCGAAGGCGGTGGCCGGACTGGACGCTGCAGACCAACGCGCATTAGACCGGCGAATGATCGAACTGGACGGCACGGCGACTAAATCGCGCTTGGGAGCGAATGCGATTTTGGGCGTGTCCATGGCGGCTTCACGCGCGGCGGCGGCTGCGCAGAAATTGGCATTGTACAAATATCTTGCGAACTATTCGACGGTGCGTTCGGCGAACCTGCTGCCGGTTCCGATGATGAACATTTTGAACGGCGGGGCGCACGCGGACAATTCCGTGGACTTCCAGGAATTCATGGTGATGCCAGTGGGAGCGCCGAGTTTCTCAGAGGCGCTGCGCTGGGGGGTGGAAGTGTTTCACGCGTTGAAGGCGGCGCTGAAAAAGCACGGATACTCGACGGCGGTAGGCGATGAGGGCGGATTCGCACCGAACTGCAAATCGAACGAAGAGGCGATTCAAATTGTGCTGGAGGCAATTGGCGCGGCAGGATACAAGCCCGGGGAGCAGGTGAGCATCGCTCTCGATCCGGCGTCGAGTGAATTTTACGACAAGAGCGGCGGCAAATATGTATTCAAGAAGTCGGATAAGTCCGCGCACACTTCCGCGGAGATGGCGGCGTATTGGACGGGGTGGACGGAAAAATATCCGATCGTGTCGATCGAAGATGGGATGGAGGAAGACGATTGGGCCGGATGGAAGCAATTGACACAGAGCGTGGGGAGCAAGTCTTCGAAGAAGAAAATTCAGTTGGTGGGCGACGATTTGTTTGTGACGAATACCGAGCGGCTGTCGCGGGGCATTAATGAAGGCATCGCCAACGCAATTTTGATCAAGCTGAACCAGATCGGCACGGTGACGGAAACGATCGACGCGATCGAATTGGCGCGCAAAGCGGGATATAACTCGATTATTTCGCATCGCTCGGGGGAGACGGAGGATACGTTTATTGCGGATTTGGCGGTGGCCACTTCGGCGGGGCAGATCAAGACCGGATCGGCTTCGCGAACGGATCGAATCGCCAAGTACAACCAGTTGCTACGGATCGAGGAAGAGCTGGGCGGAAGCGCGAAATTCAACGGGAAGGCAGCGCTGGGATAGTTACAACTCCAGAATGCCGGGCCGGGTCCTCTTTGACGTTATGACCGCTTTAGGTAATTCGCATTCGTCGGAATCCAAGACGCTGGTTCGTCAAGCCACTGATGAGGATGTGCCCGCGCTCACGCGATTGATCAATGCGGCGTTTGTGGTGGAGCAAGTGGTCTTCGACGGCGATCGCGTGGATGACTTGGGAGTTCGCGTGTATATGAGCAGCGGCACGTTCCTGGTCGCCGAAGAGGCCGGCGACTTGGCCGGTTGCGTTTACATCGAGGCGCGGGGAGATCGCAGCTATCTGGGTCTACTTTCGGTGCGGCCGGAGCTTCAAGGAAGGGGGCTCGGAAGCCGATTGGTGGCAGCAGCGGAGAGTTTCGCGCGAGAAACGGGCTCGCGATCTATGGATCTGCGGGTCATCAGCGCGCGCAGGGAACAGTTGTTACCGTTTTATGAGCGGCGTGGCTACTCATTGGTTCGCACCGAGCCATTCCCGGCGAATCTAGTTACAAAGCAGCCATCGCACTTCGTTCTGCTGTCCAAGCCGCTTAATTAACTGTTAGATTAACTGTGGGCGCTGGACTTGACCAGGCGCGGTATGATGCGTCGTACCGGGGGCGCAGCTTGAATTCTTTCGATGCTGGCATCATCTCGTTCATAAATAGTTTTGTGCATCGCTGGTTTGCGCTGGATGTTAGCGTGGCCATGATTGCGACCAATACGCTGTTCAGTGGCGGGGCGCTTGCCGCCCTGATCTGGTGGGCGTGGTTTCGATCCAGCAAAAACCAAAACGTGGATCGTGAATTCCTGAGTTGCGGAATATTTACGGCCTTTCTGTCGGTGGTGGCGGCACGAGGGCTTGCGGAACTGCTGCCCTACCGAGAGAGGCCCATCCACAGGCCGGAGTTGCATTTGCGGATGCCGTACATGTCCGACGAAAACACGATAGTTCATTGGAGTTCGTTTCCCAGCGATCATGCGGCGATGTTTTGTGCACTGGCGCTCTCGATTTATTTTGTCTCGCGGCGAGCGGGGATTGCGGCGTTCTGCTATGTGTTCTTATTTATAGGAGTGCCGCGGTTGTACATGGGTTTTCACTATCCTACGGATATTGTTGTTGGGGCGCTCATCGGCATAGGGATCGCGTGGTTGTCCCGCATTGACAGGTTTAGGAGAACTGTGACCGGGTCGGTGCTGCTCTATATGGAGCGAGCGCCCGGTATCTTTTATGCAGGGTTCTTTATCGTGACGTTTCAAATCGCGATCACGTTCGCGTCATTTCGTCACGTAGCGCGATACTTACTGCAATTGATTAGAGGCGGGACTTGATGCCAGGGGTGCGGGCATGATTTAGCGGCGAGAGTTTTCACATTACCAAAATATGTGAGGTTCAGGCAGAATACGGGCGCTGCTCGTGTGTCGAGGAGGATGGATGAATCGCAGAAGGATCATTGCGGGACTTTTGTTTGCGGGCGTCTCGCTGGCACCGTTTGGAAGGCAAGTCACCGCCGATGAGCAAACCTTGTTTGGTTATTCAGCGGAGTCTTCACGAGCGGAACGGCAATGGGAAGAAAAGCTCCGCGCGATTCCCAGCCCGGAAAATCTGCGTTCCTACATGCAGCATCTTTCTGCGCGACCGCACAATGTCGGGACCGCTTATGATAAAGAAAATGCGGAGTGGATCCTGGCTAAGTTCAAGGAGTTTGGGCTTGATGCGCACATCGAGCAGTTTGACGTGCTGTATCCCACGCCGAAAGAGCGTGTGGTCGAGTTAGTGGATGGTGGCCCAAAATTCGTGGCCAAGTTGCAGGAACCAGCTGTTCCGCAGGATCCGACTTCGAATCAACAAAATGAGCAACTACCCACGTATCACGCTTATTCGATCGACGGTGATGTCACAGCGCCGCTGGTGTATGTGAATTACGGGGTTCCTGAAGATTACGAGCAATTGGAACGCATGGGAGTTTCGGTGAAAGGAGCGATTGTTATCGCGCGCTACTTTCACTCCTGGCGGGGAATCAAGCCGAAGGTGGCCGCGGAGCACGGAGCAGTGGGTTGCCTGATCTATTCCGATCCTCATGAAGATGGTTTCGTGCAGGGGGATACGTTTCCGGGCGGAGCGTGGCGGCCGAAAGACGGGGTGCAACGGGGCAGCGTCGCGGACATGCCGATCTATCCGGGTGATCCTTTGACGCCGGGAGTTGGCGCTACGAAGAACGCGAAGCGCCTGGCCCTGAAAGATGCGGCTACTATTACGAAGATTCCCGTGCTGCCGATTTCTTACGGCGACGCGCAGCCGTTGCTGGCCGCTTTGACGGGGCGCGTTGCTCCGGAAGGCTGGCGCGGGGGACTGGGGATTACCTATCACGTGGGGCCCGGGGCTGCCAAAGTGCATTTGAAAGTGAAATCGAATTGGGAGCCGTTGAAGCCCGTATTCGATGTGATTGCGAAGATTCCCGGCTCGTCATTTCCCGACGAATGGGTGATTCGCGGGAACCATCACGACGCTTGGGTAAACGGCGCGGAAGATCCGACGTCGGGAATGGTTGCGGTGCTGGAAGAAGCGCGCGCTTTCGGCGAGTTGCTGAAGGGCGGATGGAAACCGAAACGGACGATCATTCTGTGCGCGTGGGATGGAGAGGAACCAGGTTTGCTCGGCTCCACGGAATTTGCCGAAGAACATTACGATGATCTGCGCGCGCACGCGGTAGCTTATGTCAATTCGGACAGCAACAGCCGCGGGTACTTAGGCGTGGAAGGGTCGCATACGTTGGAGAAGTTCAGCAACGATGTTGCGCGCGACATTTCCGACCCGGAAACGCAGCTCTCGGCTTGGAAACGCAGCCGCCTGCATGAAATCGCGGGCGCGAAATCCGCAGACCAGCGCAAAGAAATCCGCGAACGCCCAGACCTGCGGATTCCTGCGCTCGGTTCGGGATCGGATTACACCGCTTTTCTGCAGCACGATGGCATAGCTTCGCTGAATATCGGATTTGGCGGGGAAGACGGGGGCGGCATCTACCATTCCATTTATGATGATTTTTACTGGTATACGCATTTCAGCGATATCGATTTTGTGTATGGGCGCGCGCTGGCGCAGACCGGCGGAACCGCGGTGATGCGCCTCGCCGATGCGGAGTTGCTGCCATTCGAATTCGGCGACTTCGCGGACACTGTGGAGTCTTATGTGAAAGAGCTGAAAGCGCTGTCGCAAAAGACGCACGATGAGATACACGAGCGCAACCGCGAGATCGAAGAAGGATTGTTCAAGGCTACCGATGATCCACGTCATCCGCTGGTTGCTCCCCAGATGGAGACTGTTCCGCCACATCTGAATTTTGCTCCATTGGAGAATGCCGCCGAAGAAGTTACGCGTAGCGCGGGCGAGTACCGCAAGGCGTTCGAGCAGGCCAGCGCTAATGGAGGGGCGCGACTGGCTTCCGCATCGCTGACCGAAGTAAATCAACTGCTGATGCAAAGCGAGCGCAAGCTGACGAACTCCGAAGGCTTGCCCAACCGGCCGTGGTTCAAGCATCAGCTCTACGCACCGGGCTTCTATACCGGCTATGCGGTGAAGACCGTGCCGGCAGTGCGTGAGGCTATCGAGCAAAAGCAATGGAAACAGGCCGACGAGGCCATTGTTGTGGTGGCCGGTGTGCTACGCGACGAAGCTGTCCTGATCTCGTCAGCGGCCGGCAAGCTCGCCGCGGCAAAGTGAACTGCAAAGCACTGACGTAACTTTCGTGGATTTGCGGGCGTCGTCCAGGAGGAACGCATATTCCGTCGTACAACCTTGCCATCGTGGGCTTTGGAAATGTGGGCAAGGCATTTCTGCGCTTGCTGATCGCGAAAGAAACTGAACTTCACCGGCGTTATGACGTACGCTGGCGGCTCACCGGTGTTGCCACGCGGCGCAACGGATGGCTCGCGCACCCCGAGGGCTTAAACCCACTGGCCATCCTGAATGGGCACTGGCCGGCGCAGCATCACGGCGCTCCGCCCCGAAATGTTCGCGATTGGCTTGAACAGGCCAAGGCCGATGTGCTGTTTGAGGCCAGCTCGCTAGACGTACATGCGGGACAGCCGGCCATCGATCACATCAAGACGGCGTTGACTCTGGGGGCACACGCCGTCAGCGTAAACAAGGGGCCGATCGTACACGCGCTGCGCGAATTGACCTCACTGGCTCGGGAAAAGGGCAAGAAGTTTTTGTACGAAGCTACGGTGATGGATGGCGTGCCGATTTTTTCGATGTTCCCGCTGGGGCTGCCCGCTACGGAGTTACGCGGCTTTGTTGGCGTTTTGAATTCGACTACTAACGTGGTGCTGACGGAAATCGAGAAAGGGCGTTCTTTCGAGGAGGGAGTCAAGAGGGCGCAGGCTATAGGGGTGGCAGAAGGTGATCCAAGTGCCGACTTGGACGGTTGGGATGCAGCGGTCAAAGTCGCTGCGCTGGCGATCGACTTGATGAACGTCCCGATGCGCCTTGATCAGGTGCGGCGCACGGGTATTCGCGAACTCAGTGAAGACAAAATCCGGTCCGTGCGCACGTCGGGGATGCGCTACAAGCTCGTTTGCCGGGCCGAACGCCGCGGCGACCACGTAGACTGCAGCGTGCAGCCAGAGCTGCTGCTCGCCTCCGACCCACTTGCTAACTTAGAAGGTACGAGTTCCGCGGTGCGTTTCGACCTGGATGTATTTGGGCTATCGCTGGTCGAGCACAACCCTGGAATCGAGGCCACTGGTTACGGGCTGCTGGCCGATTTTCTGCGCGCTGTTGCCAAATAGCTGCGCAAACACTGTTGCGAACGCCGCTAGCAGTTATCGCTTGTACTTTGCCGCGTACGGCGGAGTTGGAATTGCTGGATCGCATCGCTCATCGCGAATGGGGGGATCGGCCTGCAGGTGCAACGGTACGATTCCCGCCCACACTTGCAGGGCGTAGTCTTCTTCGTCGTCTTGCACGGGCCCGGAGCGAATTTTCGCGGAAACTTCTGTCAGCGGCAGCTTCAGGATACTTGTGGCCTTCAATTCCTTCTCGTTAGGCTGGCGCGCGTCTTCCCAGCGTCCCGGCAGAATCTTCTCGGTGAAGGCCTGTAGCGCTTCCAGTTTCTCGCTTGGTTGATCCACAAGCGTGGCGTTGCCCAGCGCGACCACCGAGCGGTAATTCATGGAGTGATTGAAGACGGAGCGAGCCAGCACCAGTCCGTCGGTGAGCGTTACGGTGATGCAGACCGCGATGCCGCCGGCGGCGCCGCGCAGCATGCGGCTGGCTGCCGATCCGTGAAAATAGATAGCGTCGCCCACACGCGCGTACAGCGTCGGAATCACATAGGGCTGGGCATCCGGGCTAAATCCGACGTGACATACAATGCCTTCATCTAGAATTTTGTAAATGGTCTGACGATCATAAACACCGCGATGCGGCTCTCGAACCACACGCGTGCGCTCCGTCGGAGTAAAGCTTTCTGGCACGATGCACCTCTTGAGAAACGTAGCGCGGAGTTGATAGCCGGCGCTAGCGCGGCATGAATGAGGAATAACTGCCCTCATTTTATCACGCCCGCCGCATTTCAATGGCAACGCCTGATTGTGAGAAACTAACTGGCCGGACAATTTGGCTTCCTATTTGCGAGACAAAATGAGCACACCCGCTTTGCAAGAGACACGTAGCAAGCCGCTCGACTCCACTTGGGTTCGCGGGCAATTTCCATCGCTGAAGTTGCAGGTGAATGGACAGCCCGCAGCGTTTCTCGACGGCCCCGCGGGAACGCAAGTGCCTAAGCAGGTCATCGAGGCGGTGCAAAACTATTTTCTCACTGCCAATGCCAATACCTGCGGAGCATTCGCCACCAGCCGGGCCAACGACGCGATGATCGCTGGCTCACGTGCCGCCATGGCTGATTTTTTCCACTGTGACGCCGATGAAGTGGTCTTTGGCCAGAACATGACTACGATCACTTTCGCACTGGCCCGTGCGATCGGCCGCGAACTCAAAGCCCGGGATGAAATTGTCGTAACCGCTCTCGATCATGATGCCAACGTGGCGCCATGGCGCGCGCTCGAAGAAAAAGGCGTCATCATCCGGCAGGTCGATATTCGCGAAGCGGATTGCACGCTCGACGTCGACGATCTCAAACGAAAGATCAACACAAAAACAAAACTCGTCGCGGTCGGATACGCTTCCAACGCCGTCGGCACCATCAATCCAGTCGCGCAGATCACCAAGCTTGCGCATGATGCGGGGGCGCTGATGTTTATCGATGCCGTGCATTACGCGCCACACGGACCCATCGACGTCCGTGCGCTCGATTGCGATTTTCTGGTTTGCTCACCGTATAAGTTTTTTGGCCCACACATGGGCACGTTGTACGGCAAACGCGAACGCCTGCTGCAATTTAAGCCTTACAAGGTAAGGCCAGCTTCCGACGCGCTCCCCGATCGCTGGGAGACCGGTACGCAAGTGCAAGAGTTGATCGCGGGAATCGGCGCCGCGGTCGACTATCTTGCCGAGCTCGGCCGCCGCCACGATGCCAGCGTGACCGATCGACGCAGCTCCCTGCTCGCCGCCTATCGGGCTACCCGGCAACACGAAATGTCTTTGCTCGCGCCCTTGATCGAGGGCCTACTTGCCGTCCCGAAGTTGCGTTTTTTCGGTATCAGCGATCCCAATCGTTTCCAGCAGCGCTGTTCGACCGTTTCGATTCGCATCGGCGATCACCACCCCACGGAAATCGCGAAATTCCTCGGCGATCGCGGCATCTTCACCTGGGATGGAAATTACTACGCGCTGAACCTGACCGAGCGCCTCGGCGTCGAGAAACTCGGCGGTCTTCTCCGCATCGGCCTGGTTCACTACAACACCATGGAAGAAGTGGACCGGCTCTTAACCGCGCTTCATGAATATGCGCGCGCCTAGCTCCAGAATCGTGTTGCCCGCCTTAATAACTCAGTGCGAAGGAATATGAGCAAACGACCCAAACCAATTGTGCTGACGGTGCTGGACGGCTGGGGATTCCGCGCCGAAACTGCGGGTAACGCCATCGCCCTCGCGCGCAAGCCCACCTATGACGCGCTGCTCAAGAAATTTCCCAACACGCTCATCCATACCTCCGGCCCATACGTGGGTCTTCCGGAAGGCCAGATGGGGAACAGCGAAGTGGGACACCTCAACATCGGCGCTGGCCGCATTGTGCACATGGATATCACGCGCATCGACCTGCTCATCGCCAACAAGCAATTGGAAAACGTACCGCTTTTTCAGCAGGCCATGGAACGGGGCCGCCAACGGCGCTTGCATTTGATGGGCTTGCTTAGCGATGGCGGCGTGCACTCGCACATCAATCACTTGTTTGCGCTCGTCGAAATGGCTAAGCAGCAAAAAGTTGAAAACGTCTTCATCCATTGCTTCCTAGACGGGCGCGACACACCGCCGCATAGCGGCCGCGATTTCGTGCAACAACTCCAGCAAAAAATCCGCGAACTCGGTCTCGGGCAAATTGCGACGCTGGTCGGCCGTTACTACGCCATGGACCGCGACAATCGCTGGGAGCGCATCGAACTCGCTTATCGCGCCGTAGTGCACGGGGAAGCGGAGACTCGCACGGACGATCCTCTGGCCGCCCTGCAGCGCAGCTACGAACAGGACGTCACGGACGAATTCGTGAAGCCGATCGTGGTAACCAAAGGCCGCGGCCCGACCGCAGCACCAGCCGGCCCCATTCGCGACAACGACGCCGTAATTTTTTTCAATTTCCGCGCCGATCGCGCCCGCCAAATGACTTACGCGTTGGCCGCGCCTGATTTCGACAAGTTCGTCGATCCCAAGCGCGCCAAGAACCTCTTCTACGTGGCCATGACGCAGTACGACAAGAACTGGCCGTGGCTGAAATACGTAATCGGCCCTGAGAAGCTCGAGCATATCCTCGCGCAGGTTTTTGCCGACCTGCACTACAAGAATCTACGTTGCGCGGAAACCGAGAAATACGCGCACGTCACCTATTTCTTCAACGGTGGCGTGGAGAAACCTTTCGCCGGAGAAGAACGCATTCTCGTGCCTTCGCCCAAAGTCGCCACTTACGATCTGAAACCAGAAATGTCCGCCGCGGGAATCACCGACACCGTGGTGAAAGCCATCGAGAAGGGCGAGTTTGACGCCATCATCATGAACTACGCTAATGCCGACATGGTTGGGCACTCCGGCAAGCTGGAAGCTGCGATCAAAGCGGTCGAAGCGGTCGACGCCGGCCTCACACGCATTTATCAAACGCTGCAGCCGCGCGGTGGCGCCTGGATCATCACCGCCGACCACGGCAACGCCGAGACGATGATCGATCCCAAAAACGGTGGGGCGCACACTTACCACACAACGAATCCGGTTCCGTTCATCCTGGTCACCGAAGACGATGACCTCCGCCTGCAGGCAGGCGGCGCGCTCCGCGATATCGCGCCAACCATGCTCGGCATCATTGGTCAGCCGCAACCCAAAGACATGACCGGGCGCGACCTGCGTATCGTAAAATGAAGGCTCCCACCCGCCCGCTGGGGGAAGTTCATGCCGGTCAAAATTTCTTCAGGCAAGCCAAGTTACCTAGGCAGGTTCGGCGGCTTGACAGTTCCCGGGACGCCGGTTGGCGCAATCGTCTCGATTGGGTTAGTCATTCTGTGCTGGCTTGCTATTCCGCTGGCTCGTCCGTTCATCCTTGGCACTGGCGGTCTGGGCCTGATTGTCGGATTGATTCTTTGGTGGAGGCACAGCAAATTAAGCGAGTGAATATTCTCAATCATCCGATCCGGTCAACGAAACTGCGCGCGTCGAGTCCCGAATCACCAATTCCGGATTCATTTTTTGATTGACCACATTCCAATCGCGCTTTTCGAGCGTGGCGTTGATTCCTTCCATAATCACGTTTACGGCCAAAGCGCCCATGGCCTCCATGGGTTGACGCACGGTAGTCAGGGACGGAGCCGCAAGCGACGATAGGGCCACATCGTCGAAGCCGGTAACCGAGCATTGCTCCGGAACTTTGACGCCGGCCTTGGCCAGCGCACGGATTGCGCCCAGCGCGGTCAGGTCGTCGAAGGCCATCACGGCCGTGAATTTCTTCTTCTGCTCCAGAAGATTTTCCGTGTAGCGGTATCCGCTCTCAAAGCTGGAATTGGGATCCAGCGAATCCGGCAACTGCCCGGTCAAGTTCGGATCGATTTCCAAGCCCACGCTGTGGGCAAACTTCTGTATGCCACGCCAGCGCGGGGCGCTGTCGATCAACATTTTCGGCCCGCGAATGAAGGCGATTTTGCGATGGCCGAGCTGGTACAGATGCTCCAAAGCGAGCCGCGCGCCCGTTTCGTTGTCCACCATTACCGAGCTGATGTTGTCGCCGGGCAATTCCCAGCCGATGGTGGCGGACGGAATATTACGCTTGCTGAGATCGGCGAGGACGTGAATATCGACAAAGAGCCAGTTGGCCACCACGATCAATCCTTCGACGTGGCGGTCGAGCAGCAGTTCCAGATAGCGTTCGAAGCGGTTCCGCTGGTTGTGGGCATCGGCGAAAATCGCCAGATACGAGGCCTGATACAGCGCATTTTCCACGCCGCGCATGATCAGCGTGCAGAATGGATCGGTGATGTCGAAGAACAATACACCCACGCTGTGGCTGCGCTTGCTGCGCAGAAACCGGGCCATCACGTTCGGCCGATAGCCAAGTTTCTTGGCGGTTTCCTCGATGCGATGCTTGGTCGCGGGAGCGATGTAGCGGGCCAGCGGAGCGTTGTTCAAGACAATCGAGACGGTTGCGGGCGAAAACCCGCTCTGCGTGGCCACATCTCTCATGGTGACCGCTTGGTTCTTGTCGCTCGACCGCTTCACCAGGATGGCTCCTTGGTGGCCCACATCATCCTGCCAGAGTGATTCGACTTGCAACCCGCGAGGCGTGGCCGGATGCCTACTCGGCTGGGACCTCGAAGGAAAGTGGCTCACGGAACCAACGCGTTTTCCAGACGCCAAAGGCAATTCCCAACGCCATCCAAATAGAACCCACAATGATCGCGGGGCGGCTGAGATTCAACCACAGCGCCAGGCAAATCACGAATCCAAGCGCGGGAGGGATCAAGTTTGTTAGCTTCTTGTCCTCCGCGCGGTAGTAATAGCGCAGAAAGGCCGCCGCATTGACCCCCATAAATGCAATCAGCGCCCCAAAATTCAACATTTCTGCTCCTAGCCCGTACGCTTCTCCTCCATTCAGGATTTTCATGGCGGTTTCGGATGTAAGCTTTGAACCTCCCAGGACATACGTCTTATACCCAGCGATAACCTCGAGAAGAAACGCGCCAACAAGCACGAAAATTCCAACTACAAAGACGTTGTTTCGCGGAATCCGATGTTTTTCGTCCACCGCCCCAAAAAATGATTTCGGAAGCGCGTTGCTGCGACCCATGCCGTACAACAACCGCGCCGCACCAATTTGCGCGCCCATTCCGGAACCAAAATTGGCCAGCAGCAACGTAAGGTTGACAACCGTGAAAAGCGGCGCCCACATCCTTCCTGCCACGTAGGAGTAGGCCGTATTTACGTCAGGGAAAGGCTCGGAAGCCGGCCAGACCAATTGCGCCACGTAAGCCTCCGCCGCGGAAAGTATGCCAATCACCACGCACGTCAGCACGGTAGCCAACAAGATATTCCGGCGCGGGTTCTCGGCCTCCTCGGAGAGGGTTGATATACCGTCAAAGCCGATGTATGTGAGGACGGCAATCGATGTGCACCCGAAAAGTCCCGTCCAGGTGAACGTATGCGGGTCATAAAACGGGCGCGTTAAGAACATCGAATCATGAACGGGGTGCCCGAGCAAATAACGGGCGGCAGCTATGAATATGACCACTACAACCATGCCCATAGCGATCGCCATGCCTGTATTAATGCGAGCCGATGTTTTGATTCCCCGGATATTCAGCAATGTGAAAATGACAGCAAAAAAAACCTTCCAGGTCCAGGCAGGTACTTCAGGCGCAAATTGGTTAGCCGCACCGGCGCACCAGACCGTGCAGATCAACGGATTTAGCATGTAATCCATCACCATGCTCCAGCCGGTGACATAACCCATTCCCGGATGAATCTCCTGCGCGACATAGGTGAAGGCCGAGCCTGCACTAGGGTACGCTCGCGCCATGCGCCCGTAACTGATTCCGGTGAAGAGCATGGCGACCATCGCGATCAAAATCGCCGTTACAACATGTCCACGTCCGCGCTCGCTGAGCACACCATACACGGACATGGGCGCGACCGGCTGGATCACAATCACGCCGTACAAAATCAGGTCCCACAGTGTCAGCGTCCGCCGCAACCTTGGCGCCGACGCTGTGACTGTTGTCGCCTCAGTGCCCAAACATTCGTCCTTTCAACATGCACATATGCACTATTGAATCGTTTCAATCGCCGTCATTCTGTGGGAATCGCCGCACTGAGGCAAGCTCAATCTTCGCCTCGGATTCGTCCGCTTAGCTCCGTGCGATACTGGTCTGCCGCCATGCTCCGCTTAGCTCAACTCTGCGAATCGATCGCCGCTACTTCAAAAAAGGGCGAAAAGATTGCCCTTGTCGCTGAGTATCTTCGCATCGCAGGGGTCGAGGAGGCGGCTCTGGGCGCCCTCTATCTTTGTGGCCGCGTTTTCCCGCGCCGTGAAGAGCGGGTCCTCTCGATTGGATTCTCGATTCTTTTGCGCGCGGTTGCCGGCGTCGCCAAAAAGGGCTCGGCAGAACTCGCCCTAGTCCTTCGCCACCACGGCGACCTGGGTGCCGGCGCAGAAGAGATCCTGCGCGACCACCCGGTGGGGGCGTCGGTCAGTCTCTCGCAAATCGCCGAAGTCTACGCCTCGTTGGCTGACCAGCGCCGCGCTGCTGCCAAGCAAGCGCTACTCGAGCACGCTCTTCAACGCCTGTCCGCCGTCGAGGCCAAATACTTCATCAAGATCGCCACCGGCGAGCTCCGCATCGGCCTGAAGGAAAGTTTGGTGGAAGAGGCGATTGCCAAGGCCTTCGACCAAACGCTTCCCGCCGTGCAACGCGCCAACATGCTTCTTGGGGACATTACGGAGGTCCTCCGGCTAGCCGTTGCCAACCGACTCTCTTCCGTATCGCTGCAACTGTTTCGCCCCCTCTCGGTCATGCTGGCCAGCCCGGCGGAGACTCCCGACGACCTAGTCGCTGCCTTCCCCAATGGCGCTCTTGTCGAAGACAAGTTCGACGGCATCCGCGCCCAAGTTCACAAGCGCGACAGGCAGGTCGAGATCTACTCCCGCACGCTGGACCGGGTCACGGAGTTCCCCGAGCTCCTCGAGCCGTTTCGCGGAATCACTGCCAACTTTATTCTCGACGGCGAAATCATCGGATGGCGCGAGGGCCGCGCCATCCCGTTTACCGAGCTTCAGCAACGTCTCGGCCGCAAGCAGATCGACCTGTTTACCTCCTCACAGGTCCCCGTGAGTTTTGTTGCTTTCGATCTGCTCCTCCTGGACGATCGTGCCCTGCTCGACACTCCCCTGGCCGAGCGCCGCCTGCTCCTCGAGCGGCTGCTAGCCAAAAACGAGCAACCGGCCCTGCAGTTCACTCGCGCCGAGCTGTGCCGCACGGTCGACGAAATCGAAAATCGTTTCCTTCTCGCTCTGAACACCGGCAATGAAGGTCTACTCGCTAAGGCGCCTGAGTCTCCCTACGTTCCCGGTCGTCGCGGTCAATTCTGGATGAAGCTCAAGCGCCCGTTGGCCACCCTCGATGTCGTGGTCACCATCGCCGAATATGGCCACGGCAAGCGACGCGGTTTGCTCTCCGACTACACGTTTGCCGTGCGCGATGACGGCCGACTGGTCAACATCGGCAAAGCCTACTCGGGATTAACCGACATCGAGATTCGCGAACTCACGCAATATTTCCTCAGCCACACCACCGAGGACCGTGGCTTCCAACGCGATGTCGAGCCTACGGTAGTCCTGGAAGTAGCCTTCAACAATATTCAGCGTTCGGACCGTCACGACAGCGGGTTTGCCCTACGTTTCCCCAGAATCGTTCGTTTGAGGCCCGACAAGCCGGTGGCCGAGATCGACACACTCGCCCGCGTCCGCGAAATCTTTGACTCCCAGCACGCCAAAAAACAATGAGTGAGGTCTAATGAGTGAGGTCTAATGTCTCCGAAATCGCCTGTACCTTCGGCCAGCTGTACATTTGGGCAGGCGAATTTATCAACGGTTATCTCTTAGTGAAAGGACGTCCACTTTCTCTCGCAACGCTAGCAACCAAACTAGAGTCTAATTAGATAAGGCGCCCGGCCCGCAATAGAGCAACACATTATGGCCGAGTCCGCTCTGAGTACCAGCCGCAGCCGCGTAGCTCCCGTCCTGGCGAGTGTGTCGGGGTTCATTGTCCTTTTCTTTTTCGCGATGTGGCTCCGCGTTGTGCCTCTCGAGCCTGATCCCGTTCTGCAGGGGTATCTGCAGGTTACCACCGGCTTACTGGCCTTTGTGTTCGCTGCCGTCATCTTGGTGCGCTTCCAGGGTACCCAGGACCGGATCTCTCTGATCCTAGGGGCGGGATTCCTTCTTTCAGGGACCATCCTCACTGCCTCCAGCCTCCTGTTTTTTCAGTTCCAGCAGGAGCAGGTACAGTTGCGCTGGGCCCCGGTTTCCTGGTGGGTCAGCCGGATTGTTCTGGCGCTGCTGTTTGTCGTCGCGCTGCTGGTAGAGCACTTTCTGCCGCGTTCGCGCCACCCCCGCCGTGAAATCGCCGGCGCCCTGCTCACTGTAATGGCGTCCACTTACCTCATTACGGCCGCTCTGCGGCGCCTCCCGCCCGAGGTTTCTCCTCACCCGGGGGCAGTTTTCCCCAGCCCGCAGCAGCTATTGCCCGCTGGGATTTTTCTGGTCGCCCTGATCTGGTATCGGCGCCGCCTCGAACTGGAGGATTCGGCCTTTGATCGCACGATCTATGTCGCGGCGTGGATGAACCTCGGGGCCCAATTGGCTGCCTCACAATCCCAGCGTCTGCTTGACTCGCCGTTCGTGCTCGCACAAGCGCTCACGGTCACCAGTTACGCCGTCGCCCTGGGTGGCGCCCTTCTCGATAACGCTCGCCTCTTCGAGCAAGTCAGCCACCTGGCCGTCAGCGATCCACTGACCGGCTTAGCCAATTACCGTCGCCTGCTGGACGTGCTGGAAGCCGAAACGGAGCGTACCAATCGTAATGGCCGGCCTTTCGCGGTCCTGCTCCTCGACCTCGATGGTTTGAAGAAGATTAACGATACGCACGGCCACCTGGTGGGCAGCCACGCGCTCAACCGCCTCGCACACATCCTTCGCATCCACTGCCGCGCCATCGATACGGCGGCGCGTTATGGCGGCGACGAATTCGCTCTGGTGTTGCCGGAAACCCTTCACGATGAAGCCGAGCGGGTGGCCAACCGCATCCGCGCCGTGATGGCCAGCGATCCGGAACACCCGCAGCTCTCTGCGAGCATTGGAATCTCCATCTACAACGGCCATGGCGAGCGCATCGAAAAACTTCTATCCGACGCCGACGCCCAGCTCTATTTTGAAAAATCCCGCCGCGCCAAGAACCACCCCACATCGGTAACGCAGCGCCGACGCGCGCAAAAAGCCTAATATGGAGTGCGGCGGTCTAGCCGCCGCTTTTACGGCTATGCCCGCATCTCCCAAGCAAACACGACGCTCGGGTTGGTTCGCCACGCGGAGCCAATCCAGACTGTTCAAGCAAAATTAGAGGAGCCTACTTCTCAAATACCCACTTATCCCCACGCATCACAATCCTCGGATGCCAATCCGGTCCCGGACACCGATAAATGCTCTGCAACGCGAACCTGTGCCACCACCTTCGCACTCTCGGAACATGCGCAACGATCCGAGTAAGCCTGCGAAACAATTTCGCGGCATGAGCTCCAGACACTGCCGCGAGCTCGCGATCTGCAATCTCGTCGCAAATTTGGTTGTAACGTCGATGGCTGCCGTCCGCACTGTGGTTTCCAGGATGATTTCGATATCCGCCAATCAGCGACTCTACCGAATAGAGCCGCGCGTGCCGGAAGAACCGCACAAATAATTCGAACTCGCCCGCCGCGCCGTATGTCGTCGCCAGCGCGCCACCCGCCCGCTCCCACAGGCTTCGACGCCAAAACGTTGTCTCGCGATGAATGTATTTATTTCCTCCCGCAAGAAAGCGAAGGCGCGCCCAGCGCTCCAGGTGTTTTATGCCGACCGGCATACCGCTCGGACTGAAATTAAACGGCCGCCCGGTGATCCATTCCACATCCGGCAGCGCCGCAAACACACCCCCAATCGCGGCCAGCGCATTGACGTGAAGCATGTCGCCGGGTTCGAGCCAACCAAAAATCTCGCCCGATGCTTTAGTGAATGCCATATTCAACGCCGTAGACAGCTCCGTACCCGGCAGACAAATTTGCCATGAGAAATTCGTTTCGTATTTCTTCAGGATGCGCCGGCGCTCGCAGCTCGCGCCATCTTCGATAACGATCAGCTCCAAGTTCGAATAATCCTGGTAGATAACAGACCGCAGCGTGGCTTCAAGATAGTGGTCAGCGGCAATAGCGGGAATAACAATCGTGATGCACGGATGTGTCGGACCTATGGCGGAAGTAGAGCCGGCTCGTGGCTTCATCGCAGAATTGTCAGCCCCAAAATAACGCTGGTAACTTGGACCCGTCTCCCGAGAATGTCCCCGTTTCGATGCTCGCGGCCACTCGATGGATTCGCCTTTAGAACACCGCTCTCCTCTGCACAGTCTCCTTGCTCTCTAACGAAAACCGCGCCTCTTCCGTAACTCGGCCGAAAAGCCTCTCAGCCACATAGTCGCCAACCGCAGGACCGTGCTTGAACCCGTGCCCTGACCCACCGCCCACAAACCAGACGTTTTCCATTTCCGGATGCCGGTCAATCAAGAAATCCCCGTTCCAAGTATTTTCGTACTGGCATACGCGTGTCTCCATAATCGGCGCGCCACGCAGCGCCGGAAAGCGCTGCTCGACAAAGCGTCTCGCTTCCTCCGCGCCGTCCGCGCCGGCCACACGGGATTGCGTATCCGGATCAACGCGCTCGCCGTGCCGGTCGACGGCAATTTTCAGTCCTCGGCTCTCCAAATCCGGCATCCCGTAAATCTGGTCCTCTTGAAACAACCAAGTTGGCAATGCAGGCGGAGCGAAACGCGAGTCCCCTGCAGGCACGCCAAAGAAGAACACCTCCTGCCGGCTCGGAAAAATCCGCGATCCTAGAACGTCCGGGAAAATCTTGCCCAGCCATGCCCCGCACGCAAACACAAATGTACCAGCCTCAATCCGTTCACCGGAGGTGGTCTTCACAGCGCCAATCGCGCCCGCCGCGTGCGGCTCGGCAATCTGCGCCACGCGGTATTCCACTCCGCCACGCATCGCATCCTCCACCACGGCCGCGACGGCCCGCCGCGCCATCAATACTCCGCTGCGCGGCTCTAGGAGTCCCTTCGTGATTCCGTCCAATCCAATCTGAGGATAGCGAATCTCCAACTCCGCTCGGCTCAACTCTTCCAAAGAAACGCCGCACCGCCGCAGCGTCTCCGCCGCCTGTCGCACCCGCGCATCCTCTTTACTTGCGAGCCACAAAACTCCCGTCTCATGAAACAGTTGCAAACCGGTAGACGCAAAGAACGCCTTCCACTGCGCCAGGGACCGCTGCGACCATCGCGTATACAGCTCGTCAGCCCCGTACCCCATCCGAATAATGCGCGACTCTCCCGCCGAACTCGCCCGCGCATTCCCGGGCCCATAAGCATCCGCCAGCAACACCCGCTTCCCGCGGCGGCCCAAATGCCAGGCCGTCCAGGCCCCAAACACTCCCGCCCCAATCACCGCTACGTCATACCGCACACTCATATCCGCCGCATCTTACTCCCGTTTTCACGATCTTCTCGGTGCCAACTGTCCGGCCCCTGTGCTCTTAATTCTTTTTCCTGTCTTCTTCTCCTCTGTTATATTCATGCCCCTAATGACCCTCGCCGAAACAATACAGAAAGATCTCACCGACGCCATGCGCGCCAAAGACGAGCTTCGTCTCAGCGTGCTCCGGATGATCAAATCCGCCATCACCTACAAGGAAACCGAAAAACTCCGCAAGCTTGACGAGCCCGAATCGATCCAGCTCCTGCAGACCCTGGTCAAGCAACGCAAAGAATCGATCGAGCAATTCACCAAAGGCAATCGCAACGACCTCGCCGCAAAAGAAACCAAAGAGCTGGCCATCATCGAGTCGTATCTCCCCGCCGCGGCCAGCGACGCCGAAATGGACGCCGCCATCGCCAAAGCGATCGCCGAAACCGGCGCCACTTCCATTAAGCAAATGGGTGCTGTAGTAAAATCCGCCAAGTCCGCCCTCGAAGGCAAGACGGTCGATGGCAAAGCCCTAAGCGACCGCGTTCGCTCGAGGTTATCCTGACATGCTTCGGATCGAGTCTAATCTCTGATCCCTCCGCAAGTCTGCGTTCGCCGACGCAACACTGCAGCAGTTGGCGAATCAAACACAACTAGTACTCCCGCTCTATCGACCCCCTCTCACGCTCCAACCAAAATTGGCCAATTAGGAACTTCTTAGTGGAAACGTTGGCCAGGTGTCGCGAACATGGCGACCCGGCGAAAGAAGGCGATGCTCGATGAAACCCTTTGCCATCAATAAGTTATCGATCGTTCTGCTCTGCCTGGGTGGCTCTCTGCTTCTCTCGTCACAGTCTCGTGCCCAATCGGAAATTGCCCCCGATCATTTCGACGGCACCGATTCCTGGGCCGCCGCCGCAAAGGCAAGAGTGCCCGCCGCGCAAGTCAAATCACATACCGCCACCGAGTCTTTGCAGGCTCAAAGCACTAAGCCTGCTTCGCCTGCTCTGCAACCCGTAGCGGCCCACGAGATAACCGCAACCCGCCGCTCCAACGTGCTCGCCACCAAAAAGCGCAAACCTACCGCCACCAATAACTAATCGCCCGGTTTCGACCAAGAACCGGCTCTGTCTCTCTGTGGACTTTGTGCTCCGGCTCCTATGTGCTCCGTGCTAGGTCCCTGAAAAAAGGCGACCCGGTGTCGTTAGTTACTCTTCGCGGTCGCTGGTCCTGAGGGCTTGAGCACGGCGGTACTTCGCTCGTCTCCGGCGATGGTCCGATAGAGCTTCTTCAGTTCGTCAATTTTCTGGAGTGGAATGCTGACTTCCTTGACTTCAAATGTCCTGGTGTACTTCAGCACGTTGCCCTGCACTTCGGCTTTACTGTGATAGCTGGCAAATGAGTAGTCCGCGTTCACTGGTACCGGAAGATCATCGACGGCGTATCCTTCCGGCAGCATAATTTCGAATGTGTCTGTGTCGCGAGAGGGGCCAGGTAGTTCCAGCGTATACTTCCGCGGTTCTTTCGTCTCCAGGACATCGCTTGACTTCACGCCGATCACTCGCGGCCGCACCAGCATCAATTCCCCTGCCTGCTTGCCATAGTTGGCCGCAACGAAAGACCAATGGTATTCAAAAGGTAGCCGATTCTCGTGCAAGCTCGTCACCGTTGCCTTTGTCAGCTGAAATGTTCCCAGCGAATGCGCCATTAACGTCTCGATCGGTTTGATCTGATCCGCAAGTTGTTGAACGCTTCGTAATGCGTGCCGCTGGGATCGCGCGGAGTCCCCGAGCCGAATTTCATGTACGT
>Ga0307478_10000460_pt1 | contig 41941 bp, 30 predicted proteins | sample atmos_gasesECM4C_2_FD_203713 | JGI IMG/M metagenome (GOLD analysis project Ga0307478, IMG submission 203713) | Hardwood forest soil microbial communities from Morgan-Monroe State Forest, Indiana, United States - atmos_gasesECM4C_05 | ecosystem: Environmental > Terrestrial > Soil > Temperate...
TTGTCGAGACCTCACCATTACTGATAGAAAGCGTCATCTGCGCCAGAATTCGACGCGCGCCTCCGTCTTCATTTGAGGCAAACTTGCAGGACTTCACTGAATAGGTGTCTTTATCCCAGCCTTGCACCTGAACGCCTCCGTTCTTGTGCGGGCGAACGCGAAGAGTAGGGGCTTCGGCTTTCGTTACGGTGCGCTCTTCCATCTCCATGACAGCGTCGCGGTCGTCGAAACGAACGTGGAGGTCGGAGCAATCCTCCGCTGGTTGATGATGACCATCGGAGATACTCATCGAATGGCCGCCATTCCAATCCGGCCAGTCAAGCTCGGCCGGGATCGCGGGTACGGCAGGCATCGCCGGCATGGCGGGCATAGGTGGCATCGGGGGAGCCGGCGGTGCGGGAGGCTCGCTGGGTGCCGCGGCGTAGACCGGAACACTCGGCGGCAAAGGAGGAACTGGTCGGGCGGGAACCGCAGAGGGAGGCGTGCGCGAAGCTGGGGGCGTCGGCGCGTCCTGGGCGGCCAGAACAGTCACGACGTAGAATCCGCACGCAGCGGTCACCAATAGCAGAAGAACACCAAGGCGCGATTTCATGGACAAACCCTCCTGGCTACATAGACGAACAAGACCTCGATCGGTTTGATAAACCGACATACAAAACCAGCCAGAAATGAGACACCGCTGACGGGCAGGCCGCCGGCTCCGCTCCGCCGCCCTAAAAGGAAGCAGTTCTCCTTGATTTGAAAGGGGTTACTTTCTTACGGCTTGCACCGGAAGGCGAGCGGGCGTAGATTGCGAGCGAAAGAGTACCAAACCGGAGGTTCCCATGCATGAATCACACTTCGACCCGCTGCGAGGAAGCGCGAAGACGTTTGTGACGTCCTGCCGGAAAAACCAAACCGCGGCGGCCAGACGGCCCGTATTTTTCGCGGTGGCGGTGTTTGTCTGCTGTGCCGCTCCGGGATGGGCACAGACCGCACAGCAATTGCCTGAGGGGGCCGGTAAGGAAACTGTCCAGAAGGCCTGCGTCTCCTGTCATGCGCTGAGCACGGTGACTAACGCGGGGCACAACCGCGGGGAATGGACCTCGGTCCTAAATATGATGGTGACTGCCGGCGCGCCCGTGCCGAAAGACCAAATCGCGGCGGTGACGGATTATCTGGCGAAGAACTTCCCGGAGAGACCTGCGCCTGAGGCGGTCGTGATTCCCGGAAGCGTCGAGGTTTCCATCAAGGAATGGCAGGTGCCAACAGCCGGGTCGCGGCCGCACGATCCGGCATTCGCCCCTGACGGCTCGGTCTGGTACACGGGGCAGATGGCAAATGTGCTTGGGCGGTTCGATCCCAAAACGAACCAATTCAAGGAATACACCTTGAAGACGCCAGGGTCGGGTCCTCACGGACTCGTGCCGGACAAGGACGGGAACATCTGGTTCACTGCAAACTTTAAGGCGTATATCGGAAAACTGGACCCGAAGACCGGCAACGTAACCGAATATCCGATGCCCGATCCGCAAGCCAAAGACCCGCATACGCTCCTCTTTGCTCCGAATGGAAATATTTATTTTACGGTGCAAGGCGGGAACATGGTGGGAAGGCTAAACCCGAAAACGGGGGAAGTGAAGGTGGTCAGTTCACCGACAGCGAAATCGAATCCTTATGGAATGGTGGTGAGTTCGAAAGGCGTTCCCTTCTTCGTGGAGTTTGGGAGTAATAAGGTGGCTAGCCTCGATCCGGACACGCTGGCTATTCACGAGTACGTATTGCCGCATGTGGATTCGCATCCGCGGCGCGTGGCGATTACTCCGGACGATGTGATTTGGTATTCGGACTATTCGCGCGGCTACTTGGGGCGGCTCGATCCCAAGACGGGCCAAGTCACGGAGTGGGCTTCGCCTGGCGGGCCGCGGTCCAGGCCTTACGGCATCACGGCTATCGGGGATATTATTTGGTACAGCGAATCGAACACCAAGCCGAATACGGTCGTGCGCTTTGATCCCAAGACGGAGAAATTTCAGACGTGGATTATCCCGTCGGGTGGAGGCGTCGTGAGGAACATGGTGGCCACTCCCGAGGGCAACCTGTGGCTAGCGTGCAGCGGCGTGAATGGGATCGCCTTTGTCGAAGTGAAAAATTCGGCGAAGATGTCTTCGCGCAATTGACGCGCGGGACCACTGGGTTAGTCCGTCACTGGGCGCCACGACTAAGGATCACGGCTGCCAATCGCAGTCCAGCGTGCCCATACTCCCGATGGGAGGACCGTCGGGCGGCTCGACGGGCGGCGTGAGGTCGATACGCTTGGGATCTTTTTCAAACAACGCGATTTGCCGGGAAGCAAAGTAAGCGTGCGCTTTGTCCATGCCCTCCGCGGGAGAGCCCAGCCAGTTATCTAATTCGCGGAGCTTTAGGGATGCGATGGCACGAACTGCGTCGCTAGCATGGTCATTGGCCGCAAGCGCCATCAAGTCGTACAGAGCCACGTCGTCGACGGTATTGGCGATTTCTCCCCCGTAGCCTTTAGGATGGGGGGCCTTCCAGGTGGCGGTGAGCACGGCACCGAGCACTTCCGAAAGACTGGGATTCTCCGCATTCCTCGCGTGGAACTCAACGAGCCGCGCGGCGCGCTCCGGATTGAAAAGAAACTGCAGAGTGTGCTGCGCGGCGGATTCCGCGGGCGCCAACGCGTCGAACGCGGGGCTGGTGTGAATCTTGAAGTCTTCGCGATCACGCGGGTATTCCGGGGGACGCGGCGGAATGATCTTTAGCAGCGATTCCGGCAAGGCAAGCGTTTCCGGTTTGAGAGTGGCTAGAACGGCGGCGAGGGCGCGGCGCTGTTCGGCGGGGGCTACGATTTGAGTGGGAACTTCACCATCACCGCGTACAGCGAACGTGTAATCCATTCCGCCGACTAATTTGCTGGCGGCTTCCACCTGGTAGCGATGGTACATATAGATGGGCGCAATTACGTCTTCAATGGTCGCGAGCGGCGCGCCTTCGCGAATATTGTTTTCGCCGAAACGTTTCAACGCGGCGGCGCGAACCCGCAAGATGCGATTCAATTCGTCGATGGCGTTCGAGCCGCTGTCCCAAAGATGGGCGACACTGCTGGAAGAACCGGCGGGGCGCGCGTCCTGGTCGGTGAGATAGCGAAGCCCGCGGCCGAACGCACCGAGGAGGATTTTGTCGAGCGCGGCGTGCTCGTCGGCGCCCGGCGCGAAGTCGCTGTAACCCCAGGTTATGGACACTTTGTCCCAATCGCCGATGCCTGTGGCATAAGCGTCGGAAAGGTCGGGAGTGCCGTCGGCGGCGAGCTTCACGAGCGGCGGCGGGTAGTCCATCACGGATGAGCGGTTGACTGTGCTCGCCGAGTAGTTGTGCATGAGGCCGAGCGTGTGGCCGACTTCATGCGCAGCAAGCTGACGGAGCCGCGCGAGCGCCATCTCCATCATTTTTGGCGAAAGCGGTTTTCCCTTCTCGTAGGGAGCGAGAAGGCCCTCGGCGATTAGATAATCCTGCCGCACGCGAAGCGAGCCAAGCGTTACGTGCCCTTTGATGATCTCGCCGGTGCGAGGATCGATGACCGCCGCGCCGTACGACCATCCGCGGGTGGCCCGATGCACCCACTGAATCACGTTGTAACGCAGATCCATTAGGTCCGCGCCTTCGGGCAGCATCTCAACGCGGAAAGCGTTTTTGTAGCCGGCGGCTTCAAACGCCTGGTTCCACCAGCGTGCGCCCTCGAGTAGCGCGGAACGAATTGGCTCCGGCGCGCCACGATCGAGGTAATAAATGATGGGCTGAACGGGCTCGCTCATGGCGGCTTTCGGATCTTTTTTCTCAAGGCGATGCCGCGCGGTGAAGCGTTTCACAATGGGCTCGCTGACCGGCGTGGCGTAGTCCATGTAGACGATGCCGAAAAAGCTGGAGCGAGGATCGTAAACACGCGGCTTGTAGCCCGGAGGCGGAAGTTGTACGAAGGAGTGGTGCTCGCGAACGGTGATGGATTCGGGTGAAGGCGTGACGTCGCGCACCCACGCGCCGGGGTCATCGCCTGCAAAAGTAAGCGTGGCTTCGACTTCGGTGTTGAGAGGAAAGTTTTTCGTTTGCGGAAGGTAGATTGCGCAGCGCGAGGGATCGAGCTTGTAGGCTCCCTGCTTCGTACGGCGGAGCGTTGCGGGAACGCCGTGGGCGTCGCGCAAGAAAAAATCCGTGGCGTCGACGAGCGCGTGGCCGTTTTCTTCGGCAGCAATCGTGAAGCCCCATAGCGCCGACTCGGCGAAAGAGTCGTGGACCGCGCGGCGCTCGTCCGCATCGTTGGTCACAGCGCGATATCCGAGATTTTCTTCGATGAGCAGAACTTTCGGGCCGCTACGTTCGAAACGGACTATGCCCGTTTTCCCGAGCTGGCCGCGATCAAGGCCGATGTCGTTTGAACCGATGCCGGCTGGAAGGCCGCTCTGGTAGAGAAATTCCGTGCTCCACTTGTCGATTTCGAGCCACAGCTTGCCCTGCTTGGCGTCCCAATACAGATTGAAATAGCCGGGAAGCTTTTGCGCGCCCGCGGTTTTCTCGGCGATGGTTGGCGTCTGAGACGCATCGGGATGAGCCGCTAGACAAACCGTGGGCAGACACAGCAAAACGACCACAAACCAAGAACGAAAAGCTTTCAGCATTTTCAGCGCCTCCGAAAGGAAGGAACGTTTTACAACAAAAGTCGCTTGGCGCGGAGGAAAATTCTGTCTGCTATACTGGAATTCAATCGCGAGAAGCCCAAAGTGCAAAAGCTTCGCATATCGATCGTGCAGTACTTGAACACGGCGCCGCTCGTCTGGGGCTTCACGAACGGGCCCCTCGCCGGGAAGTACGATTTGTCGTTCACGGTGCCGTCCCAATGCGCGGAAGCGCTGCGCAGCGGCGCGGCGGACATCGCCATCATCCCGGCCATTGAGTATCAGCGCATCCCGAGCTTAGTGGTTCTGCCGGACTTGGCGATTGCTTCGCAGAATAGAGTGCGCAGCTTGCTGATTGTCTCGAAGAAGCCCATCGAACAGGTGCGCAGCATCGCGCTGGACCGCAGTTCCCGCAGCACGCAGGCTCTCACGCGAATTCTGGCCAAGGAGCATTGGAAGATCGATCCCGAGTTTATTGAAGCTGAGCCTGATTTGCGCGTGATGCTGGAGAGGGCCGAAGCCGCGATGCTCATCGGCGATCCGGCGCTGCGCGTTTCTATTGCCATCGAGAAAAAGAACACCGTCAGCCGGGAGGGACGCGCGGTGTGCCAGGCAGCGATGCTGGGAATCACGAGCGCCGAGATTCTTCACGTCTATGATGTAGTCGGCGAATGGCGAAACTTTTCGAGCCTCCCGGCGGTAATGGCTATTTGGGCCACGCGGGCGGAAGTCGTTACGCCGGAAATGCTTGCGGATTTTGCGGCCTCGCGCAACTTCGGGCTAACTCAGATTGCAGCCATCAGTCTTGACGCTGCTCGCGAACTAGAACTGCCGCAACAAGCGCTCGAATCCTACCTGCGCCACAACATTGACTACTCTTTGGGGGAAGAAAACCGCCGCGGCCTGGAACGATATTTTTATGAAGCCGCGAAATTGGGACTGATCCCAAGAGACAGAAAGATTGACTGGGCGACAGGGACGAAGGAAGCGGCCCAAGTTTCGGCGAAGTAGGGGCACGGCACGCCATGCCCGTCCGGACACTGCAATTAGAGTTTGCGAGCCGCATCCGCTAGAATGAGAACGCAAAACAGCGAAGGAACAAAGTGGGACTGACCAAACAAGAAGCGGTCGACATGCTCCAATCCGACGACCTCCTGGGCGTCGGCATGGCCGCGCACCAGATGCGGCTGAAGAAAAACGACCCGCGAGTCGTGACGTACCAAATAGACCGCAATATCAATTACACGAATTTCTGCACCGAATACTGTTCGTTCTGCGCCTTTTACCGGCCGCTTGGCGCAAAAGACGGTTACATCCTTTCGTTCGAAACTATCTACGAAAAAATCGAAGAGATGCTCGAGTTGGGCGGCACAGGAATTTTGCTGCAAGGCGGCCTGCACCCGGACCTGCAAATCGGTTACTACGAAAATCTCCTTCGCTCGCTCAAGGCGCGCTTTCCGCAAGTGCATCTGCACTGTTTTTCCGCACCCGAGATTCTGTGCATCGCGGAGGTCAGCGAGCTGAGCGTGCGTGAAACCATTCAGCGCTTGATGGACGCCGGGCTGCAATCCATACCCGGCGGCGGGGCAGAAATTCTCGACGACGAAATTCGCGGGAAAATTGCTCGCCTGAAGTGCACCAGCGACGATTGGGAGGAAGTGCATCGCGTGGCGCATTCGCTCGGCCTTCGCACCACGGCGACGATGATGTTCGGCTGCGGCGAAGAGCTCCGCCACCGAGTGAACCATCTCGAACGCCTGCGACGGATTCAAGAAGACACCGGAGGGTTCACGGCGTTCATCCCGTGGATGTTCGCGGCGGAAAACACAGCCCTCGGAAAAAAAGTGCAGGAAACGACCGCCGTCGATTACTTGAAAACGCTGGCCGTGAGCCGCCTGTACCTCGACAACATTGACCACATCCAATCAAGCTGGCTAACGCCCGGCATAAAGGTCTGCCAGGTCGGCTTGCAGTTCGGGGCGGACGATGTCGGCAGCATCCTCATCGAAGAAAACGTCGTGTTTGCCGCAGGCGTGAAAAACCGCACCAACGAAAACGAGCTTCGCCGGATCATTTCCGATGCGGGATTTGTTCCCGCGCAGCGCGACACTCTCTACCGCTCGTACGCGCTGAAATAATTCCAGAAAATCCAGCGGCTATTTTTGTGGGGCTTTGGGCTTGAGGGGACGCAGAACGATCTGCACCTCGGTCCCGTCGGGGAGATCGATATCTTCCAGCGGGTAAAGGATACCACTGCGGAATCGCGCCTGAATCCAGCGCGGGCCGGGCTTGGCTTCAGGCGCCGCAGCTTTCGCAGGTGCTCCCGCAGCGCTGGGGACGCCGGAAGTTTCATCCAGCGCCTCGTTCGCGAGCGCATCCGCCTCGCGGTTTTGCTCGCGGTAGACGTGATCGATGCGGAACGATTCAAAACCCTGCGACATTTTCTTTGCGCGCTCGAAAAGCGGCCGCAGATCCTCGCTTTTCACTTTGTACTGCCCTTGCATCTGCTTGACCATCAGCTCGGAATCGCTTTCGACGCGCAACGCGCGGATGCCGTGCGACTCCGCGTAATCGAGCGCCGCGATCAACCCGTAGTATTCGGCGACATTGTTCGTCATTCGGCCGATATATTTCTTCAACTTGGCGACGAGTTCGCCCTGCCCATCGCGAATCACGACGCCGTACGAAGCTGGGCCGGGATTTCCGCGCGCGGCTCCATCGATATTGGCCCGATGCGCCGGAGTCGCGTTTTTACGCTCCTCGGGCGAGTCCCCAAAGAGACCGTCACCGGCAGCGCGAGTGGATTTTGGAAGGCGTGGCATCAGGAATGGTTGGAAGCCGAAGAAGCGGCGTGCCCTGAGCCAGCGGCAGGATCCGGCAGCGGAATCGGCTCCAAAGTGTACAAAATCAGGCCACAGGACTCGCAGCGGTAGATCTCTTCATTCGGATCGCGGCGAAGTTCCTGCAAAATATGCGGCAGCACGCGCATGCCGCATCCGCGGCATTGTCCATCGCGAGCTTCGGCAAGGCCGGCGCCATGGTGCCGTTTGGCAATGCGCGCATAAAGTTCGCGCAAATCTTCGGGAATCGGAGCCAGGGCGCGCTCGCGCTCCGCGAGCAAGGACTCGAGCTGTTTCTTTTTCTCGGCTTGCCGGGCTTCGATCTCTTTTCTCTCTTTGGTGACGGCCGTTTCGTCTTCCTTCAGATTCGCTTCCGCGTGCCTGACGCGGCGTTCGGATTCTTCGCCGGCCATCATCACCTCGAGCTGCCCGTCTTCGGCTTTTGCGACTTCCGCTTCGGCATTGGCAATCTCGTGCTGGAGGGCTTTGTACGCTTCGTTGGTTTTGACGGCGCCGCTCTGGTCGCGGTATTTCTTCGCGCGGTCTTTCCACTGCTGCACGTCCAGCTCGAATTTCTTGCGCTCTTTTTGGCTGTTGACGAGCCCTTCTTTGGCGGTGGCAACGGCTGCGCGCGCGCCGCTTAACTTGGCATCCGCTTCGCGGACCCGCTTTGGAAAGGTCTCAATCTCGGCACGCACGGCAGCAATCAAGTGGTCAACACGCTGCAGTTCAATCAAGTGAGGAATGGCGGAATGCATTGGTCTGTAATACTAACACATGGGGCGCTTAGCTTTCCCCGGCGATCTCCGGGGTCATCCCCGAGCGAAGGGCTCGCGTGCTCGTTCAGAAGGAACGGTAACTATCGGTAGAATGCTCTTTTTCGCATGCAAGATTTTGAGGATCGCACGTTCTAAGGAGGAAGCGGAATGCCGCATGTGCAAATTACCTGGGTCGAAGGGCGGACGCCGGAGATGAAGCGCAAGATCGCCGAGCGCATCACCACGGCGCTTATCGAAGACGGACGCGCGAAACGCGAGAATATCCACGTTTCGTTTCACGACGTCCCGCCAACAAACTATGCCGAAGCGGGCGTCCTGGTGGCAGACCAAAAACGCACGCCGTAAGGAATGAGATTGGGTCAGGACCCACCCGCTCCGCGGGTTGGAGCGGCGGACAAACATCGGCCTGCCGTGGTTTCAAGGATTAGGGCAGAACTAAGGAGGCCTTCCCGTGGCTGACACCCTGCAGAAGAATCTCGACAGGTGGATTTCGGCCGGAGTTTTAGACGCAACCACGGCTGGGCGGATCCGCTCGTTTGAGGAAACCCGGGGGGCCGGAGAACGCCTGCGCTGGCCGGTGCTGCTGGCCCTTGCGCTAGGAGGGCTTCTGCTCGGCGCAGGCGTCTTGCTCTTCGTCGCGGCACATTGGGACGGACTCACTCCCGGTTCGCGATTCGCGCTTGTATTGCTGATGGTGGCGGCATTTCCAGTGGGCGGCGCGGTCACCAGCGAAAAGTTTCCCGCCCTCTCCACAACCTTTCACGCGATTGGCACTGTCTGCCTTGGCGCCGGCGTCTTTCTTGCCGCCCAGATTTTCAATCTGGAAGCAAACTGGACGAATGGAATTTTGCTGTGGGCATTCGGCGCGCTCATGGGATGGCTGCTCCTTCGCAAATGGCCTCACGCAATGCTGTTAGCTTTGCTGGTTCCGACCTGGCTCGTAGGGAGATGGTTCTTCGTCTCCGAGCAGAATTGGGAGAGAGGCGGCGCTTTTATCTGGGAGGGCCTTCTACTGCTCTCACTTACTTACCTCAGTGCAAGAACAGTGGAACGCGAGTCCCCAGAGCGGAAAGCGCTTGCTTCGATCGGCGGAATTGCGCTGCTTCCGTGCGCGATCATGGCTGTTCTCATGCGTGGCGAGCTGGCGCGAGGCTACGGACAAGCCGCGGTGGCTTCCACCCCATTTGTTTTGCCGTGGCTTATAGCCATTGGCGGCCCGCTATGCTTGGCTCTTCTAATCCGGGGCCGCGCGGCATGGATGAACGGCGTCTCGACGCTTTGGGTGCTTGGGCTGGCTCTGGTCGCACCACACCGCAGTTTTCTTTGGAATGACTGGGACGTGATGGGCTTTTATGTTTGGGCCGCCGTGGGAGCCGTCGGACTCATCGCGTGGGGAATCGCCGAACGCCGGCGCGAGCGCATCAACCTGGGCGTCGTTGCATTCGCTTTGACGGTCCTCTTTTTCTACTTCTCAAACGTGATGAACAAACTCGGACGCGCTGAAAGTCTCGTTGGCATCGGCGTGTTGCTGCTCTTTGGCGGCTGGGGGCTCGAACGGCTCCGCCGCCTCCTGGTGGCGCGCATGCAGGAGATGGCATCATGAACCAACTTCAAAAGGGTCTGCTTTTCGCAGTAATCCAAGTCCTGCTTGTTTCGAGCCTAGGCGCAAAACTTTTGTGGGACCGCGAGACCTCGCCGCGAGGCTGGGCGGTCACGCAAGGCTACGATCCCGATCTGCCCATTCGCGGGCGCTACGTCAACATCTCCTTGTTGGTGAAGGCGGATGCGGTTTTCCCGCCATCGCAGGGCCCGGTACTCTTCCCTGCGCATGGTTCTCAGAATGTGGAGCTCGTGGTGGACAACGGCCGCATCGCTGCCATTCCTGTGGATCGCTACACTGGCCTGAGCGTGAGCGGACCTCAGGTGCGAGACGGGGAAATCGTCGCCACTCTCTCTCCTCCGGTGGTCTATTTTCTGCCGGAGCGCGCAGCCGATCCCCTGCGCGGCCACGCTACGGGCACACTCTTTGTGGAAGTGACGCTTCCCCGCAAGGGACCACCTCGTCCGATTCGATTTGGCACAAAGGTAGGCAGCGAAATTGTTCCGTTGGAGACTGAATAGGGTACGCATCCGCAGAGGCTTTTTCCGTTCGCGAGAAGCGTCTCGCAAACCTGTTCTTCGCAAAGTACAGGTGCGATTATCGTCGAACGGTTAGTTGACCTCGTGGAGCTCCATGGCCTGGTCAATCGCGAGCGTGGGATAGCGGATGGGCGAGCCCGGGCGTGCTGGAGCGTGGCGAGCCGTCACAGTGAAGTCGCCACCAGAACACGCGATCGAATAGGAGTAGCCGTCCCGTTCGGGACGCGACATGCCCAGGGAATTGGAAGAAGTGAGTTCCTCCAGTGGGGCGCAATGGCCGTTCTGCGCGATGTAGCCGCTCTCAGCCTGGGCAATTAGCAAGAGGTCCTCGCGTACGCCAGTGAGACTGATCGCTTGCGTGGGGGCCGTGCCTTCGTCGGTCGTGGGCATTTTCTGGAAATAGTAGTGGTACACCCCAAACACAGCGGCGCAAGCGACGAGAACAGCAACCAATCCACGCATAGCCTAATTTTCTTACCGTCTCCGAAATGTGGCAAGAACGTTGTGCCCGCTCGTGCGGAAGGAGGCAATGGGTAGCCATTCCGCATGCGTGCCCGAAAAGGGATGTAGTGACTGCGCAATCTCTCTAGGCTTTCCGATTGACAGAAAATACGCTCTCCAGTAACAACGATAGATAACGCAGATCACGGCAATCCTTATTAGGAGAGAGTTCCCGATGAAAACAGAGTCCCCCATTGCGCTTGCCCTGGCCTGTTTGCTTTCGCTGACGATCACCATCCCCGCAGACATTTTCGCCGAGCCTCAGGGTGGAGGACAGCAGGCCGGTGTAGTTGCTCGCTTGATCCCCGCGGTGAATATCGCCCGCGGGTCCAAGACGCTTAACGCTTCCGTGAAATCGGTCGTCGAATGGCAGGACCTTGTGAATACCAAGGCCGATGGACGCGCGCGTATCGCTCTGGATGATGGTTCGGTGTTGAACGTGGGATCGGATTCCTCGATGAAAATCGTGAAACATGATACCGGAGCGCAGCAAACGGACCTGGAACTGGCCTACGGAAAACTCCGCACGCAAGCGCAGAAGATCTCAAAACCAGACGGGAAATTTGAAGTTCATACGGCGGCAGGCGTGGCTGGCGTGGTCGGGACGGATTTTTATGTGGGTTATGAAAACAACGTGATGAACGTGATTGCCTACGAAGGCTCTGTGCGCGTCTGCAATCTGGCCGGAGTCTGCGTGGTGCTGAAGGCCGGTCAAATGACTAGCCTGCGTAACGGCGACAACTCCGCACCAGCGCCGCCGACACAAGCACAACTGGACCTGCTTGTCACGGCAAGCAAAGATACGACAGTGGAACCCCGGGCCGGTAGCGGTCTCGAAAACGGCGGGCATATTGGCACGGGTTTGGGCTTTACGATAGGAGTCATTGCTGTGGTTCCTGTGGTCGTGTTTTCTGTCCTCGCGACCCGTCACACACCCGCCCCCGTCCCGACGAATCCCTGCAAAACTAATCCAACCTCCGCGAACTGTGGTTAGGCTTTATGCTGCTGACTTTGGCGGTAGATGAGCATCCTCCTATTTAGGCCCTGGCTGCAAGTCACCGCCGGGGCCTCGCGGCCTCTTGCTTCCTAGAACATGCAACTGGCTGGCTCTGGCAGCCGTCAAAAGAGTGTCGCTCATAATGAGAGACGCATGGAGCCCAGCATTTTGTGCCGTGACCCACGGTAGCGTACACTGGATGTTTAGCTTTTCCGTCTAACTGCAAGTGAGGCAATCCTTGACCAATCCCGTCCGGCATCACCTGAATTTTATTTTATGCGCCTTCGGCCTTGTGCTCTCCCTGACGCCGATCGCGGCGCCGGTAGCGCAGGCAGCGCCACCTCCCGATGCGCAGGCCAAGAAATCTCCGCTGCTGGCGGCACTCCAAGCCGAACTCGAGCGCTCGATGAAGACGCTCAAGGCACAGGACCCGCCGGCCTACTATCTCGGCTACACCATCACGGATACGCAGCGCGCGGACGTCTCCGGCTCGAACGGCGCGCTCCTCAATAGCAATGAGCGCCGCGACCGCTGGCTGGAAGTTTCCGTGCGCACGGGTAGCTACGAGACGGATGACACGCACAAGGTTGGTGAGCGAACACAAACGTCCGCCGGCCCGGGCACGTCTGTCCCGCTCGATGATGATCCCGGCGTTATCCGACGCGCCGTGTGGCTCGAAACCGACAGTCAATACCGCGCCGCCGCAGAAGCTCTCATCAAGATCAAGACAGGCAAAGAAGTGAAAGTGGATTCAGTGGAGAACCGTGCGCCGGATTTTTCGCACGAGCAGCCGCACACCTACATTGGCCCCCAGGTTTCTTTCACTCTGGACCGCAAGCCGTGGGAAGAAAGAGTCCGGACTTACACTCGCACGTTCCGTGAATCCGCCGCGATCATCAACTCGATTGTGACTTTTACGGCCCAGGCGCAGAACGTATTCCAGGTCACCAGCGAAGGCACCCAGCTACAATTCGGCCAGATCCGTTACCGTCTCGAGTTGTTCATCCAGGGCAAGGCGCCGGATGGAATGGACATCGACCGCTATTACAATTTCGACTGGGTCAATCCGTCCGATGCGCCCGACGACAAAGCTGTCGTAGCCGCGCAAACCACGATGCGCAAGGAACTTGAAGGACTCGTGGCAGCGCCGATTAACGAGCCGTCGGTGGGGCCGGCGCTTTTGACCGGCCGAGCGGCTGCCGTATTTTTTCACGAGGTGTTTGGCCACCGCGCCGAGGGCCATCGTCAGAAAGATGCTGCAGAAGGCCAGACGTTTGCGAAAAAGGTGGGCGAGCCAATCCTGCCGAGTTTTCTAAGCATCGTGGACGACACGACGAGGAAGAAGCTCGGCTCGGAGGACCTGCTGGGCTACTATCAGTTCGACGATGAAGGTGTTCCAGCGCAAAGCGTCACGCTTGTGGATCATGGAGTCCTCAAAAATTTCGAGATGTCGCGCTCGCCGCTCGTGGGCTTCCCCACTTCCAACGGCCATGGACGGCGCCAACTCGGCGCGACACCGGTTTCGCGCCAAGGCAACTTGATTGTGGAAAGCAGCAAGACCGTCACAAATGCGCAACTTCGCGCAAAGCTGATCGAGCTGATCAAAGCGCAGGGAAAACCATTCGGACTGTTGATTGACGACATTGCCGGCGGTTTTACATTCACTGGGCGCGGACAGCCGCAGGCTTTTCAAGTCCTTCCCCTCGTCGTCTACAAAGTGTTCTCCGACGGCCGTCCGGATGAATTAGTCCGCGGCGTGGATATCGTCGGAACGCCACTAGCCGCTTTGACGAAAATCGTGGCCACGGGCGATACGACCGAAGTATTCAACGGCTACTGCGGCGCAGAGTCCGGTTCAGTCCCTGTTTCAGCCGCCTCGCCCGCTATTCTGACGTCCGAGTTGGAAGTGCAGAAGAAAGAGGCCTCGACGGACCGGCCTCCGATTCTGCCGCCGCCCGCGCATGATCCTGCAAAGACGGGAGGTCAGCAGTGAGGCGCATCAAAACATTTGCAGGACTCACAATCCTTGCCACGGTGCTCAGTTGCGACGTGTCCATCCAAGCGCAAGCCCCCGCCAGCGTCCAGGCGCAGTCTCCCAAGGACAACGATCACACCCTGCAGGCCATGAAGGACGAAATGGCGCGCTCGAAAACTCGCCTCGAACTGCAAATCCCCGGCACGCCGCAACCTCAGCGCCCGTACTACTTGGAATACCGGCTGCTTGATCTGGACGTGCGCGAAGTCGTCGCCGAATTTGGAGCGCTGGTCTCCTCGAACAGCACGCGCAATCGTTTCATGGACGTGCAAGCACGTATCGGCAACTACAAACTGGACAGCTCCAATTTCGTCAGCGACGACGGATTCCGCGGATTCATCGGGCCGACTGGCTCTGTCGGAATCGACCGCGATTACGATTCCCTGCGCCAGGACCTCTGGATCGCCACCGACCAGGCATTCAAGGAGGCGGTCGAAACCTATTCGCGTAAGCAGGCATACTTGAGCAGCCTCGCGCGCCAATCCGACATCGACGATTTTGCGAAATCCGAGCCGTTGCAGCTCATCGAACCGCTAGCCACGCCGGACTGGAGCAGTCGCAACTGGGAGCAGGAAGCACGCGACTCCTCGGCTGTTCTTCGCGCGTTTCCACAAATTTATGAATCGCGCGTTACCTATTACCTGGTTTACGCGACGGAGTACTTGCTTACCAGCGAGGGTACTGAAATCCGCACGAACCGCTCCTACGCTGCCATTGAAGCGGGCATGAACACGCTCGCCGACGATGGCATGCAGGTCAATCACCTATATGCCACCTACGCCCCGAAGCCTGCCGATCTTCCGAACGCGGAGGCGGTTCGCAAAGCGTTAAACGTAACCGGGAGTGAGTTGATGGCCATGCGCGCGGCGCCACCGGCGCAGGACTACACCGGACCCGTACTCTTTGAAGCGCGCGCTGCTGCTCCGCTCCTGGCGCAGGTCCTGACTCCTGCGATTAATGGCGCCCGGCCGCCAGTTTCGTTCACGCCGGTGATGGAACAACTTCTGACGGGGCTTGGCGGAAAGAGCGACTGGGTCGGCCGCATGGGCTCGCGCGTTTTGCCAGGTACGGTTTCTTTGGTGGACGATCCAGGCGCGAAGGAATCTCACGGGACACCGTTGCTGGGCACTTACGCCGTGGATGACGAAGGCGTGCGCGCGGAAAAAATCACAATTGTGGATCGCGGCAATGCCAAGGAACTCTTGATGTCCCGCCGCCCCGGCCCGGATTCCGACATTTCCAACGGCCACGGGCGCTCGGCATTTTTGAACGACGCCAAGCCCACCATGAGCAATCTGTTTTTTAAGTCGACGGAAACGCAATCGGCGGCTGATCTGAAGAAAAAGTTTCTTGACGAGTGCCGCTCGGAAAAGTTGGCGTATTGTCTGGTTGTCCGGGAGATGGACAATCCCTCCATCAGTCTGCTTAACCGGGATGACTTCTCGGAATTGCTGGCGAGCTTCGGCGGCGGCGCCGGGACTGGCGACCGTCTGCCGCTGATCGTTTACAAAATCTATCCGGACGACGGGCGCGAAGAGATGGTTCGCGGAGCGCGCATCATCGGCCTGAACACCCGCATGCTGCGAAATCTGGGCGGGATCGGAAACGACGACTTCGTTTATAACTATATGCAGAGCCAAGAATCGGGCTTTGCCGGAACCGCGTTCGGCGCGTTTGGGTCGGCGCGCCTCGGATTACCTGCTTCGCTCGTGGCTCCTTCTCTTCTCTTCGATGACCTGGAAGTGCGCGGCGCGCGTGGAGAGCCCAAGCGACTGCCATTGCTTCCTGCACCGTCAATGACAGCGGACTGACCGCGACTGAGATCGATGGATCCCGGGCGTTCACGCACCCGCAAAGGATCGAAACATGAATGACCTAACCCGCCGCGGCTTCATCTTTGGCACCGCTACGCTTGGCGCCTACGGTTTGCTTGTCGGCGTTCAGCGCGCCTGCCGCCTTGCGCTTGCTGATGATAAGCCTGCAAAGAACGCTCCAGGTCCGGTGCAAATCGTAAAGTTCGCGGACGATGGAACGCGGTTGAGCGTGGAGACCGTGACAAGAGTAGTTAAAAGCGACGCCGATTGGCGCCGCTCGCTCAATGCAGATGAATTTGATGTCACGCGCAAGGCAGACACCGAGCGCGCTTTCACCGGCGCGTACTATAACAATCACGACCCGGGCCTTTACCGTTGCATCTGCTGCGCCAACGCGCTCTTCAGCTCAGATACGAAATTCGACTCCGGCACGGGCTGGCCGAGTTTCTGGGCGCCCATCGCCAAAGAGAACGTCGTGACAAAAATAGATTTGAGCTTCGGTATGCGCCGCGACGAAGTGACTTGCGTCCTCTGCGATGCGCACCTGGGTCACGTCTTTGACGATGGGCCTAAGCCAACTGGCCTGCGCTATTGCATGAACTCACTGGCGCTTCGGTTTATTCGGCGCGCAAAGTCCTGAGCCTTCAAGATTAAACAGCACAGCGGGACGTCGTAAGTCCGCTATTGCTTCACTTCTGCCAGCAAGTCCTCAAAGTCGTTGATCGATACGCGGTCGATTTTTCCGGGAATTGCGAAATCGAACGGCTCGCTTGCGTGCGCCACGGAGATTAAGCCCATTTTTACCGTCTTATCTCCGATATGGGCATAGAGGGGCACGGCATCCTTCCAGGTGTCCGGGACTCCGGTGCGCGTGATTTCTCCTTTGATGTGTGTTTTCCCGTCCGCGGTAGCTTCCGCCGTGGAGTGAAACGTGTACTGCGCTTCACCAATCCCATAGACGTACTGGTTGAAGAACCAGTCCATCTTGTGATTTCCATCGAGATCCATGCCGTGCGTCATGTGTTTCTCCACGATCGCTTTGAAGTCCTCCGTGGACGCCGCTTTGTTGTCGAACGTTTTGCAGTAGTCCTGCATCATTTCCTTGAACAAATGGTCCGGGTCGGGGTCTCGCGGATTCATCAACTGCATGCGCAGCATCTGCAGGATATAACCGCCTTTCGAATAAATCAGGTCCTGATAGGAGCTCCCGTCGGTTATCGAGGATGCGATTCGCTGGCCCATCCAAATCGAACCCAGTTCTTCGACCTTATGTCCTTTGACGTCGCTCTTGCGAAGCATCTCCTTTTCCTTGCGCCAGCGGAGGAGATACTCCTTCATATTTTGGCGGTACTGGACATACAGATTGCCTGAAAATTCCGCAAATCCCTCGGAGAGCCACTGGTCGTGGTAACTTTTCCAGCCCACGCGGTGTCCCCACCACTGGTGAGAAGTTTCGTGCCCCCGGAAAAAATCGGTCAGCCCCGTTTGATCTTTGAGCCCGATGGCGTTCCGTTGCGTGGAGTCCAGAAACGAGGCGGACCAAAGATAGATAAGTCCCGGCCATCCTTGTCCGTAGGAATAGCTGATGGGCAAGCTGGTGACCGAAAGGTGCTTGTACGGAAATGGGCCGTACCACGCCGAATAGACGCGCACAGCGTTTGCGATTTCTGTCCCCATCGTTTTGGCCATGATGGAAGGCGACATTGATCCAACCGCAGCCTCTTGCTTCCCGGGGCCCTCTTCGAAGTAGCGCTGCACCATCGTCATCACATCATCGGGCGAGCGGTTGGCATAAATATCGATAGCAACGTCTCCCGCTTTGTCGTTGGTGACTTTATAGTCGCCATAAGCGAATCCGGCCACGGCCAGGGGAATCTCGCTTTTCCAGGTCGTAATTCGGGTGCCCCCGTCGACCGTCTCGCTGGTTTTTTCACCCGTGGCTACCAGCGCCGAGTTCTTCGGGCTATGAAATGTCAAATCGAAATCGGCGCGCGCCGAAAAACTGTTTGGCCTCTCGGGATACCACCCTGAGCTTTCACAGAAATAGTTTCCGTTGCCTGCCTTGCGAATCGCTCTTTTCCCGCCGTAGCGAAAGTCCAGCGACAACGGGGTGCCGACTGCAAGAGGCTGCGCGAGAATCACAGCCACGTAATCGCCGTAGGACTGGTAGCGGTCTTTTGTTTCTCGCGACTGGTAGAACGCCAAGGAATTATTGCTGGAGTCTTTGACCGATTCGAGGCGCAGATTGGCATCGAGGTCGAAGATGAGCACGCTCTGTCCCGCGAGGCGCGGCTCCAGATCAAGGTGCGCGGTGGCGTTCAGGTCCGCGCCGGAGGTCGCGCCGACGTCAATCTTGTAGCTGCGAATAATGAAGTCTTCTTTAGCTTGCGGATCCTTCCAGGCTTCAGCACTTGTGTGTCCGGCAGGAAAACTCATCCAAGTGTCGAATATCTTGAACGGCCCTACATCCACCCAGCGTCCCACCGAGATATCTTCCGGGTTCAAGGCGTCATCGTGGACTTCCACCCAACCCTTGTCGATTCTCAAATCCGCGAGAAAGTATGCTGTGCGGGCGCGGTCCGCCGACAAAATACTTTGCAGCAAACGAGGCATGGACGACTCGCCCAGGTCTTCGCGTTCCTTTTGGCGTTTGGCATAGAGATCATCGGCGGCTGGGCCTGAAGTTTGCCATTTGACTTGCTTGCCGATTTCGTCAAGCAGGCCGTCAGTGAAACTAAACGTCGCATCGCCGAATTCCACGTTCAGCCTGTCCTGCTTTGTGAACAGCCGCAGCTGCTGAGCCTCTTGAGGATTTGGCGGGTCGGCCTGCAAACGTCCTTTGCCGTGGAAGACAGCCCCAAATACGACGCCATTGACCGGCTGCGTGAACTGAATCGTGCCGTCCGTCAGGTTAATATGGACGCGGTCGCGAATGATGTCGACATTCTCCGCATGAGCGGATTTGGCAGGGTCCATCGCCGCCGCAGAAAGCGCATTCCAGACGGTTGCGGCGGGCGAACCCGCTACCGTCTGCGCGGAGACCCACGGCGCGAACGCGAACATGGACGCGAAGAACATGACCACAATCTGGATTTGGACGGCCACGAAGAAGGCTCCCGCAACGCGACGTGAAAATACCCTGTCTTAGCTCGGACGGCAAGTGCCACGCGTTCTTCTCGTGCGCGGAGCTAAAATGTCAAGCGAAACACACTTTTCGGAGGGGCTTCTGCCCGGCTGCGGCCGCGTTCGCGGATCCTGCAGGCATCGCCTCTTCGCAGAATACGGAAACTCACGGGACTTGAGGTAGTCTAGTTGGACGGTGATGGCGGCTCGGCAAAACGAAGAGGGGCGTGAGAAGCGCCGGGCGGCGCTGTTGAGCGTTGGCTCCGCCCTGTTGCTCGTATCGTTGAAAACTTTTCTGGTCATCCGCACAGGAAGCTTGGGTGTTCTCTCCGAGGCGTTGCACTCTGGCCTGGACCTGCTCGCGGCAATCATCACATTTCTTTCCGTACGGGTCTCGGATGAGCCAGCGGATGAACGGCATCCCTATGGCCACGGCAAGTTTGAGAATTTTTCCGCTTTCGTTGAAACGACACTACTGCTTCTGACCGCGCTCTACATCATTTACGAAGCATTTGACCGGCTCTTCTTCCACAGCGTGCATATTCAGCCCAGCATCACCGCCATTCTGGTATTGCTTGTGGCGTTGGCCATCGATCTGACAAGGTCGCGCGCTCTCACGCACGTTGCTAGAAAATACAAGAGCGACGCGCTCGAAGCCGACGCCCTCCATTTTTCTACGGACGTGTGGAGCACCATCGTAGTTATTGCCGGCATCGGCCTGGTCTGGGCCGGCGAAGCGTGGAACCTGCCTTGGCTGGCTTATGCGGATGCTCTAGCAGGCCTCGCCGTTGCCGCCGTGATTCTGTGGGTCGGCTCGCAACTCGGCAGGCGAACCATGGACGCGCTGCTCGATGTCGCTCCCAAGGGCTTGCAGCAGGAAATCGCCATGGCCGTGGGCCGGATGGACGGAGTTTTGGATGTCGACCGCGTGCGCGTTCGCCGCGCCGGTAACCGGCACTTCGTGGACGCCACGGTCAGCGTCGCGCGCACCGCCAGCCTCGAGCAAGTGCATGCCCTGAGCGACGCCATCGAAAAACGTATCGGCGAAATCGTCCCTTCCGATGTCATGGTGCACGCCGAACCCCGCGCTCCTCAGGGCGAGCATCTCTTCGAAGCCATTCGCGCAGTGGCGCAGCGCATGGGCTTGGCCATCCATGACGTCACGGCGCTGCAGCACGCGGGCCAACTTTTCATCGAGCTGCATCTGGAGGTGGACGAGAACTTGAGCCTGCGGGAAGCGCATCGCCAAGCCACGGAACTCGAAGAAGGAATTCGCAAGCTGCGCGACGGCTCAACCGACGTGAATATTCACATCGAGCCGCTCGGCCGGCACATTGTCACACCCGATTCCGGCGCCGGCGAAATGAAGCAGCTCTCCAGAGCGATCGAAGATTTTCTGAACGCGTTGCCCGCGGAATTCGACGAGCTCGTGAATTGTCACGACGTGCGCGTGCGCCAGGTAGAACACCACATCCTCGCCTCGTGCCATTGTACGATGCGAGGCGCGCTGCCGATTACCCAAGTCCACGACGTAACCGCTGCGCTGGAAGACCGTATCAAAGAGAAGTTTCCTCAGATCTTCCGCGTAACTATTCATCCCGAACCCGTCGAAGAAAAATAATCGGGCCGACTTGAGCGTTGAGTTAAACCCGGCGGTTTGGCGGACCGGGTAAATACCTGTCCAGCCAGCGCCAGGACTGCCGGGAAGCACTCGAGCACATAGCGCGGCTCCGGCGTTTCCAGCGTCGTAAGAAACGCCGTGCGCAACAGGATGTATCCAAGAAGCAGGGCGACGGCCAACCCCAGCGTCCAGTTCTCCCGCCACAACAGCCAGGTTCCCCAGATCGCGAACGCAACGTACAAGACGTTCAGAAAAAAATAACCCAGCGTCACTGACAGATCGATAGGATCCTCTCGCCACGCCTCTCTGACGGGAAACACCTTCCCCGAAAACGGCAGCAGCTCAATCCGTGGTGTAAACCAGATCGTAAAAGCTCGGGCCACAGGCAGCCAAACATAAGTGCGGAGAGGATGTCGCGCCGTCCGTTCTCGCGCCAATTGTCCGAAAGCCGCGTCTTCTTCGGGAGTGATCGTCACGTCATTGTTGTACTGCTCGAGGAGCGTGGCTACTCGGTCCTTTTCCTCGGGCGTGTCGAAAGCTCGCGCCGGGATGTCTTCCAGGTTGATCACTTCGCCGTCCAGCTTCCACGGAACGAGAAAGCAATCCCTCATGCGAAAGAGCCACGTTTTTTCCCAAGCCATGAATCCGAGCGGAACAAATTCCCCCGACATATTCAGATTCTTGGGGGTGAGAAACTGCACTTCCTGCAGCGTCACGGCATTTCGGGCGGCCCATGGCGCGAGCGGCAAGGCGCAGCCAATCGCGGAGAGCGCCACGAGTTGCGCCCCAAAAAGAAACCGCCGCTTCCTCAGGCAAGTAAAGGCGAGCAGAATCCAGGCCGCAACAAGCAGAAGCGGTGTTTCTGGACGAAAGAGCGTCCCCATCCCGGTCAGATACCCGCTCGCGAGGGCGAAAATCGAATCGGCGTGACTGGTAGCCCATTCGGATTTGAAAAGTGCCGCCGTGCCGCCGCATTCGCTCCAAATCAGGGCGATCAGCGGCACAAGGGCCGCCGCCGTGAAAAATACCGCAAATACTTCGGTCAAGGGAACCGCCGCGTAATTCGCCGTGAAGGGACACAGTGTGGCAAACCACAGCGTCACTATAAAAACACGCCTCCAGCTTCCTGGATCCGGTCTCAGCAATGCCAGCAAGGCTGCGAGACCTGCTGTTACCAGGCAGGCACATAAGTCCACCAACGCTTGCACCAGCACAACGTAGAATCGTGCATCCGGCCCCATGCGCCCTGTAATCCAGTAAATAACAGCCAAGAACGCAGGGTATCCCGGCATTCGCAGATCGACGGGCACCAGCGCCCCATCCACAGTTACGGCGTAGACGTGATGTTGCAGCCAATTCGTCGCCAGTTGTTCATAAAGCGCCGTGTCGCTCGGAGCGAAGGGAAACTTCAACGCGAAGAACAGCCGCAGGCAGAGGCCTGCTGCTAAGGCCGCGACGGTATGCGAGAAAATTCGCTTCATGAACGCAACGCATCTTACAATAGAGAAGACGGAATCGCGCAGACGGTCTAGGCCAGCCCAGGCCCAGCTCCCTGCCATGCCGCCAGGTTCGATGAATTGATGCGTGCATCGAAGTTGTGCTTTGACCTAAATATTCATGAAAGAACGCGGACCAATTTTTTACGACGCTGAACGCGCGCGGTGGCGCCGCACGCGACGCGTCTTGGAGATCACTGGAGCGCTCCTGACGCTCCTGCTGGCGTATTTCTTTGTCACCATTGTTGTAAGTGTTGAGCTGCCCGCGGGCCTCCTGCCGGCCATCAAGCCTGCATTTCACGCTCTCAAAACGGCCGCGAAGAAAAAACCGGTCGCTGTGCGCGAAGGCCGCCACCGGCGCGTAGCCAACATCGGCAAAGTCCCGGAAACTTACGACCCGCTCCGCGCAGCCTTTTACGTCAGTTGGGACGCCAACAGCCTCGCGTCGCTCAAAAAGCACTACAAAGATATCGACCTGCTCATCCCCGAGCAACTGCACGCCGTAACGCCGGACGGCGTCATTACCATCGTGGACTACACGCACAACCAGACGCGACCCGTGAAAGCGACGGCTGCGGAAGCCATCTCCCTGTTAAAAGGAGATGAGCTGCACGAGTGGATGAGATCGCTGAATCCTCCTGTCGAATTGCCGATGATGGGCATGATCGACAACTACGACGGCTATACCTGGCACATCGACGAAATGGCCGCCCTGCTTGCAAATCCCGCTGCTCGGCGCCTACTGATTCAAAATATCAGTCAGTATGCCGCCCTGGCTCACCAGTCCGGAATCGTTGTGGACTTCGAGGAAGTTCCCGAAGCCAGCCAGGTTCACTTCCGCCAGTTCGCCGCGGAACTCGCCGCCTCGCTGCACGCCGCCAACCTCAAACTCATGATCGCACTCCCCGCTCGCGACGACGACTACGACTACGAATTTTTTGGCAAGCAGTGCGACGCCATCATCCTGATGAACTACGACCAGCATTGGCTGACTTCGCCTCCAGGCCCCATCGCCGCTCAGGATTGGTTTGTCGAAAATCTCCGCCAGATTCGCGAAGTCGTGCCCGCGCAAAAAATTGTCGTTGGCATTGCGAACTACGCCTACGACTGGGGCGAGACAGAAAAGAAGGGCACCTGGACGGGTGCCGAGTTCAGCATCCAGGAAGCGCTCCTGCACGCCTACGAATCAGAAACGGATGTCGAATTCGACGATTCCTCGCTAAATCCCCACTACTCGTACTCCGACGAGCAGAATCACATTCATCGAGTGTGGATGCTGGATGCTGTCACCGCCTACAACCAGCTTCGCGACAGCGAACGCCTCGGTGTGCAGGGCACCGCTCTTTGGCGGATGGGTTCTTCCGACTCGTCGATCTGGCCCATCTGGGACGCCACTCGCCCCGACGACACAGCTCGTCAAAAAATCAAAGACATTCCTCCAGGCCCAGATTTGACCCTGGAAGGCAGCGGCGATATTTGGCATTTTGCCGACACTCCTAAACCCGGCCGCCGCAGTTTCATGTATGACGCCGACACAGACCTCTTCACCGACGAAACTTACGAGGAATATCCGCTCTCTTACGACATCGACCAGATCGGCGGCACTACGGCGAAAAAAGTCGTCCTCTCTTTCGACGACGGCCCCGATCCACGCTGGACTCCCCAGATTCTCGACGTTCTCAAGAAAAAGGGCGTCCCCGCGGTATTCTTCGTCGTCGGCGAGGAAGCCAACCAGCATCCTGAAATCCTCAAACGCGAATATGCCGAAGGCAATGAAATCGGCAATCACACCTTTACACATCCGCAGTTCGATCAAATCTCGAAAACGGAAATTAAGTGGCAGCTGAATCTCACGCAGCGCCTTATCGAAAGCACCGTCGGCGCAAAGACCATCCTCTTCCGCCCGCCGTACGGCATCGATCATCAGCCCGAATATGCCGAGGAAGTCTCCCAGCTTCCTACCACCCAGGATATGGGTTACCTGATCGTGGGCCAGCGCATCGATCCCGACGATTGGAGTTCTCCCGACGGAAAGAATCAGATGCCCGCGGCGGAGATCGTCCAAAACGTTCTGCGCCAATTGGACAAGGGCAACATCATCCTGCTGCATGACGGCGGCGGCGAACGCGCCCAAACAGTGGCCGCGCTTCCGCTGATCATCGACGCTCTGCGCGCTCGCGGCTATCAGTTCGTGTCTATCGGAGACTTGCTCGGCAAGACCCGAGCAGAAGTGATGCTCCCCCTCTCGGCGCAAGAGCGCTTCGAGGCGCGTGCCGATGGTTTCATCTTCACCATCTTTCAGTGGATTCGCTTCGCCATCGCAACGATTTTTATCGCCGGCATAATCCTGGTCAGCGCACGCGCTCTGGTCATCGGCATTCTCGCGCTCATCGAAAAGCTCCGTCCGGACCACGCCGTGATGCCAGTGCCGGAGCCCCCCGTCACTGTGTTGATTCCCGCGCATAACGAAGAAAGCGTCGTCGTGCAAACCGTGACTTCTGTCCTTGCCTCAGATGTGAAGTCTCTTCGCGTCATCGTCGTCAATGATGGATCGATCGACAAGACCGGACCCATGCTCGACGCCTCTTTTGGAAATGAACCTCGCGTGCGCATCATTCATCAAGTGAATCGCGGCAAAGCAGCGGCCCTGCACCGCGCGCTGGGTGAGGCCACCACCGAAATCGTCGTGACCATTGACGCCGATACCGAGATCGAGCCCGACGCCATCAGCAAGCTCATTCGCCATTTCTCCGACCCAACCGTCGGCGCTGTCGCCGGCAACGTCAAAGTCGGCAATCGCTCGCGATGGCTTACTCGCTGGCAAGCCCTTGAATACATCACCAGCCAGAACATGGAAAAGCGCGCTTTCGATCTTCTCAATTGCATCACGGTTGTCCCCGGCGCGCTGGGCGCCTGGCGCAAACAAGCCATCGAAGCGGCTGGCGGTATCACCGCGGATACTGTCGCGGAAGACGCCGACCTGACTATCGGGATTCGCCGCCTGGGCTGGCGTATCAGTTACGATGAAGAAGCCATTGCCTGGACCGAAGCGCCGGAAACCGCAGGCGCTCTAATTCGCCAGCGATTCCGCTGGACCTTTGGCACGCTGCAATCCTTTTGGAAGCACAGTGACACTCTCTTCCGGCCGAAGCACGGTACGCTCGGTTGGATCGCGCTGCCAAATATTTTCGTCTTTCAACTTGTGCTGCCGCTGATCTCGCCGGTCATCGACCTGATGTTCTTCGGCTCTTTGGTCCTTTGGGGTCTTGCACAATTTCGCGTCACGAAACTGCCGCAGCTCTGGACTACTGCCGACGTCGAAAAATCCGTCATATTCTTTCTCGGTTTCTTGTTGATTGACGTGCTCACCTGCGCTCTCGCGTTTGCTCTCGAGAAAAAAGAAGATTGGACTCTGCTCGTCCCCGTCCTCCTCCAGCGCTTTTATTATCGCCAGTTGATGTACGTCGTCCTCTTCCGCTCGGTGAAGGAAGCAGTCAGCGGACGTCCCGTCGGCTGGCGCGGTGTCGAGCCCGAAGCTCGTCGTCCCGCTGAGTCTGTCTTGAATCTACAGAACTGACTGCTCACGACTGTTTGCTTCCCGCGGCTGATTTCTCTGAGAGTCGCAGAAGCGCCTCGTCGAATTTCCTTCCTTGTGCTTTTACTTCCCAGCCCCGGCCGGCGCCCCATATCCCGCAACTCCCAGTTGCCAGAACAAAAACGCCATCTCGTCGGCGAGTTCTGCATCGCGCTGCGACTTCGTTGACCCGATGCCGTGTCCCGCGTCGTAGTCCACGCGCAGCAGTATCGGCTTGCTGCTACTCGTCGAAGCCTGCAGCCTCGCCGTCATCTTCGCGGCTTGCCACGGTGCCACGCGCGGATCATTCACGCCCGTGGTCAAGAGAATCGCCGGATACTGCGTATTAGCTTTCACGTGTTGGTAAGCGTCCATCGCGTAAAGCGCCTTGAAGCCGTCCGCCTCTTTCACTGTCCCGAACTCCGGAATATTCGCCGGGCCGCTCGCCATCAGTTCCGAGCGCAGCGAGTCCGAATCACCCACGCGAATCAGGGCGGCCCCGAACAGATCCGGACGCTGTGTGATTGCTCCGCCAATCGTTACACCCCCGGCGCTGGTTCCTTCGCCCGCCAGGTGCGCCGCCGAAGTGTACTTATGTTCGACCAAGTATTGCCCACCCGCTAGAAAGTCATCGATGGTGTGCTGCTTGGTGAGCTTCTGCCCACCCACGTGCCAATCCTCACCATACTCGCCTCCTCCCCTCGTGTGCGCCACAGCATAGACCCCGCCCTGCTCCAAGAATGCCAGCCACGTCGGACGAAACCCCGGATCGAGAGTGATCCCGTAAGCTCCGTAGCCCTCGAGCCAAGTCGGATGCGAGCCATCCATCGCCAAACCTTTCTTATGAATGATCGAGAGCGGCACCATTGTTCCGTCCGCGCTCCTGGCCTTCACCTCTTCCGATTCGATTTGAGAGAAATCCACCGGCGAAGCCGCCACCAACGCCGTGTCCGTGAGCTTCCCGCTATTCGCGTTCAGCTCGTACCACAGCGGTGACTTCGTCCACGAGGTTAGCTCCAGCCATGCGCCCGCCTCCTTCGGATTCGTCACAAGGGACTGAATCGCCCCGTCAAACGGCAGTTTCAACGCCTGAATCTTTCCGTCACTGTACGCCGCCCTGCGCAGCCGCCCGATGCCACCATCAAGGTCTTGCACGTACAAAGCATCTTCGGCCGCCGAAATGTTCACAACCACCACTTCGCTCGCGGGCAGCACCACTTCCGCATGTGCCAGATCCGGCGCACTCAGGCTCGTCCGCAAAACCTTAAATCTTGAAGCATCCTTGTGCGACAGCAGATAAATTTGATCCCCGTGCACATCTAGCCCGGTAATCGCATCCGATTCGTCAGCCACCTTTTTCCAAGTTGTGCTCCCTCCGACGTTCGCGTCGAGTGGCGTCGCATAAATATCGACCTCTCTCTTCACGCCGTGAATCACCAGCCCCACCAGATATTTGGGCGCTCCCGGCGAATAGGTCAGCACCGTAAAATCGTTCTCGGTCACCTTCACATTCGGATTTGCCTCATAGCCAAACGCCAGAGGTTCCTTGTCGGCATCGCCTCCCAGGGTGTGCAGGTAAACCTTCAGCTTTTGATATTTCGCTGCAGGCGGCGAATCGGGCCCCAACTTTTGCGCCCGCGTATAAAAGAAAGCTTTGCCGTCAGGCAGCCAACTCGGTGACGCAAACTCCGCTCGATCGATGCTGTCGCTCAACACCTTTCCGCTGCCGCTCTCTAGCACGTGCAGCACGCTCTCCTCCGAGCCGCCCGGTGAAACTCCGTACGCCACATATTTTCCATCGATCGACGGCTGAAAATAGTCGATCGAGTAGTGCGTTCCTTCGGCGGTCGTCAACTTTTCCGGATCCACCAATAGCCGCTCTGCTGCGCTCACGCTGTCCCGCACATACAACTTGCGATTGTCCGAGCCCGGAGCCGTCTTGTAATAAAAATAATGTCCGCCCCACACCTGCAGCGCCGAAACGACGCTGCCGGCGTTGTCCAGTTCCTTGATCCGCGCCAGCAATTTATCCCGCCCCGGAATTCGCGCCAACACCGCCCGTGTATAGTCGTTCTGCGCTTTCATCCATGCAACGACTTCCGGATCCGGCGTGTTCTCCAGCCAGCGATACGGATCAACCACTTTCACGCCAAAAAATTCCTCTGTCACCGTGCGCACCGGCGTCTTTGGTAATTCCGATTGCGCCATAACCCAAAGCGGCACAAGCGCCAACACGGGAAGCCCTACGCAAATCAATCGCTTCATAGGATGGTCCTTTCAAATCAGGCGAGAATTCCTAGGCTAAGACCATAACTTGGCCGCACCGCTCACCTCAAGCTTTTTGTCGCCACCATCGACGCTCCACCGCGCCGTCCTCCATGGACGTTTACCTTGTGGCGAGCACGGATCTGCCGGGCGGTTGGGGCGAACCTGAGGTGTCGTCCGTAGCGCCTGCGGTCGGCAATGCCATCTTCGCTTCGGCCAAAGGGGCCGACGGCTGCTCATCCGTGTCGCGGCGATGGCAGGAGATACCAGACATTTCCTACGGGGTTATTTTCCGATTGAGTGGGCGGCGTCCTCCAAGCCTCGGTCTTTCAACATCGGCTCGACGCTCGGCGCCTGACCACGCCACGCTTCGTACATCTTTTCCAAGTCCTCCGTATTGCCACGCGATAGCACCATCTGCCGGAACCGTTCGCCATTGGCGCGCGTCAGACCGCCGTGCTCCTCAAACCATTGGTACGCGTCGTCATCGAGCATCTCCGCCCACAGATAGGCATAGTAGCCGGCCGAGTAGTCGTTGCTCCAAATGTGGCTGAAATAGCTGGAGCGATAGCGGGGCGGCACGGCACTGATCAACAAATGCATTTTTTCAAGCGCTTGTTTTTCGAACGTATCGGGTTGCTGGAGAGCGGCGCTGGCTGGGAGCGTATGCCACTTCATGTCTAGCTCGGCGGCGGCGACCAATTCCGTCAACATGTAACCCTGATTGAAGGTCGCCGCTTTTCGGATCTTGGCGACCAGCTCAGCGGGCATCGGCTCGCCCGTTTTGTAGTGCTTCGCGAAATGGTTGAAGACCGCGGGATAGAGGGCCCAGTGCTCGTTGAATTGGGAGGGAAACTCGACGAAGTCTCGCGCTGTTGCGGTGCCCGACAAGCTCGGATACTCGGTGTTGGCGAACATGCCATGCAAGGCATGGCCAAACTCGTGGAACATGGTGGTCACATCGGTAAAGCTGATGAGCGCAGGCTCACCCGGAGCTGGCTTCGGCAGATTCGCGACATTGTAAACCACCGGCAGCGTGCTCAGAAGTTTTGACTGGTTCACGAAGACATCCATCCATGCGCCGCCGTTCTTGTTGTCGCGTTTGAAGTAGTCGCAATAGAAGAGCGCCAGCGGCTTGCCGTCCGTATCCGAGACTTCGAAGACACGAACATCCGCCTGATAGACCGGAATGTCTTTGCGCTCTTTGAAAGTGATTCCGTACAGTTCATGAGCGGCGTAAAAGACTCCGTTTTCGAGCACATTGTTCAGTTCGAAGTAAGGCTTGACCTCCGCGTCGTTCAGGTCGTACCTCGCCTTGCGCACCTGTTCGGAGTAGAAGTTCCAGTCCCAGGGCTGGAGTGTGAAGCCGCCTTTCTGAGCGTCGATGACATCTTGAATATCCTTGCCCTCACTTGCCGCTCGAGCCGTTGCGCCTGGCACCAGAGCATCCATGAACTTCAAGGCGGCTTCCGGAGTCTTGGCCATTTGGTCGCCAAGCTTCCATGCCGCGTGGTTGGGATAGCCGAGCAGCTGGGCGCGCCGGGCACGCAGCTGTGCCAGATGCGAGATGAGGTCGCGCGTGTCGTTGGCGTCGCCGCGCTCGGCGCGGTTCCAGGATTTCTCGAAGATGGCTTCGCGAGTCGTCCGGATGCTTAATGAGCCAAGCTCTGGCTGCTGCGTCGTGTTCTGAAGCGGGAGCACATAACCTTCCTGCTTGCGGCCCTGGGCAGTTTGTGCGGCCGCGGCGAGTTGCGAGTCGCTCAAGCCGGCGAGCGCACTCTTGTCCGTCGTGACGAAGGCCCCGTTTTTCGTGGCCTCTAGCAGCTTCGTGGAAAAGTCGTTCGCACGCGTCGCGATCTCCTCGTTGAGCTTTTTCAGCTCGGTCTTGTCGGCATCCGAAAGGTTTGCGCCAGAGCGGACAAAACCGTCATAGGTGACCTGAAGCTGCCGCAGAGACTCCGGGTTGAGCTTGAACGCTTCGCGTTGCTTGTAGACGGCAGCAACGCGGGCAAATAGTTTTGCGTTCAGAAGGATGGCGTCCTGGTGCGCGGCTAGCTTCGGCGCCATATCGGCTTGCACCTTTTGCAGGGCAGGATTGGTATTCGCAGCAGTAACTGCGCCGAACGCATTCTGGGCTCGCTGTAAGAGCTGCCCGGTCTTCTCCATGGCCACGAGTGTATTCTCGTAGGTCGGCGCCGCCGGATTGTCCGCGATCGCCTGAATTTCCGCTATTTGCTCGGCCATGCCCGCCTCGATGGCAGGCTGGTAGTCCTCATCTTTGATTTTGTCGAAAGGAGGCGCATGAAACGGCAGCGTGCTCGGCGCATAAAATGGGTTCGACGGACCGAACTTCGCATCCCGCGCCGTGGCGGCAGTATAGATGGCGCCCAACGCAACGGCGCCAGACATAATTATGAGAGTCATAAGTTTCAGCATAACCTTCCTTGGGGCGTGGCGGCATTGGGCGCGTCCGCACCGAAAACCCACGCTTTCAGATTGTAAGAGAATGCCCGGTCTGTCACAAATCCGTATCGCGGTCACGATGAAGCGGGCTGTTATGTTGTCGCGGCTCCGTGCGGATTTCGTAAGTCGCGTCGCTTGGCGGATAGCTGTTACGCGGTATTTCGTAGATTTTCAACCAATACCCGGTTGTTGTAGGATATCTGTCTGCTTTAGGAGGACCCCATGGCCATCACCTTCGTATTGAACGGACAATCCAAGACGTTGTCTGACGTCAGCCCGGATATGCCTTTGCTCTGGGTGCTGCGCGACGTCCTGAATATGACCGGGACAAAATTCGGGTGCGGAATGGCGTTGTGCGGAGCCTGTACCGTGCATATCAACGGCGAAGCCACGCGCTCCTGCATAACGCCAATCTCCAGCGTAAGTGGCAAGAAAATTATGACCATTGAAGGCTTGTCCGCCGATGGCAGCCATCCGGTGCAGAAAGCCTGGATCGAGGAAGATGTTCCGCAATGCGGTTACTGTCAGTCTGGCCAGATCATGTCCGCGGTCGCGCTGCTCGCGAAAAAACCGAAACCCACCGACGCCGACATCGACGATGCCATGAGCGGCAACATCTGCCGCTGCGGCACTTACCAACGGATCCGCAAGGCCATCCACCGCGCCGCCGGTTCACCAGCCGAAAAGGCATAACATCCGTCTAAAAGGCTGGCCGCGAGTCGCGCCAAGATCCGCACCAGGAGCACGACAATGGCAATTCATCTTTTCCCCGAGCCTCAGACTTTGGACCGCAGGACTTTTCTGAAAACGAGTGCCGCGGGCGGTGCCGCTTTGCTCATCGGTTTTCATCTCCCGGCGCGCGCCTCCGATCCCGCGCAAGAACAAGAGAAGCCGCCCATCAATCCTCTGAACGCTTGGGTGCGCATCACTCCAGACAATCACGTCACTCTTATACTCGCTAAGTCCGAGATGGGTCAGGGGATTATGACGGCGCTGCCGATGATTCTCGCGGAAGAGCTGTGCCTCGACTGGAAGCAAGTGACCATCGAGCAGGCGCCGACGAATCCCAAAATCTATGATCACGGCACAGGCGGAAGCGGCAGCGTAGGCGGTTCGTGGCTGCCCTTGCGCCAGGCGGGCGCTGCTGCGCGCGAAATGCTGATCGCAGCGGCGGCGCAAAAGTGGGAGGTCGGCACGGACACCTGCAAGGCGCAGAACGGTTACGTCGTGCACGGACATCCTGAGCGTTCCTACAAATACGGTGAACTTGTCTCCGACGCGGCGCTGCTGCCGATTCCTAACTTCAAGGAAGTTCCGCTGAAGAATTCCCGCGACTTCACGATCGTCGGCCATGATACGCATCGCGTCGAAGCAGCTTCTAAGGCCACAGGCACCGCGCAGTTTGGCATTGATGCGCGGCCCGCTGGGCTGCTTTACGCTGTCATCGCACGTTGCCCGGTTTTTTATGGAAAGGTTACTTCGTTCGACGCGACGAAAGCGAAAGCTGTGCCGGGAGTGCGGGACGTTTTTCAGATTGAAGTGAGCGGAAGAGGCGCGTCTACGACTGGCGGCGTCGCCGTCCTTGCAGACAACTCGTGGGCAGCGATTCAGGGGCGAAAAGCTCTAGAAGTGAAATGGGAGGAAGGCGCGGCGGCGAGCGAATCTAGCGAAGAATTGCACAATCAGTTCGTAGCGAATGCTGCGGCTAAACCCGGAAGCGTGATCAGGAATGAAGGCGATGCGGATGCAGCACTCACTTCCGCCTCGAACAAAGTAGAAGCCGTTTACGAACTGCCCTTTGCCGCGCACGTTTGCATGGAACCAATGAACTGCACGGTGCACATTCAAGCCGATCGGGCGGAAGCTTGGGTACCTACACAGGCCCCGCAGTGGGCGCAAGGTGTTATCGCTGAAGCGGCAAAGCTTCCTCCAGAAAAAGTAACCGTGCACACCACCTTGATGGGTGGTGGTTTCGGCAGGCGTTATCAAGCCGACTTCGTGATGGAAGCCGCGCAGGTTGCAAAAACCGTGGGCAAGCCCGTCATGGTCTTGTGGACCCGCGAAGACGACATGCAGCACGATTTTTACCGCCCGGCGTCGTATCACAAGTGCCAGGGCGTCGTGGATGCGGCTGGAAATCTCGTTGCGTGGAAACATTTTCAAACTTCGACTTCGATCGCGGCAAAGTGGAGTCCAAAGGGAGAAGAAGACAACGGGCAAGGCGAATTTGGGACGGGCGCAACTGTCCCGTACAAATCTCCGAATGTTCGCATCGAGTACACGCTGGCGCACTCCAGCGCGCCGCGCGCGTGGTGGCGTTCTGTTGAGCATTCCAGCACCGGATTTGTCGTCGAGAGTTTTGTTGACGAACTCGCGGCAGCCGCCGGACAAGATCCGCTAGCGTTTCGCCTAAACCTTATTGGCGAGTCTCGCAAAATCCCACGGTTTGGAGAAGAACCGGACGCAACGCCGCTTGATACCGCACGGCTGAAGGGGGTGCTGCAACTCGCAGCGGAGAAAGCCGGATGGGGCAAACCGCTTCCGGATGGCGAAGGCCGCGGCATCGCTGGATTTTTTTCCTTTAACACGTACACGGCAACGGTTGCGGAAGTTTCCTTCCGGCCGCGCGACTTGAAGATCAAGCGGTTAGTTTGCGCCGTGGATTGCGGCCGGGTCGTCAATCCCAATGGCGTGCGCGCACAAGTTGAAAGCGCGGCCATCTATGCGCTCACGGCCACACTCAAAGACGCCATCACTGTTGACCGCGGCCGGATCGTGCAAACCAATTTCAACGACTACCAGATGATCCGTATGAAAGAGGCGCCACCAATCGAAGTTCATCTTGTGGCGAGCGAAGAAAAACCTACGGGCATCGGTGAACCGACAGTTCCGGTGATTGCGCCCGCTCTTTGCAATGCGATTTTCAACGCCACGCGGAAGTGGAAGAAGGATGTCAGAATCCGGCGCTTGCCGATTCAGGCGGCGGACTTGGCTTGAAGGTTGATTCGGAATTCTCCCGCGACACAACAGTGGTTTAACTCTGCCTGTATGTGAAAAGTGTGGCCTGAACGCAGGAACAGGAACGCTTAGAGCACATTTTGGCGGCTTACCTGCTGGCGTTAGCCGGACATCTGCCAAACTAAGAGCTGGGCGGATTCCGCCCGCATGGGAGAGTGCGGCCATGGGAAAAGGATCCGTATCGGGCAATTCGTCCTCGTCCAAGTCCCTCATGTGGATGATGATCGGTTTGTTTGCCGGCCTCGCGGTCTTGCTGGGCAGTGCCTTGTTCTTCGCGAGCCGTGCGGTTCGCTCGATGGGCCTTTCAGCCGCAAGCGCCAAAGATACGATGCGAACTCCAGGAGGAAGTTTCCGGCTGGAAAAAGAGACGGAAGTTGGCCCGGGTTTGCCTCTCTATCCGCGGTCCGCGCTGGTGGTGCCGGAAGACGACACGGCCGCGACTTCCATTAAAGAGGCGCAGAACGGCATCGAGACTTCAATCTATCACACCACCGATACGCGGGATTTTGTCGATAGCTGGTACGCCAAGCATTTGAGTCCAGAGTTCACGCGCCGAGACGCAAGCGAGAAGCCGGTGCCGGCGATTTTAAACGGTACGCGCGTTTCGGATAACGACATCGCCTTCGTGGCAGAGCGCGAGCAGATGGTTCGCATCGTGGCGCTTTCGCTCGATTCCGGAGGCACAAAAATCTCTTTCATTCGGTTCAGCAGAACCTCGCCCGCCTCGGTGGAAGCACCGGCTGCTGCACCGCCAGCCGCCACACCGTAGCGGAAACTTCTCGCTCCAAACGCGCAGTCTACTGCCTGTCGGTCCTACTGCTGTTAGCGATCTCAATGATTACTGTTGATTTTTCGTCAAGGCCAGAAAAATATCGTCGTCGACAGCCACGGAGTGCGTGAACAGAGTTGCCGTGCTACTGCCGGCAAGCCCCACGTGGCTAGCACCCCCGCTGATCGCTGGACCCGTTGGTTTGCTTGTCCCCGTTCCTGAGCCGTCGCCGGGCTGCAGCGAGATGCGCGTCGTCTTCGGCGTGCAATTCGCCGTGCCAATGCAGGTGTCTCGCACAAAAACCTGACGGTAGCCGCTGTTGCCGGCGCTCGTCGTGGACTTGCTCGCCGCAGGGGATGCTTGGGCGGACGGGCTCGGCGTCACAGCCAAGAACGCGACAAACCTGCCGGAGGAGCTGACGGACGGAAGGATGCTTTCCGTTCCAACAAGGCTGCCATCCGGATCCATGGAAACAAGTTGAGTTGCAGGGGTGCAGGAACCGGTTACTCCAAAGCAGGTATCGCGCAAATATACTTGCCGGCCTGTGGAGGCCTCCGCTACGAGATTCGCCGCCGCGGAGCTAAAGGCCACATAGCGGCCATCGGAGCTCATGGAAGGCGAATGGCTTTCCTCGCTCGCGGCGGTGCCATCCAGTGCGGAGGATATGAGAATGGTGCGCGGCTGGCAGGAAGAATCCGCTCCTTGACAGGTATCGCGAGCGAATATTTGCGCTTGGCCGTTTTGCGAAGCCGCGTACGCCACATAGCGCCCATCCAGGCTGACGGCGGGCGTTTCTTCCGCGACCATCGCGGCGTTTGCAGTTGCGGCATTGCCTCCCGGGCCTGTGATTGTGAACGGCAGCCCGTTACTTGTGCCGCCGCCTCCGGGGCCCGCGCAGTTGACTTGGCATGGCGGCGAAGGAAGCGGGGGCGTTGGGGGATTGAACACAGTCACTGTCGCTGTGCCCGCGTTGGCGAGCAGGGGCGTGGACGGCACTGTGACTTGGATTTGCGTGGCTGTGATGCTTGTTGGAGTAAGAGTCGTCTGCGTTGTGGTGTTCCAGCGTACTTGCGAGCCACCAGTGGGATCCGTGGTGAGAAGGAACTTCGATCCGGTGATGGTTAGAGTTAGCCCCGCGCTTCCAGCAACAGCAGTGTTGGGACTAATGCTCGTGACCGTGGGAACGGGGTTGGGAGGAGGAAAGACTTCAAAGGCTACAGGATTGGAAAGGCCGTTGGTTCCCGAGCCGGAGTGCGGTTGGACGGTCTGGACGAAGTGCGTGCCGGGTGTGGCCGTCAGCGCGGCAGGGACCACGGCGGTCACCGAAACAACAGATCCCGTATCATTCGCCGGAGCGCATACGTTTGCCGCAGTCGTCGTCACGACGCATGTTTTGAGATTCTTCTGGTCCCAAGTCACTGTGGTTTGAACCACAAAGGCGCTGCTTCCCCCGGCCGTCAAAGTAATGGTCAGATCCGGTCCGCCAGCGGTAATGTTGGAAGGCGAAATAAACGCCAGGAATACGCCGGTGTTGCCTTGAAACGTGTTCCCGTAATCATTGCATCCCGTTACAGCAAAAATGGCCGCGAACGCGACAGTTATGGCTCTCCAAAACCGCATTATTGAGACTCCTTCGTCGTCACTGGCTGCCCCGACTCCGTCGGGTTCAACCGGACTGGTCAAACGGCGGGGAACCCCCGGTGCCAGTATGCTTTTCGTGTGAGATGCGCAATTCGCGCGGCGCGTTGACCCCAGCCTGGCCGGGACCACGCAAACCTTGTCCGGTCCGTGGGGCGCTTCTGATGCCCATATGCCCTGTATGAACGGGTCCGGTTAACCCTACATGCTTAACATTGTCCTCGAAGGCAGGTCAATGCGCAATTCTCCCTTGCCCTTCCGAGGAAGGCGTCTGCCCCAGCTTCAGATATTTAGCGGCAAAGGACCCGGAATGGAAATGCCAGTTTTGCCAAACTTTGTTTCCGTTCTTGCTGACCGATTTTTCTTGACTTTTATAGGCATTCGAGTATTGTATATGTCAGTTAACATTCTGGCTGGCCCTGCGGCAGAAGCTCTGCCGCTTTTTTGTTTCTAAGGGACGCATCTGAAGATTGGACACTACCAAAACTGCGCCTCCAGCAATCCCTTTAGAATCAGCACTTGCAAAAGTGTAACAAAACAAACGATTTTAACTATCTTTAGAATCAACACTTATGCAAAATCGGGGAGGGGGCCCGTGTCGCAAACTTAGCTGCTCCGGACCGAGTTCGTCCCGCGAAATTCTTTCGAGTGGGGACCTGCAAGAATCTTTCAAATCTGGACGCTGCTATTAGCCTTTCAATTGCATGTTGCCGTTAGCGTGTAACAAAACCCGATCCATCAGCAGACCAATCGAGCAGAGCACCTCGGAGATCAAAGGAAGATGGGAAACCACTTTTGGAAATGAGAGATGCAGGCCCGTGCCGGCCGTGCTACTAGGGAATTCTCTGAGAATCCGTTCTTACCCTCCAAGTTTGACGGGGTGCCGACTACCCACGAGTCCCATATCTCTTAGTACCACCGTACCGTTGACCATAGCAGTCCTAAAACCTATTCTCACCGAGTACGGAACTGGCGCTTCCAGCTCACCCAGCGAAAGCTTGGCGAAGAGAAGTGCCGGGTACGTATGTACCAATACGGTACAAGTCCGTAGTGCGAGCTACTTGACATCCCTGTTGTAAGGGGTAGAGTGTCTCTGGGTGTCGTTCATTCCCCGGAGGCAAAAAATGTCCAGGAAACTCGTGGTTGTATTTCTCACCATGCTCGTTTTGGTGGGAGCTATGGGCTTGAAAACAGTTGTAACGGCTCACGGCGACGGCTCCGCAATCATGGCCAACGGCGCAGGGCCGGCACCAATAACGCCGTACAAAAACGGCGCAGGGCCGGCACCGATAACGCCGTACAAGAACGGCGCAGGGCCGGCACCGATAACGCCCTATTGATCGCAGAGTGAAGACCGCAGACGCTAGACTAGCTCTTCTGCGGTAAACGATCAGGGGCGCAGATTGGCGGTAACGTGCCTGGTCTATTGGTAAATTTGCTCTGGCTTGTAGGCATTTTGGCTGAAGCAGCCGTGGTGGTGTGCGCGCTCAAGAAGGGCGCATTCCGTCGCTATCTCCTCCTAAACTTATACATGGCTGGTCTGCTGTTTGTGGAACTTGGCCGCTACAGAATTGTTAGCCAGTATGGGTTGCGCTCCACGCAATTCATCTATTTTTATTATTATTCTGACGCCATCCTTACGATCTTTCTTTACTTCGCCCTGTGCACCCTCTACTCGCATGTTTTCAGTGAGATGAACGCAGAGCGGTATGTGAAGCTGGGCGCGATTCTGCTGCTCGCCGGAACGGCACTTTTCACCTACGCCGTAGTCATGCAGTCCACAGCAAAGCTCCTCACGCATTTCGTTATCGAGCTTTCCCAGAATCTTTATTTCGTCGGACTTGTCTTGACCTACGTTCTGTGGGGCGCAATCCTGAAATTAAGGGAGACGCGGGCCCGGCTCATCCAGCTGGTGCTTTCACTGGGAGTGTATTTCAGCCTGCTAGCCGCAAATTATGCGATCCGGAACTTGTATCCGCCGCTGAGTACCGTATTTATCCCGCTCGTCCAAATTTTTGGAGTCTTCCTGCCGCTGGCTTGGGCGTATGCCTTCTGGCGGCTGCCTGAAGAGGCGAGGCTGGTGCCTGCGCGCCTGGCGGTGATCCCCCGATGATGGCCGCAATCATTCTCGTTTGTTCAGTAGTTTTCTTACTGCAGTTCTTCGTGTCTTATAGCCGCTCCTTGATCGCAGCTTCGATCAAGCATCCTCTTTCGGCGGAAGTGCAAGATGTCACGGGCATCAAGGACTCGGCGAGCGGTGAGGACTTTGACCGCGTCGTTCAGCTACTGCATCTCTGCCCGGACCGGCCTGAAGATCGCAATGGGATCCAGGCCATCGGGGCCTATTTTGGGCTCTTGGGTTTCTTACGTGCCAGCGTAGCTAGACTTGTTCCTTCCTTGCTTGCCTGGACAGAGACCGAACGCGGACAGTGTACATATTTCGCGGCAGTAACCCTCGAGCGGCGCATCGCCTTCAGCCGAGACATGTTCGCCCAGCAGCTCGAATCTTAACTTCAAGCTGTTGCTAGCGCTTCCCGTCGGCTTTGGCCGCTAACTGATTCGCCACTTCTTCCTCTCAATCTAGGCTTGACTTTTCCAGTCTCGTGCTATCCTGACCGCGTTCCCTCCTCACCGGAGTGGACGCGTCCGCAGCGCAAAAACGACCGGTGACAAAAACATGTCTGCAGTGTGGCGCGGTACTGCCCTCGAGCGTACGCGTCTGCAATTTTTGTGATTCATCCCTGACGCTGGATTTTTCTTCCCAAGCGGCCAATTTTGCGTCGGTTTCGCAGGAAAAGCCTCGCCCGCAAACTGGTCGGAACCGCGCGGAGGCAGCTCCCAGTACTGACTCGGATCCCGCTTGGCGTGGTGAACTCACACAGCGTCTCCAAACCTATCGCGCGCGTAGGCGAAAGCTGGCGCCTAATCTCGCTCAATCAACGCTTCCTTTCGAGGAGCCATCGGCAGAACAGCCATCTTGCGATTCCGTGGGTGTGGCTGTAACTTCGCCCGCGGCTGATGACGATTTCTCTTTCACGATCGCTATCGGCCGGAATGCGTCGACTCGCGAAGACTCGCGAATGGTGATCGACGTATCCCTGCCTCCTGACCCGGAGCGGGGCTTCGAGGCCACACTTGCAACAGACGCACGCTCGGAACAGACCGGCTTGTATCCTGTGGCCTCGATCGACGAGCGCCGCATCGCTGGGTTAATAGACACAGGCTGCCTGCTCTTCGCGTATGGCGGCTTCCTCACACTCTTTGGTTCGCTTGGCGGACAGTTTACGTTCAGCAAGCTAAGCGCCGTTATGTGTGTCGCGACCTTCGTTATCGTGTACTTACAATATTTTGCGCTCTTCACAGTTTTCGGCGGCACCACCCCAGGCATGATGCTGCGTGGCTTGCAAGTTGTCAGCTTTTCGGGCGAGCCTCCCACGCCACGACAGATGCTTTGGCGCAGCGCCGGATATATGCTATCCGCCGGCACTTTTTTCATGGGTTTTCTGTGGGCCATCTGGGACGAAGATGCCTTGACATGGCATGATCGTTTGTCCCGCACGTACCTTTGTCCCGCTCCTACATTCGCCGACATCAATGCCACTCACGTAGCTCCTAGCCGATGAAGCCCTCGGTGAGTCATCTATTTTCTGAGAGAACTTTTTAGGCGCGGGATTCCCGCGCGAGGCGCAAAATTACTGCCAGGCTGAGCTCGACATCGGCCTCCGTCGTCGCCCAGGAAGAGACACTGATTCTCATTGCGGACTTCCCCTGCCATACCGTTCCGCCGCACCAACATGTGCCGTCCTCTTGAACGGCGCGAATCACCTTTTGGGTGGTTTCGGAGCTGCCGAAAGAAACGAGCACTTGGTTGATCACGACGTCGTTTAGCACCTCGAAGCCTGCATCGCGAAATCCTTCTGCGAATCGTTGCGCGTATGCGCAAGTTCTTTCAATCAAGGAACAGAGCCCTTCGCGCCCCATGGACTTGAGCGCCGCCCACAATTCCACGCCGCGCGCTCTTCGCGACGACTCAGGAGTGTGGTGCATTGGCTCGCGGCGCGCGCCTTCTTCGAGGTAAGCAGCTGTTATTGTCATCGCGGAGCGCAACGCCGTGCCGTCTTTCACGAGGACAATTCCGCTGTCGTAATTAACGTTTGGCCATTTATGCGCGTCCGTGGCCCAGGAATCCGCTTGCTCGAATCCTTCGGTTAGGTGCCGGTACTTCGGCGATACGGCGGCCCACAAGCCAAAAGCTCCGTCTACGTGGACCCAGGCACCTTGCTTGTGGGCGCGAGCGCAGATTTCCGCAGCCGGATCGAACGCTCCGCTGTTCACATTGCCGGCCTGTATGCACAGAATTGTGCGCTCGTTCAGACGTGGCAATTTATCTGCGCGTATCCGTCCCTGACCGTCCACTTCCACGCGCGTCACACGCTTCTTGCCAAACCCCGCGAGACTTAGCGCCTTGAGAATAGAAGCATGAACCTCGTCACCCACAACGACCTCGGTCGGCGGCGCTCCAAACATCCCGTCATCCACGACGTTCCACCCCGCGCGTGCAAGGAGCGCGTGACGCGCTGCCACCAGTGCCGTAAAATTCGCGGTCGTAGCGCACGTCACAAGCCCGCCTTCGCAGTTCTGCGACAGACCGAATGCCTCGCATACCCAGCGGAGCACCACCTCTTCCAGCTCTGCTGCGACCGGCGACATAACTCGCAGAGCTGCATTCTGATCCCAGGCGCCTGCTAGCCAATTTGCCGCGAGAGACGCCGGAAGCGTCCCGCCAATTACGAAGCCAAAGTATCGGCCGCCGGTGCTCGCTACCGTCGCTGGAGAGCCAAAGTCCTCTAGCTTCTTGAGGACCAGCATTGGATCGCTCGGCACATTTGGGAAGGGTTCATGGAACTCCTTCAAGCTATCCGAGTTTTCTTGAGAAGGTGCAACTCGACGTTCACCGATTCCCAGCGCGTATCTGCGCGCAATCTCTGCTGCTTGCCGCAAGAGTTCATCTCTCTTGGATAGTTCATCTATGACAGTTTGCGTGGCCATTCGACACCTTCCCACAGGCCGCTGTTTTGAGGAAGCAATACTTTGGCCTGCATGGCGCGGGTGCGCCGGTATTCTTACGTCAGAGTTCAGAGTAGAGGATTCAAGAGGGAAGGAAAGAGCCGAATTGTCTGCTACTTCTTGATGACGGCTTCGTCGGAAGCGATCTTGCCGTCGCGGATGAAGATAATCCGGTGCGCATGCTGCGCGATGTCGTTTTCATGGGTGACGAGAATAATCGTGTTGCCTTGCCGGTAGAGATTCTCGAACAGGGCCATGATTTCTTCGCCGGTTTTTGAGTCGAGGTTACCAGTCGGCTCGTCCGCTAGCACAATCGAAGGCGAATTGACGAGGGCCCTGGCGATGGCCACGCGCTGTCTTTGGCCCCCCGAGAGCTCGTTCGGCTTGTGACTCATCCGGTCCACCAGATCCACGCGCTCCAGCGCTTTTTTTGCTTTTTCGATGCGTTCCTCGGCCGGCGTACCATTATAGATCAGAGGCAGTTCCACGTTGTGGAGTGCGGTCGCTCGTGGGAGCAGATTAAACGTTTGAAAGACGAAGCCAATCTCTTTATTCCGGATATACGCAAGTTCGTCGTCGTCCAGATCGCTCACCAGGCGTCCCGCAAGCCAGTATTTTCCCGCGCTCGGAGAATCCAGACACCCGATGAGGTTCATCAGCGTGGACTTTCCCGAACCGGAAGGCCCCATGATGGCCACGTACTCGCCCTTGCGAATTTGCAGGTCAATACCGCTGAGAGCGTGGACCTGCTCCGAACCCATTTCATAGACCTTAGTCAGGGCTTCCGTCTTGATGACGATCCCAGAGCTGACCAAATCTTCCCGGTATGATTCCGCTGTCGTTGTCTCTACGGGCATTCAAATCTCCCTCGCGGCTCGAACTTCGTCAGCTCTGCTGGTCGTCTTGTTTCTTGGGCGCCGAGTTATCCACCTTCACGCTCGCCTCGGGTTTCAGCGTTCGCAGCGCTTTGTAGCTCCCAACAACGATTTCATCGCCGATTTGCAAGCCCTTGGTGACTTCGATGTCGGTAACGCCGGTGATTCCTGTTTCCACCGGCCGAAAGAACGCCTTCTTGCCGTTCACGACGAAGACGCCCTGTACCTCATCCTTTTTGGGATCGCCGGGCGCGGCCGGC
>Ga0307478_10000461_pt1 | contig 41910 bp, 28 predicted proteins | sample atmos_gasesECM4C_2_FD_203713 | JGI IMG/M metagenome (GOLD analysis project Ga0307478, IMG submission 203713) | Hardwood forest soil microbial communities from Morgan-Monroe State Forest, Indiana, United States - atmos_gasesECM4C_05 | ecosystem: Environmental > Terrestrial > Soil > Temperate...
CATCCCACCACGTGCATGGGAACGCCCAGGCTTTGGATCGTGTGATATTCGGTGACGGACAGGTTCACCAGGCGCAGCAAGGCCCTCCCGCCCGCCGGGATGTTAATGATGGCAGGCATCGGTTGCGAGTAATGCACCGTGGTATCGCTCGACACAGTGCCTTGTGGGCCGGGCGCGATCGTGTCGGGGTAGCTGCGCCCATTGAGCAGGAAGTACTTGTCCTTCATGTCCACAAACATTTCCCGGTTGAAGGTCATTCCGACAAAGTGGAAATTGGGATCGAAGCCGTGCATCTGCAGGGGATATTCGACGTCGTAGCAGCTCGAGCCGTCGCCGTCGTTATAGGTATATTCCGGTTGGGTTCCCTCGCCGCTGACCGTCGCACCGTTGCAGAGAGTACCGGCAGCTGGTCGAGTGGCCCCGGTACTAACTGCGGGCGTGGTAGCGCTGCATAGAATGTCCACAGCTGGATTGCAGGCCGTCCGCAGATCCTCAGTTGTTCCGGAGGCGAGCCCTATTCCGTTCTGGTATCCCAGATACGTAGCGAGGCTTTGGCCCACAGGCACGCGATCCTGCCGTGGCCGCACATAGAGCTGGCCCACCATGCCCATCTGCAAGTGCTCGGGCGGGGTGATGTGGCAGTGCCAGAAGTAGGTCCCGGCATCTGGAGCGATGTAGTAATAAGTGAAACTGGCGCCGATGTTGATGGCGATGGACGCGTCAGGCACGCCATCATAGAACGACGAAGCATTGGGATAGCCGTGGAAGTGCACCGTGTGCTGCTCGAACAGGTCGGGCCGCATGATCATGCCCACGTTGGTGAGGGTGAGGAAGAACTCGTCGTCCTCATCAAATGCGATGAGTGGTGCCGGGATGTTGCCGTTCATTACGCCGATGTCCATGATTGGGCGGGGATCCACATGGCCGTCGAGAGCCGGAGGCGAAGAGGCGATAGCCGCCAAGCCATTACCGGTATCCGCCGCAAGTCCTGCCGTAGTATCGACGTACTGGAAGGCTGGTCCTGCGAACCCATCCGGACCGATGCCCAGCCCGCTGGAGACACAGGTAATTGTCCAGGTGCCTTGATAGCCCGCCGGAGTCGGCGTGGGTCCCTCGGCGATGGCATTTGAGATCACAACTTGTTGTCCTTTAGCAAGGCCCAAGGGAGCGTCCGTCCAAGCCGTTACGACATTCGCGATGTTCTCGCCCGCAGCGGTGGCGGCAGCAGCAGTGGTGGGACAGCCAGGGACAGTAGCGGGGAGGGCAACGGGTCCTTCTTGAAGGTTAGCAACTGTAACAGTTGTCGTGACTTCAGGGGTGAGGCCGACGGCCCCGTTCCACGTGAACGCCGGAGGAGTGGGTCCGGCGGGGTTGACCGTCCAAGGCGACGCGCCACTGGCCGCGCCATCCGTCGTGGCCGGGTCACCGCGCACGAGTGGGTTGGCGCAGTGATTGTAGTCGGTACAACCCGGGAACGGGTTGTTGAAGACATTCGGAAACTGGGTGCCCGGATGGCCAGCCGCTATGTCCGCCAAGCCGGAGAGCGGCCCGAACGAGAACATGAACGTCTGCGTGCCGTCGGCCATCGTCGAGTAACCGTCCCCGCCCGAGATCTGCTGGCACTTGATGGCGCCGTTCACGGTTCCCAGAGTCGGCACCACCCACTGCTGCGTGCCGGTCAAGGGCCGGGTGAACTGTGTCGGCCCGTTGTAAGGCGGCTCCGAATTGTTATCCCCAGTCGGACTGCTCGGATTCGAGGCCGGGTGCGTTACCGTGCCTGTTGGACATTGCACGCGGAATGACTGAGCGCTCGCAACTGTTGTCGCGAGACAGAGGAGGAAAACGGACAACCAAATTTGTGGACTCTTTCTCATGGCCGTGTGGCCTCCTTCCGGATCGACCAGCGCGAATCGCGCTTCATTTCCGTTCGTGAGAGGTTGAAGCACTGCATTGTTCGGAACGGCCGTGGCTAGACGGATACACGGGCCTGTGCGTTCTGGCTTTTGCGTCAGTTGTTTTTCCGAACTGCGTCGCATGCGGTGAGCGGTAATCCCTCTCCGGGCGGACGATTGGCGCACACACGCGCCACGGCGTCCTCCACAGAACTAGTTGGGCATCCTGGGGGATACTTTTTTCTTGGTGCTGACCTGCGACCCAAGCTGAGGGATTGCTTGCGTCGAGGTTTATGTGGGGGAGTTGCCCGCCAAGGGGGGAACCTGGCGTCTTAGAACTTTCGCAACTTTAGGGGACTTCGCTTAGAGTGTCATCATCTAGATGAATGAGATTTTTCAAAAAACCCGTGTTACCGAGAGACCGACACGAAAGATACGCAGCCCGAACCGGTGCTCTCGCGGCCCGCCAGCGAGGATCGACGGGAGTCGATAAAAGAAGATTGGGACAGGCTTTTGTCGGCGGGATTTATAGATCTTCGAGAGCGCGCGTTGCACGATTCATCAACAGACGGACCAGCGTGTCATTGAGTCTTTCGGCTCCCATTGGCGATTGCGTCGTACGCTCGCGATTCCCGCGATTCGTCCGTACCAGCCCAATGCTCTTCCACAAAACGGACACCAGTTCGCTCTGCCGCTGCACGCCCACTTTCTCGAACAGGTGCTGCAAATGTGTCCGCGCCGTAGACCGCCGGATGTCGAGTTCTTTACAGCATTCTTCGAGCGTCTTGCCTTCCATGAGCAGATTCGCCATGCGTGCTTCCGTGGAAGTCAACTCATAAAGCTGATGCAACTCTGCCTCGGCCGCTTCCACGGCGAGATTCGGATCAAGCACAAAAATCAGCACTGCCGGTTGGGTCGATGCCGGCCCGCCTGCCTGCGCTCGATTCACCGGCCGCACGTGCAGGGTTAGTGGCCTCTTCCCTCCCGAGCGCGGTAAGGCAATCACGGCAGCAGGTCCCGAGGACCTTCCTGCCGATCCACGCGTCACCGCCTCCAGCATCTCGCTCAGAACGAAGCCACTGCCTTTTCGTTCGTGAAGCACTCCGGCTGTACTCAATTCCAAACCGTCACTCGACGCCAGGATCTGCTCGAAGCTCCGATTCGCCATAAGCAGTAGCCCTGAGGAAGTGGCCACCGCGAGTCCGATGTTAAGAAGATCTAAGGCCTCGAATCCGGCCACCAGAAGACGAAACGGCCGGCTGCTCGACTGATCAGTTGCGCTCATCTCGGTAAACGAGTCTTCGGCCTTGCGAGCAATCGCCTCCCTGCAGTTCAGCGGATCCGCGCAGCCGCCTTTCGATTCCCAAGCACCACAATTCGGACACTGAACGTCATCGCCACGGGACGCTGCCGAGTCAGAAGGTTCCTGACCTGGCGGAATCTTGCTCATAGCTTCTCCGATTGGATCCAAATGGGCGGAAGTGAAGCTCGATGATGGGGACGGGTGAAAGTCGAAGCGCTCTGTGTGTCGCGAACTCATTCGGATGGACCCCAAACCACGCGTGGCCGAGGAAACTGCAGGGCCAACTGGTCATTGCGCGGGGGGAATTGAAACCCGATCGGCGCGCCGCCTAGCCAACGATTCGAGGCGCCTCCATCCAGTGTCTTCAATCTCGTGACCAGCCGCTGAACTTACTTAGGGGAGTCTTTTCCCTAGGAGCGCTCGGCGCTTTCGTCACGCTACTATGACCCGTCGTGGGAGTATTCATCCATTTGGAGGAGGACCCCCTGTAAACTTGATGATTTACAAATAATTACAGCTAAGCCGTCGAATACCTGCAGGCTCCTCTATTGTTCCGATTCGCTCTTCGCGGCACTGGCACTCGCCCCGTCCAACGAGAAATGAGTTGGCACTAGCCGGTATCCCGTCCGTGTACGCAGGTGATACTTCTTGAAGTCGTCACCCACCAGCCTGACACTGATCGAGCGCCATCCCCGGTTGGGATTCGCCCGTGGGTAGTAGCTGAGCGAATACAGGTGAGCCAGATCATCGCGGATGGAAGCAAACGCGCGTTTCTCGTCTCGCCAGTTTTTCGCGAAGTATGCCTTCCCTCCGGTCGCCGCCGTCATGCGCTCAAACACGGCCGTCGATACCGGTTCGAGTTTCGCCTGCTGCGTGCTGATCATGTAGACCGAAATTCCTGCCGACTGCGCCAGTTCCGAAACATCCTCCGGGGGCACAACGCTGGAATTGTCGGGCCCGTTCGAGAACACGACCACAACTTTTCTCCCCTGGTATTGCGACGCATCGCGCAAGGTCAGCAGCAGGGTGTTGTAAAGTGCAGCCTCGTCGCCGGCAACCGTGGTTCGTACTGCGCGCAGAACCGCTCCGCGATCGGGGGTCAGCGGGGCCACTCGCGACAGATCGCGGCTGTAGGAATACAGGGCGATCTTGTCGGCGTTATCGAGCGAACGGACGAAGTCCGCGATCGCGTCCTGTGCAAACACGAACCCACGGTACATGTAATTGCTTGTATCGAAGAGAATGAACACATTCGCGCCGGCGACCAGAGAATCCAGGGCGGTCAGGCTTACCGCGGACGGACCCGGATCCGCCGACGCTGACACGTCGACCGCTTCCGCGGCCTTTCCGTTGTTCTGCGCCAGATCGACCAGCGCCCGCGTCGGCCCGTTGCCTTCGGCAAACGTGGCCAGCTTCTGCGGTATCCCATCTTCGTTGATGGCAAAGTTTTCCGGCCGCAGTCCGGTCACGTAGTTACCGTTCTTGTCGGTGACCGCCACATTCAATTGGACCAGATTCACGACCACATGAATGTGAGGTCCGCTTTCCTGCGCCGACAAGCGCGCACCCGAACCGGACATCAGCCCGATCACCAGACAACACGAGACGGCGTATCGCGCCCACTCTTTCAGCTTCCCAATCGAGACGCCCTGATAGTCGATCATTGAGGATCTCCACTTCTTTTGGCGCTCTGCTGCGACCCTGTTTCCGCTTCTGCTGACACCGAACTGCCCTGTTCGTGTCGATACGCTTCGCCGGTTTCCCTCAGCGCCCGAACCAAAGCTGGCCAGTCTTCGAAGTCCGTGGCAAACACCTTTTCCACCATGCGCCGGGTCAGATCCGGAACCATCCGGTTCAGAGCCTCCGGCGACGAACCCGTTTCGTCCGCCAGGCGCGCCCAGTAGAGATTGCCCGAATCCCACGACTCGGCGAGCAGTCGGCTCGAATACCCGGAAAATGCGGGTACTGGAGGAACATTGAGCAATTCCCGTCCATAGGTTTGCGCAAGCACTGGATGCGGAACGCCGAAGTCGCGTGACAGGCATTCCCAGCTCACTTCGCGAGCATGCTCCTGATTGAGTCGCTCAAGTTCCTCACCCGCCGGTCCCCACGCACTGGCAGCGTCCGATTTCTTTTGGTGGAACTCGGCGGCGAGATAGAACGTATCGGCGGGCGTTACCTGCGCCACCACGTCGTCCGGCTTTCCTGCGGCGAGCGCCGACTCTACCCGTTCGACCCGCAGCGGACTCATGCGCTGCGAAAGTACGGAAACCACCTGCCCGCGCAGTGCTTCATTCGTGGCAGCGGACCGCAGCAGTTCTTCGCCAGCTTTCTGATAGAGAGCAACCGCGTGCAGCTCCTCCTTCGGTATATCCCACCACCGGGGAAGAATGGCGCTGGTGATCAACCCCGGAACCAGCTCTCGCCAGATGAGAGCTTGCACGTTTTCCGGAACTATAAAGTCCTGCTCCATTTCCGCCAGAGCAAACGGTAGGTCTGCGAGAGAACCCACCAGGTGTGCACCACCGCCCGCCGGCGAACCTTCGCCGAATAAGTGCGGCGCTTGCCAGACCGCCTTGATCCCACCCACGGTTTCGGCCGAGAAATCATGGTTCCGTACCAGCAGCGGATTGTTGTGCAAGACCTGAGCCGCGGGCGGCTCGTAGTAGGCATAGTTCAATCCCACCAGCGTGTCTCGCTGAAAGGACGCGAGCTGTCCGAGCGCATCTTCGGCTTGAGAGCGCGACGCCGAGGCCGCAATGCCCTTGGCCACATCTGCGCGCATCTCGGCATCAGTGTGACTGTTGTTATAGATGCCCGCGGCCCATTCGCTGCGCTCGCTGCCTTTGAAGATTGGCCGCGGCATCTCGAATTCGCGCAGTTGATCGGCCATCGACACCAGCGCTGGGTCCGCCGTTCCGCCTTGCGCTTTTTCCCGCAAGCCATCGCCCAACGCATTCAGCGTGTCCAAAGACACCAGGCGCTGACTGTCGAGAACCGACCGCATACTGGCGGCGATCTGCTCATGCATTTTTTTGCCCGCAGGGGTCGTTTGCCGTGGTCCTGCCAGCAACTCGATAATCTCGTCCTGCGAAAGTCTCGGCTTCCCGGTTGCAGTTCGCAGCAGGGCTGAGAAGGATGTCCGTCCTGCCTCGTAAACCTGCGATTCCGAGTGCACTCTGACAAACGGCCTGAGCACACCCTGCCAGGCATTGTTCAGTTCTGCAGCCGGAATCTGTCTTTGCCGCGCCAGGATCTGCCACAGTCCGAGATTCGCCTGCAACGTCCCCAGGGTATTGCCGCGCAAGGCAAGGTTGTCGATGTGGTCGAGGCTGCTGGCGACCTCTAGAAAGAACGCTATCGATTCATCGGTCAACTCGGGGAACTCGGCAAAGACGCGGTATTGATCACTGAAGAGTTCGAAGCGCCGCGCTAACGACCGAACGGTTTCAGGCGCCAGGCGCCGATTCGCTGGCCGGTGCGCGTCGAGTTCGCTCAGCACGAGGTAGATCTGCAGCGGACCAAATTCCGTATTCGCCCGCGACACCCCGAACATGGACTGCAGTAGCTGCTCGGAACTGCTCAGACGGCTGGCGCGCTTCCCCCAGTCGCGAACGACCTTCGAATCGCTCTTCTGGCGAAGAATATCCTTCCAAACCGCCAGGTCGCCAGGCATGCGAGGCTCGCCATTGGTGTCCCACTGCTGCCGGGTAACCATCAGCAGCAGCCCCGGAGCCGGGCGGAACGCGCCGCGCGTCGCCGCGCTTGATTGATCATTGGAACGCAGGGCCTCATAGAAAGTGCGCAACCGGTTCCCCTGGCTAAAGCGCGCTTGCTGATCGCGGCTGGTGCGCGACAAAACATCGAAGTACGCTGCCAGCCAGCCCGTGTCCTTCGACATCAGGTTCTGAACAAACTCCCCGGGCGAGTCCGGACTGGCGCCCACCAAGCTCTTCCACGCCCCCTCCGCGCTCGCGCCGCCCGGCACCAGCACCTTGCCCGAGCGGATACAGAGATAGCTGCCATAGAAGTCCATCGCGGCCGAATGCGGGATGAGCTTCCTTAGTCCGGCCGATTGTTGTAGAGCGGAGCGGGTTTCAGGATCGAGACGCGAGAACGCCCAGTACAGCCGCGCCATGGCCGAATCGTGCAGCAAGGTATCGACAAGGTCTTTGCTGTACTGCTGCTCCCGTTTGTTGCCTGCATTCATCCACTCGGCTTCATTGAAAATCACGGGGACTCGCGTGCCCGGAAACCGGTATTCGAACGGCTTACCTAGTTGCAGGCTCTGTTCCAGCAGGGGGAGCGGGAAGCCCGAGTCGGTAGTGACGAAGGCCCTTTCAGGATCGGCCGTTTCCAGCGATGCATCCGGCCGGCCGCATTCCTCACGGAAACGGTATCCGAGAATGTGCAGCAGCGGTTTCGCCTGTTCGCAGTCGGCCACACGAATGACTTCGTTTTGTCCGGCAAACTCCGCCAACTCGCGTGCCTGTTGCACATAACGATTCAACAGAATCAGAAATTCCGTAGGCTTGTTGCCGCCTTCATAACCCTGCATATAAACGTTGCGGGACAACAGTGGCAGCACATCCTCGGGACCGATTTTCTGGCTGATTCCCGCCATGCGCAGGAACGAGCGCAGCGGACCGGAAATCACTACTTCAGAAGTGGTGCCGGGCGATTTGCCGTTCGCATCCGCGCCATTTCGCGGGTGCCCGGAAGGTGGCGATGCACCCCATGCCGAGGTGCAGACGAGGAAACCCCACAATAAAGAGACAACTAGCAGAACGCCCGGGCGGAGAGGAGCTTTCACGGCTGGGTCCTTGTGGTTCCGAAGGTTGCGCAATCGGAGGTTGGCCCACCGAGGGACTCGCGTCCCTGTTTGCCCTATGGACCTGCCTCACGAGCCTTGAAGATTTGTCAGGTCTGATGAAGCCAGACCGTTCGCATCCAGACGAGAGCGCCCCGCGGTCCCCAAAAATCTGATGCCCGAGAAAATACAATCATCCGGGACGCTTGTCCAAGCCTTTTCTCACTATGATCTGTGGAATATGTAAAAAAATCGCGTCTTTCACCCCCCAGCGCCTGCCCTCCGGCCTAAAGCGCTGCCAGGGAACCGCTTTCTCCGTTTGGAATCATCGGGTTCTTGACTTGTCGAGAAACCAACTACTAATTGCTCCCCTTGCGTAACAAACGTCGGTTTCGCCGTCGGGCCTTTCCAAAGCCAGCTAGTCTGGCGCGAAAATTGAAGGATGCCGCCGATGCCGATACATCACAATGTCCACCCCGCGGACCGGGTGGTGATCACCACTTGCTTCGGCGATATCACCTTCGACCATGTGTTGGAAAGCCTCCAAGCCCTGGGCGTCGAATCCCAGATTCAAGCCCGGGTTCCGGCAGTTGTTCGATTTGTCGCAAGTCTCAAAACTGAGGCTTCGACTTAAGGACTTACAGGAGATCCAGCATTCCTGGGACCCGTTTTCCAATACCGGCAAGCAGGCCGTGTTTGCTATCCAACCGCCGATTTTTCGGCTTGCGAAAACCTACCGGTCGCTCGTGGCCCGGACTGAGTTCCGGGTCTTCCACACCTGACGGAAGCCATCTCGTGGCTGAGCCTTCCGGCATCGCTTTTGAAAGGCTGTACCCGGCGCTCGTCCACAGCGCGTGTGTTTTCGACCTCAACAGCCGCTACGATGCTCGAGATGCCCACCCTTGTCCCAAAAAATTTTCCTGTTGCCCGGAAGCGTACGTAAAATTTCGCGAGCCGAAAGACACAGGGCCTTCTCCCAGCGGATTGGCGAGTATTTTGAATTAAGAAAGGTCTTGTTACCGCAACCTTGTAGCAACCGGACGGCTGGGACTACGCCGGCCTGGTTCCGCGATCGTTAACGGTGGCTTGGCTCGAGCGCAAGTGAGTCACAGTGCGTAGAGCACGGAGCGCATCGGAGCGCCTTCAGCCTCGTTGATTCGCTCATCCAGTTTGCTCTTATCCCGTTCGAACGGCACCGCCATGTATTTTCTTTCCAGGTAATCCTGGGGTTCGACACGTTCTACATCCATACCAGAGTACCTACGTCGTCTGAAGGGGCACGATGGTGCCACGCCCTGATGACGCAAGCAAGTCTTGTCCGCCAACCTCAGACGGGCTGAGTCTCGGCGGCCCAGTTTCCAAGCTGCTGTTTGATGACTTGATAACACTGGCAAGCCGCATCCTGAAGCTTCAGCTTGTCGAGAACCGTCACTCTGCCGCGACGATAGGAAATGATGCCCGCTCGGCTTAACGCGCCTGCGGCCAGGCTTACGCTCGAGCGGCGAGTGCCGAGCATTTGTCCGAGCAGATGCTGTGTAAGAGGAAGCTCGTCGGAGCCGAGAAGGTCTTGGCTCATCAGCAGCCAGCGCGCCAAACGTTCTTCGACCTCGTGCAGTCCATTGCAAGCGGCGATTTGCATCGCCTGCATCGCCAGCCGTTGCCCGTAGCGATGCAGTTCCAGGTTCAGCTGTGGACAATGCGGTAGAAGCTCGCGCAACGTGGTGCCCGCGATTCGGTACGCAGTCCCATCGGCTTGCGTAATAAGCCGGTTCGGGCTGGTCGTAAACCCGTCGACTATCGGCAATCCTGCGAAACCGCCGCAGCCGATGAGGGCGACTTCTACGCTCTTTCCATCGGGTTGAATATTTACTACCGAGACCAACCCGTTTTCGATGAAGTAGGCGAAGGCGATTTTGCCCCCTGCTTCATGCAGAACCTGGTGGCTCCGGAAGGGTGCATACTCCAACCGCGAGCGGATCAGGTCGAGTTCGGAATGCGGAATCCTGCCCAGGATTTCACCTGAGAAAACGCGGTTGCCGTTGTCTGAGATCCTGGGTTGAATCACAGTCTTAGTAATAGGAATTGCAGCACTCATGTTCGTCAGCCCTCCTATAAAGCAGGTTGGATTGGAGGAACATTGAACGAAGGTCGCAGCAGGAACTCGTTAGAACACCCCTTGGGTCCTAAGAGTGTCCCCGTTTAAGAAAACATTACACGCAACGAGAGGCAGGTACATGCGCCAAACTGCGCCAATTGGGGTGGGGCGATTCCACTCGGCCAGGTGCCAAAACCCGGCAGCCAGGGATTGAGCAGCGTGCGATTTCACGGTGCGAAGAAATTCCTGGGGTTTTCGATGTAAAATGAAAGGCGGCGCTGCTTTGCGGAATTTAACTCAAAGAGAGGGTCCCGCCGTGAGGGAACGCCCCCCGAAAGTCGAACCGCCGCAAATTCTCAGCGGTTGGAAAGAGATTGCAAATTATCTAGGCAAAGGTGTGCGAACGGTCCAGCGGTATGAGGATCTGCTCGGGCTTCCCGTCCGTCGTCCGGCGGGCCATCCCTCGGGTTCGGTGATTGCAACCAGAGCTGAGCTCGACGGCTGGGTGCAGGCGAGCCCGATTCGCAAGGAATTTCGCCTGAGAAGTGCGATGGACCTCTCTGCGTCTCACAGGAGTGCCATCGAGCAAAACCTTTCCGAGATGGTACGACTTCGTAATCAAACGTTCGAGCTGCGGTCCGAAGTTTTAAAGTCGCTCGAGCTCCTTCGAAATAACGTCTACGAGTTGATGGGAGGGCTGAATCGGAACCCGTGGAACGGCTCCTCTCCTCTGTATTCCAGGAGTGAACGTCAACTGCTCGACCGCGTCGCTTCGAACTCGGTCACTCCTCCATCGAAACACACGAAAGCCAATTAATCAGGGCTCTTCTCACGAGATTTTCCCCGCCGTTCCGGTCGAACCCTCAGAACGCTTGGCGCCGATAGGGGACATTTCAGAGTCATGGATTCGAGAAAGCAGTTGATTTGGGGGCACGCCGCGGCCAGGCCGACCGTGGATGAGCTGAGGGCTTCGCGCGAGCGAATGAATCACGCCGGCACCGAGTTCCTGAGGATCGACCTGGAAACGGCACGGACGTTCGTCGACATTGCCCGCCACGCTTACGACGATTTGTGCAAAAAGCGTAATTGTCGTTCCGCCCGCAGGGCCTATGACACCGTGATCAAGCTGATCGATAAAGTGGACTGGCATGCCAAGGATGGAGTCGCGGTCAAGCGCGAACTGATCCGACTGAAGAAGGAATTGGAGAGATTGGGAGAAACATTCTAAAACTAGCGCCGGCGTCCCGCCGCCTGTCGCCGGGCCGGGATCCCCAGCAATCGTTTTTGGCTTGCTGGGGTGGAGGTCATCTTGCCTTCGCCTTCCGCGGTTACGCGAAGGGCGCCCCCTTCAGGCGTACCGCCAACGGCTCCATAAACACTCGGGCACTAGCCCCTGAGGTCATCTCCTTTGCGGAGCTATTTGCGAGATAAGCTCTAGGCTACTTTCATTTTTGGGGGTCCAACTTCCTCGCCGACCTCGACTCTTTCGGCTCCAGCTCGGCTCCTTAGCTGGCCTCCCGTTTCCTATCTCCCAGGGGTACCACATCACTGATGTCCAGCAAAATAATCATTACCCCATCGATTTTGTTTTCCAGGGTGCGGTATGGCGTAATGCGAAGCTTGAACAACCTGCCATCGCGAGCCCGTACCTGTTCTGTCTTCGTGCTGATGTCGCGCATCACGTCCAGCATCCAGCGCTCGAGCTGAGGAAGCTCGATGTTCAAAGGCAGGTGCGTAAGCGCCTTGCCCACGTCGCTGTCGGAAAAACCGAAGACCCGCTCCGCCTCCGGCGTAAACCGGCGGATGTGCAGATCCTCGCCCAGCATGATGATCGGAATGGTCGCGCTGTTGAGAATATTGATCAGATCGTTGCTGATTTGCGCCAGTTGCTGGTTGCGGTGCTGGATCTCTTCGTTGACCGTGTTCAACTCTTCGTTGGCCGACTCCAGTTCCTCCTTGGAAGTCTGCAATTCTTCATTCGTGCTTTGCAATTCCTCGTTACCCGATTGAATTTCCTCGTTCGCCGACTGCAATTCCTCGTTGGTGGCTTCCTGGGCCTCGATGATGGACTGCAGGTAGTCCTTCGTGCTGGCCACTTCTTGCTTGAGTTGCGCGATCTGCACGTCCTTGCCATCTGTGACTTCCCGGGGCGTCTGCGGTTGCACAGGTTTTACCTCGGGAGGACCGGAAAGGATCTTCTCCTCGAATAAGACGAGGAAGTGACGCTGGTCCCGGGCTGGAGTCCGAAATGGAATGATCTCCAACCGCACGACGGCAGACTCGTCGCCATCTTCGATCACAATCCCCTCCTTGGAGACCGTGATTGAGTTCCTGCGGGCCTTATCCATCAGGGCACGCAACTCGAAGAGCAAGCCGGGACGCGCCATCTTCAGCAGGTTGAGGCTGGCACGTCCGGTTGGCAGTTCCAGGTAACGACTGGTTCTGCCCCGGCTCTGCAGAATCTCCAGATCGTCGTTCACGACCACCGCGGAAGGAACGTACTTGGTGAGCAGAAGGCGGTCGGCTTCGCGTTGCACGTCGAGCGGCGACTTCGCGAGTTCCTCTTCTTTGTTCGGATGATGCGATTTCTCCCGGGTCGCCTCGGAACTCTCGTGGGCGCCGACCGTTAACCCGAACGTAACCGGAGAGGGCACCGCTTTCTTTTGGTAGATTTTGCTCTTTCTGTCGACCAGATCGAAGATTTCTCCGCCCGATCCCACCAAGCCCTCGGTGTTCCCCACCAGCAGAAATCCATTCGGCTTCAACGCATAGTGGAAGATGGGGATCACCTTCTTCTGCAATACCGGGCTGAGATAGATCAGCACGTTTCGGCAACTGATCAGGTCCATGCGCGAGAACGGCGGATCGCTGAACACATTTTGCCGCGCGAACACGCACATATCGCGGATCGACTTCGAAATCTGGTATCCAGCTGGAACTTTACGGAAGAAGCGCCGCAGGCGCGTTTCCGAGACCTCGTTCGCAATACCTTCCTTGTAGATTCCAGATCGCGCTCTTTGAATGGCGGTTTCGCTGAGGTCTGTGCCGAAAATCTGAATCGGCATTTCAGTACGCATTTCAGAAAGCATTTCGACCAGGGTGATTGCGTGGGAATACGTCTCCTCTCCCGTGGAACAGCCCGGCACCCAGACACGCACTGCCTCCGACGACGAGCGATCGCCGAGAATCCTCGGGTAAACCGTCTCGCGGAGGACGTCGAAGACGTCGGAGTTTCGGAAGAAGCTGGTGACATTAATCAGGATGTCGCGGTAAAGGGCTTCGACTTCCAGTGGATTGCGATGAAGCAGCTTGACGTAGTCGCGTAGTTCGTTGATGTGGTTGATGTTCATCCGGCGCAAGATCCGCCGCCGGATAGTCGCCACCTTGTAGTCGACAAAATCAACCTTGCTGTGGCTCTTCAACAGCCGAAACGCGTCCTTCATCAGCCGGTCTTTCCCGTCGAAGGTCTCTTGCCGAATTCCCTCCTCCGAGCGCTGATTCGGGATGCGAGCGAGTTCCTGTGCGATCCGATCGGGCGGAAGAACGTAATCCACCACCCCGGAAGCCACTGCGCTGTTCGGCATGCCGTCGTACTTGGCAGAGTTCGGGTCCTGGGCGAACGTAATCCCCGCATTGTCCTTGATGGCGATTAGCCCCAGTGTCCCGTCGTTTGCGGTTCCCGACAAAATCACGCCGATCGCGTTCGAAGCCTGATCATCCGCGAGCGATTGAAAAAAGGTATCGATCGGCATGTGATGGCCTCGTCCCGCCTCGCGTCGAACCAAATGCAAAACTCCATCCGCGATGGTCATGTCGGAATTTGGAGGAAGCACATAAACCCGATTGACTGCGACACGCATCCCCTCCGCCGCCTGCAGCACCGGCAGGCGCGTGGTTCGCGACAGCAATTCAACCATGGCGCTCTCGTGCGTCGGATCCAGATGTGGGATGAATATCAGCGCGAGCCCGGGCTCGGCGGGAAGTGATCGAAGGAGATTGCTGAACGCTTCCAGACCTCCGGCTGAAGCTCCAATGGCAACGATGGGGAAGGTTGCGTGCGACACCGCGGCATCTGTCGCAACCGGCCGCTTCTGCTGCTTGTTACGCACCTCTTTCTTCTTGCTGCGCACCTTCTTCTTTGGCGCACTTGGCATGAAACCTGCTCCACAAACAGCGGACAATACCAAAAGTTGTTGATTGGGTGCCAATTGTAGCGCACCCCAACCCAGGGCGCGATCAACACGCGGTCACCAGTTGGCTTCGAGAGGGGTTCGTCGTCCGAAAACAATTTCGATCGGAGCTCATGACGAAATTGGAAACTCTGATGTGGCTGGCGACGGCGGAACTCGACGCCTTGCAGAGAGAGGCTACGAGACTTTCATGAGTCTTGAAAGCCAGGTCGAACTTGTTTTCTCGGCAAAAACAAAACGCGTTGGCAGTCTTCAGAAAATACCTGACAGAACATCGCTGCCAACCGAGCGTCATCTCCGCGGCGTAGCTCCAACCCGTTGCTTTGCCGCTACAGTTCCGTCGCTGGTCGAATCCTATCGAGAGCGGATGCTGGTACGAACGAAACTCAGCAAACTGAAACCTATAGCACTGGTTTAGTATTGAACCCCGGGAGTGTTGACAGGATCCGACAAATGGGTGACCGCGAAATAAAAACGGGCGCCCGCATCGCCAACCAGTGTTCATCTTCGCATCTCAGACTATCGAAGAGGGAGGCTTTCATGGCTACGTCCAACAAACCAATTCTCGAACCAACTACTCAGGCTTTTATTGATGCTCTCGCGGCCCAGGGAGGCAAGCCGCTATACACCCTTTCCTACGCCGACGCGCGCAAACTCCTCGAGGATGTGCAGGCGATCGACGTCAAAAAGCTTCCAGCCGATATAGAAGAGAAGGTTTTTCCGGTTGGCCCGACTGGCGAAGTTTCCGTTCGGATATATCGCCCGGCGGGTGCCAAAGGACCCTTGCCGGCTGTGATGTATTTCCACGGCGGCGGTTGGATCCTGGGCAGCAAGAATACGCACGATCGATTGCTGCGCGACTTGGTGAATGGAACCAATGCCGCCTTTGTTTTTGTCAATTACACGCCTTCCCCCGAAGCACAGTTTCCAGTTTCAGTCGAGCAGTGTTATGCCGCTACGAAGTACGTTGCAGAAAACGGCCAGGTGTTGGGATTGGATTCCAGTCGCCTCGCTCTGGCTGGGGACAGCGTAGGTGGATACACGACAGCTGTAGTCGCTCAGCTGGCAAAGGAACGCAATGGTCCCTCGATCCGCTACCAGGTGATGATGTACCCCGTGACGGACTCGAGCATGTCGCAACCCTCCTATAAGGAATTCGAGAATGGGCCGTGGTTGACGGCAGCTGCCATGGCCTGGTTCTGGGATGCCTACGCTCCCAACAAAAAGGACCGAAAAAACACAATGGCGTCTCCCTTATCGGCAACCCTCGAACAGTTGAAAGGGCTGCCGCCCGCTCTACTCATCGTGGATGAAAACGATATCCTCCGGGATGAGGGCGAACAGTATGCCAGGAAGCTCATTCAAGCCGGTGTTCAAGTAACGCCGCTGAGGGTTCTCGCTACCCATCACGATTACGCGTTACTGAACCCCTTGGCCCAAACCCCGGCAACCAGAGTAACGGTACAGATTGTCTCGGAGAAGCTCTCGGTAGCACTGGCCACAAAGAGCCGTGCAACGGAGACAGTGGCTGCCTGAACACCTATCGCGATCCGGGCCCGCCCGGGATGATTCATCGTTTCGGCGCGGGGCGGGCCCCCATCGTCTGCACTCGACACCGCGTCTTCATCGTGTTCCAGCCAAACGCGCGTCTCACGTTCGGAGCCAATCGCGCCAGCTCGCAAAGCTCAGCGCACTAAACGAACTTGCTACTTTTCACACTTCTCGGTTCCTGTGAATTCCTTAACGACCTGACTGCGCTTCCAGTCTTCGATCTGTTCGCGCGCGTCTTTCACCAGCTTTTTGAACCGGCGGGCCAATTCGTGAATGCGCTGCGATTGTCTCCTCTGAATCGCCTCAGTCGGAATCAATTCCGCGCCCACGCCGATTGCTGTGGCACCCGACAAAATGAAGTTGGCTGCCGTCTGTTGATTCACTCCTCCCGCGGCGATCAATGGAACCTGCGGCAAGGATGTGTGCAGCGCCTTGATGTACCGATCACCGCCAACCGGACCGCACGGAAAAACCTTGATAAAATCAGCGCCCGCGTTCCATGCCGTGACCACTTCGGTGGGGGTCAAAGCACCCGGCAGCACTGCGATATTTTGCTTCACTCCGAATTCGACAATTGCCGGGTTAAAGGAGGGAGAAGTCAAAAAGCCTACCCCACAGTCCACGCACAGGCGAGCGACGTCGGTATCGAGCACCGTGCCCGCGCCAACGATAATCTTTGGATCAGAATGAACCAGATGAGTCATCAACTCGACGGCCCCGGGTATGGTCATGGTGATTTCCACGATCGGGATCCCGCCGCGTGTGACTGCCTCGGCTGCAAAGTGTGCATCGTCGCCAGACGAGACCCTGATAGCCGGAATGATGGCAATGTCTCGAATTCGGGAGCAGACTTCCTCTTTCGTCATTGGTCAGAATCCTTCCAAAGCATTTTCGGCCCAGCTCCGTACAAGTATCGTTTAGACCGCTTCATTAGAATCAGCTTCCGGTAGCCGATCATCGCTGCGCGCTAACCAGGTGTACAAGGTCGGTAACAGAATGACACTGATGATCAGGTCCGCCACCAGGCCGCCAACGATGACAATAGCGAAAGGACGCTGCGAATCGGATCCGATGCCGTGAGAGGTCGCGGCTGGCAAGAGCCCCAGGGTCGCAACCAGCATCGTCATCATGATCGGTCGCAGTCGCAGAACCGCACCCTCCACCGCTGCTTCTTCAATGTCGTAGCCGCGGGCTCGAAGTTGATTGATGTACTCCACCATGATCACGCCGATTTGCACGGATACGCCAAACAACGCGAGAAAGCCGACCCCGGATGACACGCTGAAGTTCGTACCGGTAACCAGGAGTGCGAGCAGTCCACCGATCGGCGCCATGGCAATGTTTGTCAGAATCAGCATGGCCCATTTCACGGACTTGAACATCGTGTAAAGAATGATGTAGATCAGCAATATCGTCAGTGGCAGCACGATCAACAATCGCCGCTGCGAGCGCTTTGCACTCTCGTACTCGCCTGCCCAATCGAGCGTATAGCCCGTCGGAAGCTTAACTGAGGCGTTGACCTTTTTGATCGCTTCATCAACGGTGCTGCCCAGATCTCGGCCGCGCACGCTAAATTTAACGGCTACGTATCGGGAATTCTCTTCGCGGTAGATCTCGGAACCACCATCCAGCACTTTTACTTTCGTCAGTTGTGACAGTGAAACCCTTTCGCCGGAGGGTGCCAGCAAACGAATCTTTTCAATCGCCTCCTTCGTGTCTCGATACGAAGGCAAATACCGCAGGACGAGATCGTATCGCTGTTCTCCGATCAGTACCTGGCTGAGGGCGTTGCCTCCAACGGCCGTCTGAATTGCATCTTGTACATCGGAAACGTTGATGCCATAGCGCGAGGCCTGATCGCGATCGACGGTGAAATTGAGATTGGGTTGGCCGATGATGCGGAACACGCCAAGATCTTCCACGCCGCGTATGGGCCGCATGACCGCGACAATTTCGTCAGCCTTGGCTTCAAGAGTCTTCAGATCATCACCGTAAATCTTGACTGCCAGCGCTCCTTTCACGCCGCTCACCGCTTCTTCCAGATTGTCGGAGATCGGCTGCGAGAATCCCCAGAGCACTCCCGGAATCTTTTCCAGTTCACGGTCCATCGCTGCGATCAAGCGCTCTTTGTCCTGATGAAAGACTGGACGCCACTTCTCCTTGGGCAAAAGATCAACAAAGAATTCCGTATCAAAAAAGCCGGTGGTGTCGGTTCCGTCATCCGGGCGTCCTATTTGGTTGACTACCTGGGGGACTTCGGGAAAGGAGCAGAGGATTTGACGAGCCCTCTCCGCAACCCGGGCGCTTTCGGTTGGCCCGGTGCTCGGAGCCAGCGTCCCACGGACCCAGATTGCGCCTTCATCCAGGTGTGGAAGAAATTCGGACCCGATCACGCCGCTGAAGGCAAGAAATGCCGAAACCAGAAGCGCTACGACTGCCCCGCCAGCCGTGACCCAGCGGTGGCGGATCGCCCAGTGAACAATCCTTCTGTAGTGCTTGATCAGAAATGTCATTACCGGGTTCTGCCATTGCTGCGCGCCGCCTCGGAACAGCAGGCTCGCCAGTGCTGGCGCAATCAGCATCGAAAAGATCAGAGCGCCAAGCAGGGCGAAAGCAACCGTCCATGCCATCGGCTTGAACAGTTTTCCTTCGACGCGTTGCAGAGTAAAGATCGGAAGATACGCCGTAACAATAATGGCGATTGCATAGAAAACTGGCCGTTGCACCTCATGAGCGGCTTTGCGGATTCGGTCCACCAGCGTGAGGGGGGCTTCCTCGGGGCGATTCAGGTGGCGAACGATGTTTTCGACCATGACGACCGCCCCATCCACGACCATGCCAAAGTCCAACGCTCCCAAGGAGAGCAGGTTCGCCGAGATATGCCGTAAGTCGAGACAGATGGAGGCAAAGAGCAGGGCAAAAGGAATGGTCAGGGAAACGATGAAGGCGCCGCGGACATTGCCGAGAAAGATAAAAAGAATGATGACCACCAGGATCATGCCTTCCGCGAGGTTGTGCAGAACGGTGTGCGTGGTGTAGTGAACCAGTTCGTCGCGATCGAGATAAGGGACGATCTTCACCCCGGGAGGCAACACGTGACTATTGAGCTTGTTGACCATGGCGTGAAGCGATTCCAGCATGGTCGCGGTGTCCGCACCTTTACGGAGAAAGACAATACCTTCGACGACGTCGTCGTCATCCTCAACGACCCCGTCGTTCCGATGGTAGGCTCTCCCGATCTGGCCCAAGCGGATCTTTGGCCCTTGCGTAACAACCGCGATGTCTTTTATCCGCAGCGGAGTCCCGTTCTGAGCCTTGATCACCGTTTTCTCGACGTCACGAATGTCGGTGACCAACCCCACGCCGCGCACGTTGATCTGTTGCGAGCCTTGTTCAATAAAACTGCCGCCCACGTTCGCGTTGCTGTTCGTGAGTTGCTGCTCGACCTGAGCGAGGCTGAGGCCATAGGAGATCAGTTTCTCCGGATCGACGCGAACCTGGTATTCGCGAGTCACGCCGCCGAACGATGAATCATCGACTACGTCCGGAACTGAGCGGATGTACTTGCTGATGACCCAATCCTGCAAAGACTTCAGGTCCATCAAGTCGTACGCCGGATTCGTGCTCCTTAGCGTGTACCAGTAGACCGAGCCAATCGGACTGAAATCAGGCCCAATCCCTGCGCCGACACCTGGAGGCAGCGTGACTTGCGAGAGGCGCTCCAGCGCCTTCTGACGATCCCAATCGTTATCGGAGTTGTCATCGAAAATTAGATTCACCACGGAAAGTCCCGCTAACGACGCGGATCGCACATGCTGAAGATGCGGGATCCCGTTCATCTGGATTTCGATGGGAATCGTGACTTGCTGCTCGACCTCTTCTGCGGCTCGTCCTGGCCATTGCGTAATGACCTGTACCCAGGTGTTGGCGACATCTGGATAGGCTTCGACCGGCAGGTTGTGGAAAGAGATCATTCCCCAAATGAAGAGGAGAATCGCCATACTCAAGACAACGAAGCGGCTGTTCAGAGCGAAGTCGACGAGGGCGCGAATCATTGCTGCTCCGCCGAGTTCTGGAATTCAAGCGCGTTGGCTACAACCTGCTGGCCAGGCGTCAGTCCGGAGAGGACCTCCTGCATGGAACCGGGAAGCATGTCACCGCCCACGACTTCCGTCCGTCGGAATTGACCAGCCTTCACCGGCACGTAGACCCAATCCCGATCGTGAAGGTGCAAGATTGCAGTGGCTGGGACAGCGGCTCGCTTCTGTTTTTCTCGACCGTGGAAAGTCGCACTCACGAACATGCCGGGCCGCATCAAGCCGGGATTCCGCATTTCGATGCGGACCTTGGCGGTGCGAATATTCGGGTCCAGCACAGGTCCAACGTTGCTGATGGTGCCGGCGAAAACCTGGTCGGGATACGCATTCAGACGAATATCCGCCTTTTCGCCGAGGCGCACGTTGACCAGATCGTTTTCGTAGACATCGCACAAAACCCAGACATAGCTGAGGTCCGAGATCGTGAACGGACTTGCCGAAGAGAGCCCCGCGATCCCAGCGCCATTTGTAACCTGCTGATCGGTGATTACTCCGGAAGTGGGAGCATGAATTTCGATCAGGCCGCTCGGATGATCAAGCGTAGGACTGCCCAGCACGCGAAGCTTCTCGGCGGTGTTCGAGACGTCTACCTTGGCTTTGTCCTCGGCATTCTGTGCGATCTGCAGATCGTTCTGTGAGATTGCACCTTTGTCGTAAAGCAATTTTGCGCGCTCCAACTGAGTCCGGGCCAACTGTTCGTCTGCCACGGCCTTCTGGTAGTCGGAGAAGGCGCCGGAGATGTCCGCGCTCTGTACCTTAAGCAACAATTGGCCTTTCTTTACGGTGTCGCCCAGACGCGCGTGTATCTCGACAACGCGCCCCACGGCCAATGAGATAACAGGAACAGCTCTTGAAATATCCGGATTCACCGTCCCGGTGACTCGCAGCTGGGGCAAGGCAATATGTTCTGTCGCCTGCGCCAATTCAAACCGTTCCGGACGGTCCACCTGGAACACATTGCGGTCCTCTACTTTTTCCACCCGGAGTGGTGGCGGCGCTTCTGCCTGGGGATCACTCTTCCCACCGCTGCAGCCCATCAAAAATAGGACCGCTATCAGAGGCCAGGACAAGATCGCGAAATCCCTGCGGTTCATTGGATCACCTCGCGTCCTACGGCAAGATTCAGTTGACTGGCCGCACTTAAATAGGAGGCGACCAGATTTAAGTAGTTCACCTGTACGCTCCTGTAGTCAGCCTGAGCGTTGAGAAAATCGAGCAGCGATGCCGCGCCGTGTTGGTACGAAAACGAGATGGTGTCCCTTACGCTTGAAGCCTCTTCCAGGTACTGGTCTTTATAGGGCTTGAGAAGAACGACCGCGCTATTGACCGTGGCATAAGCCGAATCCACATCGCTGAAAACCTGCGCCCGTGCTGCCGCCGCAAGCCTGTCATTGCGATCGATGTCCAATTGCGTGCGGCGTTTTTCACCCTGATTGCGATCGAAGATGCGCAGCGGAATGCTCACGCTGAAACCCAGGTACGCATCGATAGGGGGATTTCGCCCGACATCGACACCAAGGACCGGATCCGTCGATCCATTGGCGATGGCGAGCCGATAGTCAGTCTTCGCCTTGTCGATCGACTGCAACGCTGCCTTCAAGTCCGGACGCGTATCGAGAGCGGCTTGTCGAACATCGCTGAGCGAGGGAAGCTGCTCCGTGAAATCAAATGGTCCACCTACATCAAACTCTTCCACCGGAGTCTGGTCGTTCAGCAACATAAGAAGTTGGATCTTCGCGACACGCAGATTCACTTCCGCAGTCTGCAAGTCGGAAAGGTACTGGACCCGCTGCAATTCCAGGCGTTTCAAATCGACTTGGGCAATTCCACCCGCTTTGTAACGCTCGCGATTCACGTCCAGAACGTGGTCGTAATAGGCGAGATTTTCCTTGGCTAGACTTAGGATTGCCTTTTCCTGAAGCGTCTGGACGAATGCCCCACGGAGATTGAACAGCAGATTTCGTTCTAAATCGGCTTGCCCGGAGGTTGCAATGGAAGTTGCCTTTTGGGCGCTCTCCAAACGCAGCCCTCGCTTGTGCTGCCGTTCCCACAGTTGGCTCACAGTTCCCGCGGACAAGAAATAGGCGAAAGGCCCATGAGGCGGACCGCCGTTGAAAGGATCGATCTGGTCGGCAAGGATGGTCAGGTTGGGGTTCGGGCGGAGATTCGCCGTGATCTCCTGGGCGCGTGATTCATCGATGCCAATTTGTCCCGCACGTAGAGTTGGGTTCGCGGCTTCGAACTTGTCACGAACTTCCTGCCACGTCAGCGCCTTTTGGGCGAAACCGATCTCTCCCAAGGCGACGACAAGGAACAACCCGACGATCAAACCTTTCAAGTCCCGCCGCATGAAATCCTCCACTATCTCTTTGGCCAGACGGTCTCGCGCCTAGTTCGGATATTTCCTTTTCGCCCGTGCCCTGGCAAATCGTTAACCATCGCACTGGCAGGTTACAGGACTGTTACAAGCCCGCTGCCTGCGGAGTATCTTGGGATGGAGTTATATCGATTCCCAGCAACGAACCTTATAGTGTAGGGGACTATACTGTGGCAAGCGGAAAAACAGACAAAGTTCGGCCGCAGCTCGGAGCGCAGATCCCAGAGGAGAATTCTCGAAACGTCAGGGTCATAAGCGAAAGCGGGTAGAACACCTCAGGACGGAGCAGGACTGCTCCTCATTTGAGGTAGGATTTTATGGTTTCCACCAGACCATCAGCCGCTACTGCCTGTTCGGAGCTTGGCTTTCGGCTGGGATCAAGCACGTGAAATCGGATCTGGTCCTCGAGAAGTTCCACCATGAGCGAGTTCATCGCACCTCGGGCAGACGTGATCAGCCGGAGGATATCGCCACAGTCTTGTTCCTCGGTTAACGCCCGTTCCAGCGCTTCCACTTGCCCCCGAATGCGGCGCGCTCGCACGATCAACTTTTCTTTATTCTTTGCAGCGTGGCTCATATTTCGAGAGCATAGCATAGGGGAGTATAGGGCACAATATTTCGGAGTTCATGGAACCTGCAGCCTCCACTGCGGCGATTTCGATGATGGAGTATGAACACGATTCCGCGGGAAGCGTCTTGCGAGCCATCAGAGAGGCAGCCAACGGATATTCCGCCCCCGACGGCGCCTGCGTCAGCCACCACACCCTCTACCATGCGCTGGCCGCCTTCGAAACAGACCTTCATCAGCATGTTCATCTGGAGAACAATGTTCTGTTTCCCCGCGCGCTTGCCATGGACAGTGAACGCTCAGCGAAGCAAACCGCTTAATCATCTCGACTTCATAGGAGAAGGCAGTCGTGCAATACAAAAAGCTGTGGATCGCATTGGGTCTAGTCATGTTTGTTCGTTCTCGGTGCTGGCGGGCGTCGGCTACAAGGCAATCAACAATGGGCCGCCGATCCCCACAAAGGTCATCACCACAGATGGACACCTTTTGTTCACCGGCGACACCATTCGCGACGGCCAGAACGTCTGGCAGTCCACCGGCGGTCAGGAGATCGGCACGATCTGGGGACATGGCGCTTATGTCGCTCCAGACTGGAGCGCCGACTATCTTCATCGCCAATCAGAAATTGTCTTGCATCGTTGGGCAAGGCAGCAAGGTTTTCTGGATTATTACTCCATGCCGGCGGAATCGCGCGCCGCTCTCCAAGGACGCCTGACCGAACTGACGCGACGCAATACTTATGACGCTGCCAGCAACTGCATCGTGCTTGACGCTGACCGCGCGGCCGCATTCGAAGAATTGGCTGCCTATTACGCCGACGTCTACGGCAACGGCCGCGACGCATACGCAAATTCCTGCAGGCGCCTTGAGCGATCCGGCCAAGCAGCGACAGATGGCTACATTTTTCTGGTGGACCGCATGGGCCGCGAGCACGAACCGTCCGGGTCAGGATGTGACTTACGCGCAAAACTGGCCCCACGAAGAGTCTCGTCGGCAACCGTCCGACGGGTGGAACGGTTGCCTGGAGCGTGATCAGCTTTGTGCTTCTGCTCGCGGGGATCGGCGGGATGGTGTGGTACTTCGGTTCGCAGGAACATCAGCCCTCGACGGATCCAATGCCTCGTCGGGACCCGCTCCTTGGCTTCAGCCCAACCCCTTCTCAGAAAGCCACGGTGAAGTACTTCTTCGTAGTGGCCGGGCTCTGGGTGGTGCAGGTCGCCTTACGCGCGATCGCAGCGCATTACGGCGTTGAAGGCGGGGGATTTTACGGAATTCCTCTCGCGAAGTGGCTGCCCTATTCCGTCACGCGGACCTGGCATTTGCAGATTGGCATCTTTTGGATTGCCACCTCTTGGCTTGCCACCGGACTCTATATCGTTCCTGCGGTCGGTGGCACGGAACCCAAAGTCGAGCAAAACGGAAGCCATCGGAACCTGTTGTCAGTTTCTTGTTGGCTGACCATCCCCTACTGGGCTTAGATCTCTTTGAGGCCCTGGCCATGGATCAGGAAGTACAGCGCCACTAACGTGAGCACCGTACCGTTGACCACCAACATTACTGGCGCTGAGCCAGCCCGCGTGATCAGCCACCCACTCGCAAGACCGCCCAGCGGCGAGCCGCCTAAAAACGCTACCAAATAAATAGAGACCACTCGTCCGCGGAACTCGGGCGGCGCGAGAAGCTGCGCCAGGGAAGTGGTGAGCGAAGAACACATCATGAAGACCGATCCACCGGCGAACAGGATCAATGCCGACAGGTAAGTGTTCCGCGACAGCCCGAAGCCGACAATGATCGCGCCAAACAGTGTGAGCAAGATCAGCAGTATGCGTCCCATGTGCTGGTTCTTGCCTAGCCACGCAACGACGAGCGCTCCCATGACTGCGCCCGCGCCCGAGAACGTCATGAGTTCTGTATAGAAGCCGACATCCCGGTGAAACACGTCTCGGGTGATGACGGGAAGAAACGTGAGCAGCGGCGCGCCGAAAAACGCAGCACAGAAGCCAAGAGCCATCACCGTCACCAAATTCTGCGAGCCCTGGACGAATTGCAAGCCATCCCTGAGCTGAGCCACCATGCTCTCGGTGGCCATTGGGGGTATGCGCACGTCCCGCAACGCCAGGATCGCTGCGATCACAAACAAGAAAGAAATCCCGTTCAGACCGAAGCACGCGACGATGCCGAACGCAGCCAGGACCGTACCGGCGACGACGGGGCCAATCACCTGCGCAAGGTTGAACTGAATGGAATTGAGTGCAATCGCGTTGGGGAGATGTTCTTTCCCCACGAGCGTGGGTATGAGCGACTGATACGCGGGTCCCCCAAACGCCCGCACGCAGCCGGTGACGAGCGAGAGGCCGAGCACGTGCGCGATTTGGATGCGCTTTGTGTAAATCAGCACCGCCAACAGTAGAGCCGCCAGCATCTGGACGATTTGCGACATCAGGATCATGTGACGCCGGTCGCGTCGATCCGCGAACACCCCGCCAATCATTGTGAACAGCAGAAGCGGCAACTCGCCGAGAAAGGTGTCCAACCCCAGAAAAAATGCCGATCTGAATCCCGTCATCGTGACGATCAGCCACGCCTGCGCCACCTTTTGCATCCAGGTGCCGATGCTGGACGTGAGGGCGCCCACCCAGAGCAGGCGGAAGTTGCGGTGGGTCAGAGCTATCGCAATCCGGCCGGGGGCGGATCGAACAACGTCGAGCCAACCAACAAGACATCCACCGCCTGCACGCCGAGTTGTTGGCAAAGCCAGTTTCATACACCTTCACGGCTGCAGGGTCCGAACAAGCCGGGCTTTCCTCTCGCCAGCGAATTCTCAGCGATCCGTCCCCCGCTTTCCTCATTTTTTACAAATGATCATTATGTCGTCCAATGAATTAATGTTTACTCTGTGATAGTAATGAGTTATGAACCTGGAATTCTCAGAGCTTCACGCATTTGTGGTCCTGGCCGGCGAACTCCACTTCCGCAAGGCGTCGGAGCAGTTGTTTCTATCCCAGCCGGCACTCAGCAAGAAGATTCAAAGACTGGAGGAGAAGCTCAAGGGAGCTCTCTTCGTGCGCTCGCGACGGAAAGTGGCCCTGACGGATGCGGGCAAGAGGTTCCTTCCGAAAGCCGCACAACTATTGCAGGACGCCGAGGATGCTTTGCGCGAAACCCAGGCTGCCTTTGAAGGTCGAGCGGGCACGCTGCGGATCGGCTTTGGTATTGCTTCGGTATCTGAAATCCTTCCACGAACCATTCTGCGTTTCCGCAAGCTTTACCCCGAAGTCGAACTTCAAATGCGGGAAATGCCCTCTCCTTCACAAGTCTCATCTCTTATTGAGAGTAGGCTCGATGCGGGAATTCTGCGGATGCCGGTCACCAACCGCAAACTGATCAGCGTCGCGCTATTTTCCGAGCACCTGGTCTTGGCGACTCCGGCGCACGCACCATATCGGCCGAAGAAGGGCATCACCGGACTCCGTAACAGCGGTTTTATCTTCGTCTCGCCCTCGGTCTCTGAAACTTTTCACGATCGCGTGTTAAGCCTGTGCCTGCGCGCTGGATTCACTCCCCGGGTCGTGCAGGAAGCGAACGAAATCCTGACCATCCTCCACCTGGTTCGAGCTGGCGTGGGGGTCTCTTTGGTCCCGAGGTCGGCCCTGCGCCTCAAAGTGCCGGGAGTGCGATTTCATGAACTGGGCTGGAAGGAACCGTTGTGGCGCATCGGCATCGCATGGAATCGGAACTCGGAGAAACTTCCGCTGATCTCTCAGTTAGTCAAAGTCGTACAGGCCGTGGTCGCCGAGCAAGAGTTCTAGCCATGCATGACAATCTCAAAACCAACCAATCCCTAACAACGTATTCCATCTCACGCTGTAATCATCGAGCCGGTTCTGGTGGCGTGCAGCTAAAACCCCAGCCTCAGTGCAAACTGCATTTGGCGGGCAGTTCCGGTTCCGACCGGACCAATGTTGATGGTAGAAGCAATCTGGCCAAAACCTTTGGCCGAAACGTCGGCGTTCGGTGATCCATACTGAGGGTGGTTCAAGATATTGAAAATGTCGGCTCGAAACTGCAACTGTACGCGCTCGCTAAGCAGGAACCGCTTGGAAATGCCGGCATCGATCTGCCATGCCCCGGGGGCGCGCAGCAGGTTGCGCGGAGCATTTCCCCAGGTTCCGGGGGCAGGAGCGCTAAATGCGGCCGGATTGATCCACTCACCAATAGACTGGCCTCCGGGCGGCCTCAAGGGAACTCCCGGAACGAGGTCTGGACGCTGGTTATTTGTGTTGCCGTCCGGAGTATCCGTGGAACTGCGGTCCATCGTGACATTCACGGGGAAACCCGTTCGGGCATTTACGAGCGAGCTGACTTCCCAGGAGCCGAGGATCGTGCGCAGTGTTCCCGGGCTGTTCAAGTGGGCCTTGCCTGCTCCAAAAGGAAGTTCATAGATCGCGTTGAAATTCAGAACCTGGCGCGCGTCGAATGCGCCGCTGGCACGCTCACAGGGCATGCATGAGACATTCTGCGCAACCAGCGAATCTCCATCACCACTGCCGTTGGAACCGTCATCGATTTCGTGAGACCACATGTAATTGGCCGCAAATAAAAACCCATGCGAAAAAGAGCGCTTGATGGCAACTGAAAGTCCCTGGTAACTGCTGTTATTCTGAGTGCCCCGCCAATCGACCTGACCGAAAGCCGGATAAGGACGCGTTCCAGTTAGAGCATCAATAACGTTAACTTCGGAAAGCGTTAACAGATGCGCGCCCTTGCTACCCACATAGGAAATCGTGGCCACGATTTCGCTGGGCAGAGCCTGCTGCACAGACAGCCCCCACTGCCCGACAGACGTATCTTTTCGTCTGCGATCCTGCGCACGCGGAGAAATTATGCCCGTGGTGTCCTCGAGAAACGGATCGATTGGAAAGCTCAACCCGGGTTGTGATTTGCTCGACAGCGAATAGCGGAGAACGATGTTGGAATTAGGCAGATTCTGGTCGTCCAGTTGACCATCCTCATGATATGTGCCGAATCCGCCGCGGATCACAGTCTTTGCGCCGAACCTTACCGGGGCCCATGCATAGGCAATACGGGGATCGATGTCAGCATAGTTCTGCTGAGCAAAGCTGGCGCCGGCGCCACAAAATCCCTGTGGACCGCAGGTCGCAAAGTCAAACGGATTCGAACGTTCCTGGGCTTCGTGAAAAATGCCGAAAAAGCTGTATCGTGCACCCAGGTTCAGTGTCAGATTCGAGCGCAGCTTGTACTCGTCCTGGACGTATCCGTAAACCTGAGTCTTGCGAAGGCCTAACGTGGGTTGGGCGTCCGTAAGGCTGGCGCTGCTGACCTGGTCGTTCACGAATGCATCCACCGTGGGGAAAGAGATCTTTCCGTTGGTCGAGCTTCCTTGGTTCATCTGGATGCGGCGCACTTCGGCGCCGGCTTTGATGACGTGCTTATCCATCACCGACGTCAAGTTGTCGAGCCAGGAATAGGAGTTGCCAACGCCATTACTGACGCGGTTGTTATTCAACATCGTGAATGGCGAAGAAATCGCGTAAGCCAACCCAGTCGTGTTGACGTTGGCGCTAATCGCTGTGCTGCGGTTGAACCCAAACTTGACTTCATTGATCAAAGCGGGCGAGAAAACATGCAACAGCTCAATAACGCTGTTTACCGGCGAAGAGGTGCTCTGAGTCTGATCGTTAAGGTAGTAAGTATTGTTCGTGCCTAAGGGAACGTTGCTCCTGGCTTCGTCAATATTGGCGCGGACGAACGCTGTGGTCTTTTCGGAAAATCGATGATCGATCCGGAACATCCCCGAGTCTTCATTGACGGTTTGACTGCCATCACCGACGAATGTATCGGTAGTGGCGTCGTAGGGTGTCTGCCCGTGGGGAAAGCCGTTTACGATCGGGGCGAGCGCAGGAGAGGTGGCCAGAATCTCGGCGCGCAGTGCATTGTTCGGCACAAAGCCCGGCAGCGTCTGGCCTAGCGTTTGCCGATATCCTTCGTACGACACATAGAAGAAGGTTTTATTCCGAATGATTGGACCACCGAAGGCTCCGCCAAATTGATTCAGGCGAAAGGGTGGTGGCTTCGGATTCAACCGATCGATCGGTTGCCTCGCGTCCACGGCATTGTTGCGGAGGAACTCAAATACGTTAGCGTGAAATGCATCGGTTCCGGAGCTGGACGTTACCGCCAACTGTCCGCCTGCCGTGGCCCCTTCCTCCGCGGTTGCAAGCAATGGATCCACGCGGAATTCCTCGATCGTGCCCAATGGAATTGCCAGCCGCACATACGGTTGCTGCGCTTGGTTGATGATGTTTGTTGCGTCAATGCCGTCGTAGGTGAAATTGTTATCGTCGCGCCCGCGTCCAGCGAACCGCACCGAGCGTTGGTTGCTGCCTCCCGTATCGATCGCCGCAGGAACAAACGTCGTCAGATTCGCCCAGTTCCTCCCGTTCAAAGGAAGCTGCTGCGCTTGCTCGTGTTCGATTACGGCACCGAGCGAGTTGGTAGTCTGATCCAAAAGAGGCTCATTCAGCGGCACTTCGATCTTTTCTTTTGGGCCGCCGACTTTAAGAGACACATTCAGCGTCCGCGTCTTAGCCAGTTCCTGAATCACATTCGCGAAGGTCAGCGGCTGAAAGCCGGCGCGACTGAAAGTAACGGTGTAGAGACCGATCGGTACCTCGGGAATCTCGTAAGTTCCGCTTCCAGAGGTAACAGTCGTTCTGCGAAGGCCGGTGGAATCCTGCGATGCAATCACTTCGACTCCAGGCAGCACGCGTCCGGTGGGATCCGTGACGGTGCCGTTCAGAGCACTGCGGTCAACTTGTGCGAGACCGACACCCACTGAAGCAAAGGCGAGGCAGAATCCAGTCAGAATGTTACAGCTTCTCGAAAACAATCCGGCGTTCAGTTTTGGTAAATGCCGCCCTCTCCCCTGCTGCATTTGCACTCCTCCTGATTTGCTGGTTCAGGTCAGGAAATGGGTCTGGGCCGAAGTGGCTACTCCAGCGCTTGCTCATGGCGAGACCAAAACCCTCAGACTCGACGAACTCGGGAGCTTATGCGAGTTTTGTTAATGGCATGTAACTGGCGCGTTAAACTATAAGAAAAAAGCCGCGCCAAGCAAAGCATTATTAGAAATACTACTAGCATCGACCCGCGACAATTTGAAGAAGGCGATTTTCAATTTTCTCCCTTTTCCTCGCATGGAAGGACTGGAAAAAGCATGGCAGGAAGCCGCCGAGCTGGCTGCGGACGACGGTGCCGTGTCGAATCGGAAAGAAGCTCTCGACCTTGCCGCTGCCCTGATCAAACTCTCGCGCCACTACCCTCATCAGACGATTCCCGATTTCGCAACAAGCTTGGTCAGTGGCGGCGAATCAACAACCAGTCGGGTCGAACGTCTACTCGTTTGGGAAAAAGCTGCCGATGTGGCTTCGAACCGGTGGCGCAACGCGGTCCTCGCAGCATGCGCCATCTCTCTAGCTGCAGCGGTGAAGCTTGGCCCCGTGTTGGCGCTGATCCATTCCATCACTGAGCGCTTTGTAACCTGAACCTTCGCGCAGACGATCGGTAAATTCTCGTGATTGGCAGATTGGGTAGGTGACAGTTACGCTGGCGATTCCGATGGCCACGCTAAAAATTCCACGCTAGGTTCGCGTTATGTCCCAGTCTCCAAACCCAGCCGCGTCGCACCAGGTGGCGCCTCTGCTTGCGTTGGCCACTAAGTTCCTTAGGGCTGGACGGCCGGCCGATGCGATCGCGCCGTTGCGCGATGCGGCGCTGCTCCAGCCGTCCGATCCCATGATCCAGCACGATCTCGGCCTCGCCTGCCTCGAGGTCGGCCGCGTACCGGATGCCATCGCGGCATTGCAGCGCGCCGTCGCCATCAACCCGCGCTACGCCGATGCATATTTCCGCATGGGAATCGCCTTGGAGAAACTCGGCAACATCGGTGGCGCAATCACTGCGTACGACCGCGCCACCAAGCTGCTCCCGTCCCTGGCGGAGGCGTGGTTCCGCGCTGGCGCCCTAGTCTATACGCTCGGTCATCGCGACGAAGCCATCGGTTGTTTCCGGCGCGCCGCGGCAACCGCCGGTAAGACCAGCTACGGCCGCCTGGGTAGGGCGCGGGCACTGCTGATCGAGGACCGCAATCAGGAAGCCGAACAGGTGTTGCGAGAGGCGCTGGTGGCCGACCCGGAGAACGCCATGGCGTATGACCTTCTGGGCAGCCTGCTCTCGGACCTCGGACGTTTCCACGAGGCCCGTGCATGCTTCGAACGCGCGATCACGATCGCGCCGCTGCTGGCGGGAAGCTATTACGATCTGGTCCGGTGCCGCCGCATCACGAGCGACGACGACGGTCTGCTTGAACAGATGGAAGCCGCCCTGACCACGCCGGGCCTGGAAGAGGCGCAACGCCTGCGGGTCCACCTCGCGATCGGCAAGGCGGCGGACGATCTTGGCGACTACGCCTTGGCCATGCGGCATTTCGACGACGCAGACGCCGTGCGCCGGGGCTCCGGGTCGTTCGACTCGACCGCGTTTTCCCTCGAGATCGACCGCCTGATTGCCCGCTGCACACCCGAATGGATCGCGCAGGCGCCCGAACTCGGCAGCTCGGATGCCACGCCCGTGCTCATCCTGGGCATGCCGCGGTCCGGCACAACTCTCGTCGAGCAGATTATCTCCATGCATCCCGAGGTCGGGGCTGGTGACGAGTTGAATTTCTGGAACGAGCGGGGGGCGGTGTGGCACCGCTCCGGCGCGGCCGGGAACGAGACGCCGTTCCTCGCCAACGCGGCGTCAGACTATCTCCGCGTGTTGCGCGCGATCGCGCCGGCGGCAGTCCGAGTCACCGACAAGATGCCGTTCAACTTTCTCTGGGCTGGCCTGATCCACATGGCATTCCCGCGCGCGATCATCATCCATTGCCGCCGCGCTCCCGTCGACACGGCGTTGTCGATCCATCAAACTTTTTTCCACCCGACCTTGGCGTTTCCGACCGGAGGCGCCGAATTGGTTGCCTATTTCCACAGCTACCAGCGGCTCATTGATCATTGGCGGAGCGTTCTGCCACCGGATCGATTCATCGAGGTCGATTACGAGGACCTGACCCGCGCGCCGGAACCAGTCATCCGACGGATCATCGCGGCCTGCGGCCTGGGCTGGCACGACGCGTGTCTGCGCCCCGAATCCAATCCGCGCGCGGTGAAGACTCCCAGCAAGTGGCAGACCCGACAGCCGATCTATCGAACCTCCGTTGCGCGCTGGCAACGCTACGAACCCTGGCTGGGCCCCCTGCGCGCGCTCGTCGACGACGGGTCGGAACCGGACGCGAGTGTCCGCCGATCGTGATTGGCTGAAGCAACCCACCCCACCGCAAAAAACCACGAAGACAATTTCCAGGAGGCGGACTCTGGGTAACCCGGAGTACGAAAGAAAACTCAGCCCTTGTAACAGAAAGTTCACCGGACTGTCATAAAGCCTTCACAAGTCGCCTGTAAAGTTCGCTGACTATGATCCGCAGTAATACTTCTGCTCCAATGTCGCGGCCGATCCCGGTTGCGTGATGAAAAAAAAGGAAGGAGAACGGTAAATGTCCCGAAGAGTCGCTCGAAATAAGCCACGAAACAGATCTCGAAATAAGTCTCGGATCAACCGTCTGCGTCCGCTCGCCGGCCTGCTGGCGGCGGGGGTGGGCTTTCCGGGGCTCGCCGCCGCTCAGTCCGTGCCGTACCCAACCTACGTCACCGGCCCGCAGCCGAACGGCTCGTGGGTCGTCGGCAATGGCCAGGTGATCAGCCCAGCCGGCATCCAGGTGGACCTCGGCATCCGGGTGCGCGCGAAGGCTATCGCGCTGAACCCCAATCTCAACACTCACACCGCCGCTGTCCTCACGTTGGGCGCGTCGGAGGCCGTCGAGATATTCGATACCAACACCGGTGCTGTCCTGCAGAACTACAGTGCGTTCGGAACGGATTCGAGCGGCAGCTATAGCGGGATAGCCTATTCGGCGGATGGCAAGTACCTGGTGTTCAGCCAGGACAGCAGCAACGTCGCCATTGCCAAGGTCACGGCTGCGGGCTTGCTTGAAGACGACGCCCAGGTTAGCGTGCCGCCAAGCAGTTCCTTCATCACCTGCTTTCCGAACAGCCCCATCGGACCTTATGCCAGACCCTGCGGCACTTTCTATACTCCGAGCACTTCCTATCCCGGCGGCGTCGCGCTATCGAAGGACGGCAAGAGCGCCTATGCCCTGCTGAATCAGAACGACACGCTGGCCACGATCGACCTCACCGCGAACCCGCCGCAGGCGGTCGCGCAAATCCGCGTGGGCAACGCGCCGCACAGCATAGTGATCGCCAGCAATGGCACGACCGCCTACGTCAGCAACGAGGGTGGCCGGGCCGCTACCGAGTCGGACTTCCAGATCTACTCCGCCGGGACTGAAATCGTGGCCGACCCGGTAGTTGGCGCCGCAGTCACCGGAACCGTTTCTGTGGTTGATCTGCCCTCGATGACGGTCACCTCCAACATATCCACCGGTTTGCACCCGACCGGAATGGCGTTCTACGGACAGCACCTGTTGGTCGCCAATACCTATAGCGACACCATCTCGGTGATCGACACGGCCACCAACCAGGTGGAGCGAACGATCGACCTTGGGCTGCCGATCCGAGTGCCCGGCGACCGGCAACCGGCCTATGGCGCCGCACCGAACTCGATCAGCGTTGATAGCAAGAAGGGTGTTGCCTACGTCGCCCTTTACAATGCCAACGCGATCGCGGTGGTCAACCTCAAGGACGACGAGAGGAACGCCGTCATGGGCATGATCCCGGTAGCCTATGCGCCGAGCTCGGTCGTGCTGGACCAGGCCAATAACACGCTCCTCGTCGCCAACGACAAGGGCATCGGCGCGCGTAATTCGTTCGAGTGCGATTACAGCGTGTGCAACTACAACACCCACCAGGACAATGGCACCGTCAGCATCGTCTCTGTGCCGGGTAACGACACCCTGGAGGCGATGACGAGACAGGTTTTCCAGAACAACCACTGGGACTTGGCTCAAAATATCAGGTCTGCCAGCGGTGGCAACCCGCATGCCAAGCCGGCAGCCATCCCGAACAAGATCGGCGATCCCTCGCTCATCAAGCACGTGTTCCTGATCATCCGTGAAAACCGCACCTATGATCAGGTCCTGGGCGACGTGGCCGCCGGTAATGGCGACCCCTCGTTGGCAGTGTTTGGCGGCAAGGATACGCCGAACGCGCATACTCTGATTAAGCGCTTCCCTCTTTTCGACAATTTCTACGACCCGAGCCGCCAGTCGGCGGACGGTCACCAGTGGATCTCCGAGGGCATGGCGCCCTACGCCGACGATATCCAGTCGCCGGACTGGAACCGAAGCTATCCCGGCGGGAACGCCGGCGATGCGCTGGCCTACCAGAAAAAAGGCTTCGTGTGGTCGGAGGCGACCGCCAAGGGCCTGCCGGTGAAGATCTACGGCGAATACGTCGAGAACGATACGTTCCTGCAGCCGAACGGGTCGACCAGTGAGCCGAGTTGGAGCGACTTCTACGCCGACGCCAAGAAATTCGAGGCTGGGCAAGAGAAGACGCTCTACTACCAGAACACGGTCCAGGCAGAGTCCTCTGTCCCGGCCGTGTCTAACTACCTCATCACGAACTTCCCGCAGTTCGATCTGGGCATTCCCGACCAGTTCCGCGTCGATCTTTGGGTGCAGGACTTCAAGAAAGACCTCGGGGCCGGTACGGTGCCAGCGCTCAGCGTTCTGTGGATCATGGACGACCACACCGGCGGCCCACCGACTCCGGACGCCGAACAGGCCGATAATGACCTCGCCGTTGGGCGCATTATCGACTACATCAGCCACAGCAACGTCTGGTCCTCGTCGGCCATCTTCATCGAGGAAGACGACGCGCAGAACGGTGTCGACCACGTCGACGGTCATCGTAGCCCAGGCTATATCGTCAGCCCGTACGCCGTGCAGAACGGACCCACCGACCACACCTACTACACGCAGGTCAACATGACCCGGACGATCGAGCAAATCCTCGGTCTGCCGCCCATGAACCAGTTCGACCTCGTGGCATCGCCGATGAGGACGGCGTTTGTGCAGGGCACACCGCCCGAGGCGAACTTCAAGCCGTGGAGGCACGTGAATAACCAGGTCCCGCTAGATGAGGGTGTTACCACGAGCGCAGCAGCCGACAAGACCAGCAGTCCTGCGGTCCAGGCCCTCAGGAAGGCTTGGCTTCAGAAGAAGAAGCAGATCTTCGCCGGCAAACTGACCAAGCCCGACTCCGAAGATCCGGACACCGTCAACCATCTCAACTGGTACCTCTCCACCGGGTTTAAGCGGCCCTATCCCGGCGAGGGCAAGGTTCGCCCCCCGAGCGACTTCAACAACCCGGCACCCACCACCGCTGACCTCGACGACTAGAACACGTCCTGACTGCAACCGCCCTCTCCCTGATGATCGGGGAGAGGGGTTTTTGCTTACATCTCAAACGCAACGTCCCGCCTCCTTAAGTTCACGCCTTCAAATACCACGGAACATTGACAATATTGATCCGGTTATCCCCGTGCAATAGCAAGAGTGCTGTCAACATCTCTGCGCGCTGGTTATGCAGAAAATAGTGATACCAGTGCCGCTCCACCATCGATGGGATGACTACCGCTACTGTCCGCTGGGGATTCTCTCGCTCCAACTTCAACACATAGTCCACAATCGGATGAATGATCAGCCGGAAGGGCGAGGGCAGCGTCACCAATTTGGGCGCCCGTCCCGGCGGCGGGTCTTCTTCCCAATTCCATGGCGTTTTGCAATCGGCGTCCGCATCGGACGTCACGTGCAGGGCCTGCACATCCGGAGACAAAGTCATCGCAAACTGTAACGCCTTTTGTGTTGCTGCGTTCCACTGCTCCACCGGAATCACCACGATTGGAGGCATCAGATTCTCGGCACTCAGCACCATTCCGTGTTTCAACGCGAGTTCTTGATGCGTCAGCTCGTAGTGCCGCTTCACCCGCCCCATAAAAACCAGCAGCGCGGGCAACAACGCTACGACTACCCACGCCCCACTGGTAAACTTCGCCACGAGAATCACCAGCAAGGTCAGCCCGGTCGCCAGAGCGCCGATCCCGTTCACGATCATGGCATGCGTGGCGCCGTGGTCCTTTGCATTCCTCCACCAATGCCCAACCATCCCGGCCTGCGAAAGGGTGAATGCCATGAACGCCCCGATGGCAAACAATGGAATCAACCTGTCCGTCACTCCACCGAACAACAGCAACAGCAGTCCGGAAAGAATCGCCAGTGCCCAGATTCCTTGTGAAAACACGAGCCGTCTTCCCCGCGTGGTAAGCGAATGCGGCAGATAATCGTCGCGCGCCATCATCCGGCACAGCCGCGGAAAATCCGCAAATGACGTATTCGCCGACAAACACAGGACAATCAGCACCGAGAGCATGGTTACGTCATAAAAAAGTCCCCTGCCCGCAACGGCCGCCGTCAGGATCGACAGCACACTCTGATATCCCGGCGCTCCCGGGTCTGTCGCTATGATGCCGTAATACTTCACGAGCACGCCGATCCCGCCCAGCAACAAAACCAGAATCACAATAATCGCGGTCAGTGTCTTCCGCGCAGCGGGGACCACCGGTGGCTTAAATGCCTGTACGCCGTTGCTCACCGCCTCCACGCCTGTCAGCGCCGTGCATCCCGACGAGAACGCTTTGACCAGGATCCAAGCTCCAACCATCTGCAACGTTGTCGATGCTCCCGGGTGCGGAGGAGCAATCACCGCAACCGGATGCCCTTGTGTCACCAGCACTTTGTAAAATCCCGCGAGAACCACAATCGCTAGCGTTCCCACAAAAAAGTACGTGGGAGCCATGAAGGCCGACCCGGCCTCCTTCAATCCGCGTAAATTGATGATCGTCAGAATGGCCAGCACCGCGAGGCACAAGGCCAGTGCGTGCGGCTGCCACGATGGAAGTGCTGAGACCAGCGCTCCAATCCCCGCGGAAATCCCCACAGCTACGTTGAGCAGGTAATCGATCATCAGCGCTGCGCCTGCCAGCAATCCTGCTCGCTCACCCAGATTCTCCCTTGCGACGGTATATGACCCTCCTCCATTGGGATAAGCAGCGATGGTCTGCCGGTAACTGAAGTACACAATGATCAGCAATGCCACGATCGCCATCGTGAGCGGCACGATGTATCGCGTACCCTGCAATCCTAGCGGCAGCAGAATGGTCAGCGCCGCCTCCGGACCATATGCGGCCGAACTCAGTGCATCCAACCCGAACGTCGGAATACCCGCCGCCGGTGTAATCCGTTCGCCCTCGTCTTCGGCGGACGACAGCGGCCGCCCGAACAGAACGTTAATGAACCCCATAGTTCCTCATGTTTCCAACGCTACCAGAGAGATGTAGTTGCCTCATGATCTCGTCGAACGAGGTAGGCTTCCGCCTGCCTTAATCGTATTCCGGGTGTCCGAATCGCGGTTCATTTTGCTCGGCAATTCTACCTTCGGCCTTGCTGCCATGTGCTTTGGACTCGATTGTAGAAATCACTCACTGGACCTGGCGAAGAAGAACTCTCTGCCGGCTCTTGGGAAGTAAACGAAATATGAATTTTTTTCCTCAGGCCCCGCCCAGACCTGGCTTGAATCACTACAAGTCATTCCTCATGAAGGAACAACGTCAGCTTCGCGGGTGGGCGCCACGCCATTCCCTCCCCGGATGCGGGATTCTTTTCCTTTCGCTAGAATGTCTCCGCACGAAAGGAGCACCATGGCAAAGAAGAAGATTGACCCACTAAACAAGAAGGCCTACGGCGCGGTCTCCGCCGCGCTCACCGTTGCAAACATTCCCGCCGCGGTCAGCTTTTACCAGAAGGCGTTTGGCTTCGCCAAGCGTGGCATCATGAATGGTCCCGATGGCAAGCCGATGCACGCGGAGCTCACCCTGCGCGGCGCGGTGCTCATGCTCGGGCCCGAGAGTGCCGCCATGGGAAAGCGCACCGCCAAGAACATCGGCGCGTCGCCGGCTGCGTTGTATATCTATGTCGAAAACGTGGACAAAGTGGTCGAGAAAGCGACCAAACTCGGCGCGACCAGCCAAGGCCCGGTGATGGATATGTTCTGGGGTGATCGCTGCGGCACCCTCGTCGATCCCGATGGCTATACCTGGATGGTCGGCACGCATAAAGCCGAACCCTCAGCAAAAGAGATGAAGAAAGGGATGCAGGAAATGATGAAGCAGCAGCCGGCGGGTGCGGCGGCGGCAGACTGACGTCGTTTCAGTCGAAAAGTGCCGGCTGTGACTCGGTCTCTTGCAGTTCTCGAAAATTACTGAAGCCCACGCCCACCAATCGATAACGTTGCTGTGGGCCAAGATCGACCCGCTCTCGCAACCTCAGCGCGATGTCCGTCAATTCATCGCATGACGAGGGTGGGTCATCTGGCGTGTGGCTGCGTGTAAGGACCTTGAATTCCCTCGTCTTTAGCTTCAGCACGACTGTCCTTGGTATTCGTGACTCCTTGCGCGATGCGGACCATAGCTTTTCTGCCAGGCGGCGGATCATCGGTTCGGTATCTGCCAGCAGGATATCTTCTTGAAACGTGTCTTCGACGGATATGGACTTCGTCGGCCTGTCCGGTACGACCGCGTTCTCGTCAATCCCCCGAGCAAGTTCGTACAGACGCACGCCGTAGCGGCCAAAGTCACGTTCAAGGTTGGCTCGCTCCAGACTGCGTAGCTCGCCGACCGTTTTGACTCCAAGTTTTGCTAATTTCTCTTCGTTGACTTTCCCGACTCCGGGCAGCCGTCCGACCGGGAGCGGCAGCAAGAACGCATCCACCTCTTCCGGTTGGATCACGCAGAGTCCATCCGGTTTCCTCCAGTCGGAAGCAAGTTTGGCCAGAAACTTATTCGGCGCCACACCAGCGGAAGCGGTCAGGCTCAACTCGTGCCGGATATGCTCACGGATGGTACGTGCCACAAGCGTTGCCGTCGGCAGGCCTGTCTTATTCGTAGTCACATCGAGATACGCCTCGTCGAGCGACAATGGCTCAATCACATCTGTGTGGCGCTTGAAGATCTCGCGCACATCCCGCGATACCGCCCGGTACCTGGTGAAATCCGGGGCAATGAAAATCGCATCGGGACACAGTCGTTCTGCCCGGGTTGCTGGCATTGCGGAGCGGACACCGAAAGCCCTCGCCTCATAAGAAGCGGCGCACACAACCGAACGCTGGCCCTTCCAGGCGACGATTACGGGTTTTCCTCGTAATCGGGGATCATCGCGCTGCTCCACCGAAGCGTAGAATGCATCCATGTCGCAATGAATGATTTTGCGCACGATCTTCCCGAAACAATACTAGCCGAGGCTGGAGGGAATGTAATCGTGCGGTACACCGGTTGCTCACTGCGCCTGCAGTAAATTCGAATCATGCATGCGGGCTCAAACCTCTATTCGGCTCTTGCGACTGCTGTACTCTTTTTGCACGCGCTATTTATCGTCTGGGTGATCTTTGGGACCGTGCTCACGCGAGCGCGTCCGATTTTTCGCTGGTTGCATATCGTTTCCCTGCTCTGGGGAATTCTCACGGAGTTGATGCCTTGGCCTTGTCCTTTAACTCTCCTCGAGAACTGGCTCGAACAAAAGGCGGGTGTCACGCCATACCATGGAGGCTTCCTGCTCCACTATCTCGACAGGCTGGTTTATCCGGATATTTCCGCAACAGCATTGACAGTGGCTGGAGTGATCGTTTGTGCCTTCAACCTTGCGATCTATGGCAGGCAAGCCTGGAGGCTTCGCTCTCAGAACGCGCTCAGGAGATGATGTACGGACTAGAATGGATTCTCAGCTATGGTCAAGCGGGCACCAGCACGACGCCGTCCTCGGAAAGCCAAACCCGGCACAAAGGGCCTAGTCCCACGCGAATGCTGTCTCGACCAGCCTAGCGGAGACACTGCGGCCCTTGCCGAAGCAATCGAAAAAGCTGGTGGTTGTGTTGTTGGATCCTACAGAGAGCCGCTTGGTGGACATCCTCTGCTGCTTTCGGTTTTGCCCATCGGCGCTGTCGAACCAACTCCTTTTCAGAGAGATCTGTCGGACACCCATCACAAGCGGCTCGCAGATGTGATCAACAAGACCGGGCGTTTCCTTGATCCGATCATCGCCGTCACTGCGCCCAACGATGGATTCTGGACTCCGAACGGCCGGCATCGCCTGGAAGCCATGCGCCGCCTTGGAGCCAAGTCGATTACCGCCCTGGTTGTCGCTGATCGCGAAGTGGCGTGGCAAATCCTGGCGCTCAATACCGAAAAGGCTCACAACCTCAAAGAGCGGGCTTTAGAAGTAGTCCGCATTTATCGCGGCCTGGTCGAAGGAGATGCCAGCCGGCCAGAGTCGCAATTCACCTTTTATTTGGACGAACCCGCGTTGGTCACGCTCGGCGTGTGCTACGAAAGGATCCCGCGTTTCGGTGGCGGCGTTTACCATCCTATTTTGCGCAGACTTGAGTCTTTCACCGATGAGCCGCTGCGCGCCGCCATCAAGGATCACGAGAAACACGCCACCATGGTGCTCGATCTTGAAGAGAAAGTGGCGGCAGCGGTGAAAAAACTGAAAGAGCGCGGACTGGTGAGTCCCTACCTGCGTTCTTTTGTAGTCGCCCGCATCAATCCGCTGCGCTGGATCAAAGGCGAGCCGCCTCCACTCGACGAGGTATTGAAGACGATGCGCGAGCGCGCAGCAAAGTTTAACGTCGAAAAAATCAAGCCTCAGGACCTGGCGGGCACCGGAGGTCCGCCGGATGAAGAAGCCTGAATCGTGGGCCTGCGCCTTCTCCAAAGGTTATCGGCTCCATTCTCGCGCTATCGTGGAATGCAGATGACCGGACGCATCCAGTGGCGAAAAAATCGCCTCTCCGTGTAGAATCCCGTTCAAGAATCGGGGATGTGCTTTTAGACTTCTCTTGCTGCACCCCACTTGAAACACCCCAATCCCGTCACCATTATCTGGCCATTGAGGTAGAGGAAAGGGTTACGGCCAATCCCATGTTTCTTCTCCAGGCGGCGCATCGACGAGCCTTGCGAACGGTGCTGACTTTCCTGTTCAGCGTAGCAATTCCATTCCTCGAGTCTGGATGCGGTGGGGGTACCACGTCTTCTCCAGGTCCGAGCCCCAATCCGTCGCCTGTTTTCACCAGTACTGGGAGCCTCAGCGTGGCCAGATATAACCACACCGCGACTCTCCTGCCCAGTGGCAAAGTACTCATTGCGGGCGGGACGAATAGTACCGGATCCACAACGACGGTTGCTGAACTCTATGATCCGGCCGCGGGAACGTTTTCCCGGACGGGCAGTCTACTTTCGTACCGCTTTCTCCACACGGCAACCCTGCTGAATAACGGCATGGTGCTGATCGCGGGCGGAGAAGCCAACACGTTTAACCTGCTGAACAGCTCGGAACTCTATGACCCGACCGCTGGGACTTTTTCCGCGACGGGCGCCCTCGGTACTGCCCGGTACGGGCATACTGCGACGCTGCTTTCCAATGGCAAAGTGCTGCTCGCCGGCGGGTTCGACAATGCTGGCTTGATGAACACTGCGGAAGTCTACGACCCTGCTACGAGCACGTTCAGTGCGACCGGCAACCTCGTTATCGGCCGAGCGAATCATACGGCGACGTTGCTGCCCGATGGCAAGGTCTTAATCGTTGGAGGCGAAAATTCGTTTGGGCTGCTGAACACCGCCGAACTCTACGACCCCGCCAGCGGGACGTTTACCCTTACGGGCAGCCTCAACACTTCTAGAACACAGTCAACGGCTACTATGCTGCCAAATGGCAAAGTGCTCATTGCGGCCGGCATGGGGAATCCGGTGCCTCTGAATAGTGCCGAGTTGTACGACCCTGGCAGCGGGACTTTCTCGGCTACGGGAAATCTCAACACGGGCCGGTATCTGCATACCG
>Ga0307478_10000462_pt1 | contig 41891 bp, 29 predicted proteins | sample atmos_gasesECM4C_2_FD_203713 | JGI IMG/M metagenome (GOLD analysis project Ga0307478, IMG submission 203713) | Hardwood forest soil microbial communities from Morgan-Monroe State Forest, Indiana, United States - atmos_gasesECM4C_05 | ecosystem: Environmental > Terrestrial > Soil > Temperate...
TTTCTATTGTGGACGCGGGAGAGGATTTAGTAAAGGCGAGCCGGCGACGGCGGCCGTTCATTTGCAAGGATTTAACCGAAGGGGCATATAATCCGCATCAATTCTTTTTATGGGGCGCGAGAGGACGCCGCGAATCCAATAGGTCTATGGCAGATACACCTTTGAAACGTTACATCTTCGCGAGCGATTTCGATCAGACGCTCACCTTCAACGACTCCGGCTACGTGCTGGCCGAACTGGTCGGCATTCCGACGGAAGAGTTTGAGCGCAAGGCCAAGGGAATGGCCAAGATCAACCTGGTGCAGCAAGGAGCGGAACTAGCGTACCTGCTGCTGCACGATCCGGAGTTTCGTGCCAAGGTGCGCAAGGAACACCTGACGGAGGTCGGAAAGAGGATCCGGCTCAAGGGCGAAATCAAGCTTTTGTACCAGATTCTGAAGAGCGGTGTTGACGGGTACGAATTCGATTTCTATGTGCTTTCGGCGGCGCCGGTCGAGGTGATCCAGTCGGCTCTGGAAGATATTGTGCCGCGCGACCACATCTTCGGCACGGAGTTTCGCTACAAGCCTTCTGGGGAAATCGACACGATCGTCCGCGCAACCGCCGGCTATGGGAAGGTTGCGGTGCTGGAGCGGTTGCTCGAACAGCAGGTGGCAGGGCCGGATCATGTCATTTATACGGGTGATGGCAGCTCGGATATTCACGTGATGCTGCACATTAACGCGCGAGACGGGCTGACGATTGCCGTCTCGGAGTCTCCACACGTGTCGCAAATCGCAAAGCGGACGGTACTCAGCAGCAGTGCGCTGGCGGTGCTGGCTCCGATTCTTGAAGAAGTTGCCGGATGGGAGCGTTACCGGATTCGCAGCTTCTTTGAGGTCAATGGAATGCTGATTCAGGAATGGGAGCGGGTGCGCACAGACTGGCTGACGTTGCGGCCGACTGCCAGCGAACTGTTGGAGACAAAAGAGGCGGGATAGTTGTGCGTCGATTACTACCTGAGGTACGCAGTGCTGCGCAATAAAAGTCTGGTTCCGCTCTCGCGTCAGCACCAGCACGCCTTGGCGCTTTGTGTACGGATTGAGCGAGCCTCGCCGATCCGCACCGCCGATCTAAGCGCCTGGCAGTCGGAGATTGCGCAGCATTTTAAGAATGAAATTCGGATTCATTTTGCGGCCGAAGAGAGTGTGCTATTCCCGGTGGCCCGGAGATTCGAGGCATTGAACGATCTGGTTGACGACTTGATCAAGGATCACGGACTGCTGCGCGATAATTTCGCAGAGGCGGAGCGTGGCAAAATGTTCGCAACAGCATTGTCGGCATTTGCGCGGCTTATGTCGGTTCACATCCGCAAGGAAGAGCGACAACTGTTCGAGCGGTTGCAGGAATTGATGAACAATGACGACCTGGCGAGTTTGGGACGGGCCCTCGACGACGCACTCAAGGGCGTTGAGCAGGCGTGCATCCTTCCCACGGAAACGACCAGACTGCGGACGCGATAAGCGGCACTGATTGAAAATGCTTAGAAGAACGCTGCTCTGGCAGACTCGTTCGCGGCACTTCCCTTCCAGTCGAATGAACTTGCGTGGATTTGCTGGAACCGCGCTGCCGCTTCTTTGCCCATGTAGCGCTCCAGAACCGCAGACTCGGTGCGGCGAAGGTCGACGACGACGAGTCCGTCCAGGACGTTGGAGAATTTGCGGTCTACGTTGAAGCCGATCATCCGGCCACCGATTTTCGCGTATTGGCGAAGCAGGATCGGCAAGCCTTTGCCATCGGCCTCGACGTCGGTGATCGGTTCGGAGAGTTCGTCCAGAGCATTCAAAGCCTGGCACATGCTGCTGCAATCCCAAGGGCGTAGCAGACTCGGACGAAAGGGGCGGTGTGGCACCACGAACCCAGCCAGTTCGTCATCCTGCATACGCGCTTCGAAAAAGCGGTAGATCATCTCGCGCGAGGCCTTCGTATAGTCGTTGCTGATACTGACGGCGCCGAATAACACGGGAATCTCGGGATGTGAAGCGACCAACTGTGCAATCCCCTTCCACAAAAGAAGCAGTGGCGCATATTGCCGCTGATATTCGGGGCGCACGAAAGAGCGGCCCAGTTCCAGCGCCGGACCAAGATGCTGGAAAAATCGTTCGTCATAGCGAAAGAGCGTGCTGGTATAGAGACCATTGATCCCGTACTGGGAGAGGATTTCGGTTGTGCTTCCGGCGCGATATGCACCTATGAGTTCCCGACGGGTTTTGTGCCATAGCAACAGATGCCAGTAATAATCGTCGAAGCGATCAAGGTCGAGGCTCTTGCCGGTTCCTTCGCCAACCTGGCGGAAGGTCAATTCGCGGAGCCGGCCGATTTCCCGCAACAGTTGCGGCATTTCGCGTGCTGTTCCCAGGTAGACGGCGAGATCGCCATTCTCGACCAGGCAACGTTCGCGGGGGAGTTTGTCGATCTCATCGGCAAGCGACTCTGGGTTCGCAGAGGCTGCTATCGGTTCCTGGATCTTGAGAACGAGTTTTGAGCGAACGGCTTCCAGAGGAGACAAAACGGGCTTACCGCGTCGCTCCAGCAGATAAGTGCGCCAGCGAAGGTATTCCGTAACTTCACGATCTCCGGGAAGGTTGGCAATAGCATCACTCTCAATCGGACTTCCGACGCGGACTTCCACCGTTTTGCCTTCCTGCTGGAGAAACTCCTGCAAGAGAAACGCGGTGCGCAGCTTGGGATGCACCATGCTCAACAATTGAAATCCAAGGCTGTTACGGCCGCAGAAAAATATCGGCAGAGCTGAGGCGCCGGTGCGCCGGATCAAACGTGCCGCAGTGTCGTTCCATTCGGGATCAGCGATCTGGGCGGCTGGCATTTGCCAATGCGAGACCTCGCCCGCGGGGAAGATGGCCAGCATTCCCCCTTGTTGTAACCACGACATGGCCTGCCGCACGGCACGGCGGTTCGATTCAATCGAGCGATCCGTGTGGAATGGGTCAACGAAGATGCAGTGATCCGATAATTCTGGTATGTCGGCGAGGAAGTAGTTGGTGAGAATTTTCACGTCCGGGCGCGCGCGGGTCAGCAGAACAGCGAGGATCGCGCCATCCAGCATTCCGTAGGGATGATTCGCAACCACGATGCAGGGACCGGTGGCGCGGATGCGAGCCTGATCGGCGGGATCGACGCGCAGCCCGACTCGCATTTCGGCCAGGAGATTCTCGAGACGGAAGCCCTCGGGGGATTGCTGCACGCGGCGGTAGAGATCGCGGGCTTTTGCCACGGGCGCGAACTTTGCCGCGAAGCTGGAGAAGTCGGAAATGCGCGCCAACACTTCCGCGTGCTCGCGGTCGTCACCGAACGGGTTGGATGGCATGCTCTCATGAGAACGCAGTCAGTTTGCGTGAGGATGAAACGGAAGTTAAAAGCTCGTGAAATCAGAGGAGGGTAAGCAAGAGAGTAACCGGGAGTAACCTTCCAAGGAAAGCACCTCAAGGGCCTGCATCTTCTTCAGTGCTCGAGTGACGCGACTGAAGTTGTGCCGCGCCTCCGTTTTTTTCTAGGTTTCTAAGCGGAAGCGTGTTTCGGCAAGCGCATAGAGTCTTCGCCACACCAGCCGATTGATGGTCACGACAGTCGCAGCCATCATCATGGTCGCGGCCAGAAGCAAGTCGAAATTGCCTTGGTCCGTCGCCTGCGAGATGGTGGCGCCCAGGCCTGCCGTAGTGTAGATATGCCCCTTGAAGTGAAAGTATTCGGCAACGATGCTGGCGTTCCATGCGCCGCCGGATGCGGTCACTAGTCCAGTGATGAGATAGGGAAAGATTCCGGGCAAGATCAGCCTTTTCCATTGTTGCAGACCTTCTATGCGGAAGACGGAACAGCATTCCTTCAAGTCCGTAGGAAGGGCCATGGCCCCGGCGATCACATTGAAGAGGATGTACCACTGCGTGCCCAACAGAAGAAGGACGATTGAGCCTACGCCGAGGCCGCCGCCGATACGGATCAAAATGAGCAATACCACTGGAAATAGCGCGGTCGCGGGAACGGAGGCGGCAATTTGCGCCAGAGGTTGCGCGATGCGGGCGAGGCGCGGACTGAAGCCAATGGCAACGCCGGCGGGGATGGTCCATGCCGCGCCGATTAATAGCGCCAGATTGACGCGCAGGAAGGTGGCGGCGAGTCCGATCCCGGCTTCCTGCAGTTCGGATTTCTGCAATCCGCTCAGAATCATCGCGACGCGGACGACACCGTAGCCGATTCCGCCGAGTAGAGCAACAGCCAGGAGTCGCACCAGCCAAGTCTTCCATGAAGCGACTGGGGCTGATTCTTCCGTCGACCCAGCGCGCGAGAAGTAGAGCATGACGCGTTCGCTCAGCGGGCGCACAGTTTTTTCACGAATACGCGCCAGGCCGCGGGAATGGCGGATCAGGTCCAGCACCCAGGAGCGAGGAGCATCAGTACTTTCGACCTGCTCGACTTTGAATTTCTCTGCCCATGCGATGACCGGACGCCACACAAACTGATCGAGCAAGACGATCACCGCGATCATGGTGGCAATTCCCCAGAGGATCGACGGCGTGTCGCCCGCGCTGGCGGCGGTTTGCAGGTACGATCCTAAGCCCGGGAGGCGGAAGTCCCGCGAGCCGAGAACGAACATTTCGCAGGCCATCAGGAAGAACCAGCCACCGGCCACCGACATCATCGAGTTCCAGACCAGCCCGATGGCAGCAAAGGGCAGCTCCATCTGGACAAAGCGTTGCCACCAACTAAAGCGATAGACTTTCGCCGCTTCGCGCATCTCCTTCGGAATGCTCTTCAGCGACGCGTAAAAGCTGAAGGCCATGTTCCAGACTTGCCCGGTAAAAATGAGCAGGATTGCTCCGGCTTCAACGCCCAACTGACGGCCGGGGAACAGCGCCACCATGGCTAGCATGACTCCAGGCAGAAAACTGAGCACCGGAATCGACTGCAGAACGTCGAGCAGGGGGATCATGAAACGTTCGGCGCGTGGATTGTAGGCGGCGATGTATCCATAAACCAGCGTGAACGCCAGGCTCAGCACATAGGCGATCATGATGCGCAACAGCGAATAGCCGGCATAGGCGGGCAAGGCGACCGGACTACGCGAGATGTCGACTTCCGGAGTGAAGGGGCCAAGCCACGTGCGGCCCACGACGAGCAATGCGTAGAACAGGGCGATGCCCGCGCCGAACATGAGGAGATCGGGAAGGTACGAGATCTCGATCGCTGGCAGCTGCGTCCAAAGGCGGTAGGCTGAGAAACCGCGTAGGCCGGCGAATTTTTTGGGATGGGTCATGCTGCGGTGGTCTTCTCAGGCTTTGGGTGCAGGCGCGGAATCGTGATTTTCGGCGGGGGCCGATTCTGCGGCCGTCGGGGCCGGAGGTTCCGACTGGACCAGCTTGCCGCTTTCGCGGTCATAATCAAAGATCTCGGCGTAACGTCCCCAGTTCATGGCAGTCTCAAACTGGCGCAGCACTTCGTCTTCGGCGAAATGCTCGTCGAGAATGTCGTGGAAGAATTCGTCCTGGATGGAGTGGTCGGACTTGCGCTTCAGGATGCTGTCGATTTGCTTGAGAATGGTCACGTGTTCTAGAGCCGCTTTGCGGAACAAGACTTTGCGCTGCTGAATGTCGGCCTCGGCAAAAGCAGTTCCCTCGGGGGTAATCTGGACGTCACCTTCTTTGAGCAATGCGAATCCCAGGAGCACCGAGGCTTCCAGGATGGGCAGCAAGTCTTCGACGTCCATGACCAATTCCTCAGAGAGGCGGAACAGGTCTTCGCGCCCGCCGCGATCCTGCAGAAGCTCGATGAGACCGGCGATTCCGCCGACGCGGGCATGAGGCAGCATCTGGTATCTGGCCGTCCGCAGCGGAGCCTGTTGCTTCTTGAGAGCCTCTTTGGTCAATCCGCCCTTAGGCACAATGATTTCCGCGGTGGTCTCGGCATCCGGCAACGCGTGCTCGACTTCCGGCTCAGTCATGACTTTGTAAATGTAGTCGACGAGCTCGACGAAGCGGCTGGATTTGCGATCCCGGGGATGCTTTAACCGGATGTTGAAGTCGGAGCGAACGCGGGCGGGATTTCTTCCCAACACCATCACCCGATCGGCCAGCATCACTGCTTCTTCGATGTTGTGGGTGACGATGAAAATGGCGCTGGTCGGCATCTTCTTGTTGATCCAAAGTTCGAGCAGTTCGCCGCGCAGGTTCTCGGCCGTAAGGACGTCGAGGGCCGAGAAAGGCTCGTCCATGAACAGAACTTCCGGTTCGACGACGAGGGCGCGCGCGAATCCGACTCGTTGCTTCATGCCGCCCGAGAGTTCCTTAGGATAAGCCGTCTCGAATCCATCCAAGCCGACGGTGTCGAGCGTTCGCAGGGCACGCTTGCGGCGCTCGACGGCTGGGACTCCCCGGGCTTCGAGCGGAGCCTCGACATTTTCGAGAACAGTGAGCCAGGGAAACAGGGCGAAACTCTGAAAGACGATAGCTACGTTCGGTACCTGGCCATTCAGCGGTTTGCCGTGCCAGGAAAGCATTCCTGAGGTGGGTTCCGAAAGGCCAGTCAGAATTCGCAGCAGCGTGGATTTGCCACAGCCGGATGGGCCCAGCAGAGCCACGATCTTGCCTGGCTCGATGACCAGGTTGGTGGTGCCGACCACCTGGATCCGCGTGCCATCGGGCTGCGGATAAGACTTCTCGATCGCCACGGCTTCGATGATTGGTTCGTTCACCGCTCAGACTCCCGTTACCTCTATACACGATCTGCGCAAAGGCGCAAAGTGCGCCCTGATCTGTAACACAGCCTTAACAATGTCGCGAAAGCTCAGGCGTAGAAGGTGTCGTCCGGAACCGTGGAGAAGGGCTTCGGGACACGGTCGCTCAACTCGGCCAGCAGAGCCAGTTTCGCGGCGACTTCACCTGTGAGTTGTCCCTGATCGAAGCGCCAGCGCCAGTTGCCTCCATAGACGCTCGGAGTGTTCATGCGGGCCTCGCTGCCCAGGCCGAGGACATCCTGCAGCGGGATCAGGCTGAGGCTGGCGGGGGAGCAGTGCGCGGCGCGGATGAACGCCCAGTGAATGCCGTCATCGGAGCGCCCGAGGTAGGCTTCGGCGTTCCGGCGCTCGTGTTCGGCCGCCCCCGAATGCCACCAGCCGACGACCGTGTCGTTGTCGTGGGTACCGGTGTACATAACTTTTCCGGCAGCGCGGTGCGGCAAATACATGTGCGCGCCTTCATCGCCGAATCCGAATTGCAGCACGGCCATGCCGGGAATCTGTAAGCGATCGCGCAAGGCGTGGACGTCGGGAGTGATGTAACCCAAATCTTCGGCAAAAAAGGGCAAGCCGCCGAGTGACTCGCGCAGTTGAACGAACAGATCATCGCGGGGACCATCAACCCAGCGGCCATTCACCGCTGTCGGGTCAGCGGCGGGAATCTCCCAGAACTGGTCGAAGCCGCGGAAATGATCGAGGCGGATGTAGTCGCAGTTTTCGGTGGCCCAGCGCAGGCGTTGAATCCACCAGGAATAGCCGTGTGACTTCATCACATCCCACTGGTAAAGAGGATTGCCCCAGCGCTGCCCGGTCTTGCTGAAAAAGTCTGGAGGAACTCCGGCGACGACTTCGGGCTCCAGGTTGCCGTTGAGGCGAAACAACTCGCGGTGCGTCCATACGTCGGCGCTGTCGTGGTTGACGAAGATGGCGACATCGCCGACCACGCGGATGGCGTGTTGGCCAGCGTAGCGCCTTAGGGAACGCCACTGTTCAGAGAAGGCGAACTGGAGGGCGCTGCGGATCTGAACGTCATCGGCGAGTTCATTGCGAGCTTTGTCGAGAGCAGCGGGATTGCGTTGAGCAAGTTCGCGCGGCCACTCATTCCAGCAAGCGAGCTTGTAACGTGCGCGCAAGGCATCAAAAAGAACGAAATCCTCAAGCCACCAGGCATTTTGAGAGCGAAATGCCTCGAAGCTACTTCGAGCTTCGCTCGATCCGGAGCGCAAGAAGTTGCGCGCCGCTTCAAACAGGAGCGGCATTTTACGGGCGAAGACCTGGTCGTACTCGACCGCACGCGAGGGGTCTGCGGATCCGTCCGATTTTCCGGATTCGAGTTTGGCGCGGTCAATCCAACCGCGCTCCGAGAGGCGATCGAGGCTGATCAGGAGGGGATTGCCGGCAAATGCCGAGGTTGAGGAATAAGGCGAGTTGCCGTACCCGAGCGGGCCTAGCGGCAGAACCTGCCACACGCCCTGGCGAGCGGCAGCCAGGAAATCGACGAACTGGTAGGCCGCAGGACCGAAATCTCCGATGCCACCACGAGAGGGCAGCGAAGTGGGATGTAGAAGAATGCCTGCGGCGCGAGCAAAAGACATGACACCGCCGCTTACATTCCCTGCTCGGTTCCCGCGCGGGTGAGAGCTTTCATTTCGTCCTGGTTAATCTTGATCTTACCCGACTTCTCCATCTGGTCGCGGAGGCTGCTCACGAATAATCCGAAAAGCTCCTGCTGCTTGGACTGCAACAACGCGTCACGAATCTCGTCGCGCTTGGCGGCGAAGTCAGCTTCGGACGGTTTTTGGCTCTCAACAACCGAGAGGACGACGCCGTTGGCGCCGCTGTTGATGGGAGCGCTGATCTCGCCCGGCTTCATCGTGAAAGCGACGGCGGCCTGACCTGTCATGGAACCAACGTCGGGAACCTGGCCATCGGGAAGCACGAAGTCGCTGCTCTTCATGGTCGCGCCAAGTTCCTTTGCGGCGCGCTTCAAATCGTGTTCGGCCTTGGCGCGATCGGACAGTTCCTGCGTTTTCTGCGCGAGCAGAACGCTGGAGCGTTCGTTCTTGAATTCTTCTTCCACCTTGCTACGAATTTCTTCGAAGCTAGGAGTGGCGGCGGGTTTCACGTCCAACAACTGAAACACAACGATGCCCTGCGACGCAGACGCCACATCTGGCGGAGACTTGGGCGCAGCAGTGAACACCGCATCCATAAACTGCGAAGACGGTCCGAGGCCGGGCAACATGTCTTTGCGGGCAAAATAATCCGACGTGATGACCGGAATGCCCTGAGAAGCGGCCGCACCATCGATCCCCTGGGCGCGAGCTTGCTTGAGCAGATCTTCCGCCTCCTTTTGCGTGATCTGCTGTGCTTTTTGCCGTTTGAGAATTGGCTCGATCTGGTTCTTCACCTCATCCAGCGTTTTCACGTGCGCGTCCTGCTTGTCGTCGACGCGGATGATGTGGAAGCCGTAGCTGCTCTTGACCAGATCGCTGACCTGCCCTTTGGGCAGGGAAAAGGCAACCTTTTCAAACTCGGGAACCGTCTGGCCTTTGCCGATCCATCCCAGCGAGCCATCTTGCTTAGCACTGCCAGGATCCTCGGAGTACTTCTTGGCAAGATCTTCGAACTTCGCGCCGGACTTCAATTGCTTGAGCAAATCTTCGGCCCGATGCTGCGCTTCCGCGACACCTTTATCATCGACCTTGCCGTCGGCTCCGGGTAGCGGCGTCTTGATCAGAATGTGGCTGACTTTCACCTGCTCCGGCGTGCGGTACTGGTCGCGGTGCTGATCGTAGTAAGAGCGCAATTCATCCTGGCTGATATGGACACCGGCCTCGGTCTTGGCGTTATCGATAATGGCGTATTTGATCTTGCGTTTCTCGGGAATCGAATTCGCGTAGCTGGCCTTGTGGCTGTCGTAATATGCCTTCAGTTCCTGGTCGGTGGGATGCAGGCCTTTCTTGATGTCATCCTGCTTCAAGACCGCGTAATCGAACTTAACCTTGGCGTTCTGCTTCATGAACTGGTCATGAATCTCGGCTTCACTCACGGTGGCTCCGCCGGAGATCAGAGCCTGTAGTTTGTTGAAGAGAATCTCGTCGCCGACTTCGTCTTCGAACTTGGCAGGAGTCAGGTTGTGCTGCTGCAGCATCAGCTCATATTCCTGCTGCCCGATGAAGTTGCCGCCGGGGAAAAAGGTAGCCGCGTAACGGCCATGCTGGAGTTCGTCTTTGACTTCTTCAGGCGTGGCGCGCAATCCCATGTGCTGAGCCTCGCTCAGCAGAGCCTGGCGCGTGATCAGTTGGTCGGCCGCGCGCTGCGCGAAGAACGGTAAAAGCAGGCCCATATTGGCGCCGCCCTGGGGCATCTGCTGCTGCAACATCTGGCGCGCGGTCTGGCGGACCTCATCGGCCGTAATGTCTCCACCATCCACTTTGGCAACGATGCCCCTACCGGGCTGGCCACCACCGAATACGTCGCCGCTTAAGCCGCCTGGAATGAGTGTGATCACCATCGAGGCACAGATTATTAGCAGAAGGCCGCCCAGGACATACTTCGTGGTTTGGCCAGATTTTTGCAGGAATCGAATCATCTTCTTGTCACTCCAGAAGGGAACGAACGAATTGTCAATTATAAACCAGACAACTTCGACTCACGAGCCAGCGAACCTGCAGGAACAGGCAATGTTACAACTGCAATGAAAATGCCCTATTGAAACGTATCAATAGAACATGATATCCATTCTGCTTGCCCTCTCAAGGCTAATACCGCGGATTCATCAGGAGCTCCATGGATTTGAACTGGTTAAGGACTGCAATATTCCTCGTCGTCATTTCGGCCTTTTCTCTCACGTTCGCATCTGCGCAGAGCGAACGGCAATCAGCCGAAAGTCGGGCTCGCCTGGCACTGCATGAGGGATGGACCTTGCAGACATCCGCCAAGGTTGATGCCAAGGGCGAAGCCATCTCAACGGCAAGGTTTTCTCCTCAGGGGTGGCACAAGGTTACGGTTCCAACCACGGTCGTGGCGGCTTTGGTGAGCGATAAGACGCTGCCGGATCCATTCTTCGGGATGAACTTGCGGGACTTTCCCGGTGTCAGCTATCCGGTTGGCGCGAACTTTTCGAACCTCCCGATGGCGCCGGACAGTCCTTATGCTGCTTCGTGGTGGTATCGAAAAGAGTTCGAAGTGCCCGCGTCGTACAAAGGCAAGACGATCTGGCTGAAGTTCGACGGGATCAACTATCGCGCAAACATCTGGCTCAATGGGCAACAAATCGCCAAGTCAGACGACGTTGCCGGCGCGTGGCGCACATACGAGTTCAATGTCACGCAGGCGGCCAAGCCGGGTGCGCCGAATGTGCTCGCTGCAGAAATATTTGCTCCGACCGAGAATGATCTGGCCATCACTTTTGTTGACTGGAACCCGGCGCCTCCAGACAAGAACATGGGGCTGTGGCGCGATGTCTACCTCACCCCGAGCGGACCGGTGGCGCTGCGTTATCCCACCGTGGTTTCGAAGTTGAATCCGCCGGAGTATGACAACGCGCAGCTCACTGTAACCACCCAACTGAAGAACGGCACGGGAGAAACAGTGACGGGGACGCTGCGAGGAGAAATTGAGAGTATTAAATTCGAGCAGGAGGTCGAATTAGGGCCAACCGAGGCCAGGGACCTAACCTTCACGCCAGACAAGTTTCCGCAATTAGCCTTCGCGCACCCGCGACTGTGGTGGCCGATTCAGATGGGCAAACCAGATCTTTATTCGCTGCGGATGGAGTTCGTTGTGAAGGGCCTGGTCAGTGATAGTTCTGAAAGCAAATTTGGCATTCGCGAAATCACCTCGGACTTCAATTCGGTCGGGGGGCGCGAATTTCACGTCAACGGCAAGAACATTTTGATTCGTGGTGGCGGCTGGACTCCAGACATGATGATGAGGGAGCAGTCCGAGCGCCTGCACGAGGAAATGCGCTACGTGCGTGATATGGGGCTAAACACGGTCCGCCTGGAAGGCAAGCTCGAGACCAAAGAGTTTTTTGACCTCGCCGATCGTGATGGCATTCTGGTGATGGCAGGCTGGTGCTGCTGCGATTACTGGGAGCGTTGGCAGCGCTGGAAGCCGCAGGACTACGAGATCGCCAAACAGTCGCTGCGCGATCAGATCTACCGCCTGCGTAGCCATCCCAGCCTGGTCATGTGGCTGAACGGCAGCGACAATCCTCCGCCGCCCGATGTGGAGCAGATGTATCTCGACATCGAGAAGAATTTACTGTGGCCGAATCCCGTTGTTTCTTCGGCGACCGGCAAGGAGACGTCGGTGACGGGGGCAAGCGGGGTCAAGATGAGCGGCCCTTACGAATACATTGCTCCGAGCTATTGGCAAGTGGACACACCGGAGGGGCAACCCGGCCGGAAGTTGTGCAACCCAGGCGGATGCGGGGGAGCTTACGGCTTTAACACGGAGACCAGTATGGGACCGGCGGTTCCGCCGATTGAGAGTATCAGGTCCATGGTGGGCAAAGTTCATCTATGGCCGATCGATGACGTGTGGAACTATCACGCGGGCGGCGGCGAGTTCAAAACCATCAACGTGTTCAGCGAGGCGCTCGCCAATCGCTACGGCAAGTCCCAGAACGTGGAAGACTTCGCGATCAAATCGCAGATGCAGACTTACGAAGGCGTTCGGGCGATGTACGAGGCCTATAGCCGAAACAAATATCAAGCGACCGGAGTCATCCAGTGGATGCTCAACAATGCCTGGCCGTCGATGATCTGGCATCTTTACGACTACTACCTGCGACCCGGCGGAGGATATTTCGGGGCCAAGCGTGCGATGGAAGCGCTGCATCCGATCTATGGATACGACGATCACGCAATCTGGGTGGTCAGCAGCCAGTATGAGGACGCGAAAGGTCTGAAACTAACCACCAAGATTTACAACCTGGATGCTACTGAGAAGTTCTCACAAGAAAATAAAGTGGACGCCACGGCCGACAGCACGGCCAAAATTTTTGCGCTGCCCGACATCGAAGGCCTCAGTGCAACATATTTCCTGGTTTTGCGGTTGCAGGATGCTGCTGGCAAGGCCGTCGGATCGAATTTCTACTGGCTCTCGACCAAACCGGAAACGCTCGACTGGGCGAAAAGCAACTGGTGGATGACACCGACCGAGTCCTATGCGGACTTCACCGCGATTACGCAACTCCCGAAGGTCAAACTCAAACTCACGGACCGCACAGAACGTAAGGACGACGAGGCGATCACGCACGTGACGCTTGAGAATCCAAGCAAGAGCATCGCATTTTTCGTGCGACTTAAGGTCGACAAGGGAGCCAGGGGAGAAGAAATACTCCCGGTCGTGTGGGAAGATAATTACATTTCGCTGCTGCCGGGCGAGAGGCGGGAAATCACCGCAACCTACCGCGCTGCCGAGCTGGGCGCGGCGAAAGCGACAGTGGAAGTCAGCGGCTGGAACGTCGAATAGCGAAACGCATGCCTCCCGTGCGGAGCAAGTCCGGCCTTACGCGTGCTCGGAAAGCGAGAGAATATTCCCGTCGGGATCCTTAAACCATGCCACTTTGTCGCCAGTAGGCGCAGTCCAGATTCCCAGTTCGTCTTGTTTGAAAAACCCGAAGATCTCGAAGTGAACGCCTTTTTCACGCAAGCCCATCACCGCTTTTTCAATTTCTTTGACCTGCCATCCGAGAATGGTGTACTGCGCCGGCTTTACCTCCTTCATTTTGGCGGCGCGGACCGTGATCCCGTTCGCGTCCAGAACCATGGCAAAGCCGTCGTCTTTGACGAAGCGCAGGCCGAGGACACCTTCGTAGAACGCCCTGGACTTCCCGGAATCTGTGATCGGAACAAAGGCTACGATGTTCGTGGAGCCGAGCATGGCATGCCTCCTGGTGCCTGATTTTGGAGCGGCAATGCGAGGTTAAGCGATTGTGTCCGGTACGTCATTCCGCTATCCTGACAATGAATGTCGAATTTACGACACGTCCACGTTTGTCCGCGGCTTCCCGCCCCGGTAACCGCGCTCGGGTTCGAACTCGAGCACGGGCACGTCATCCCCGAACACGCTCATCCTGAGGATCAACTTGTTTATGCATGTCGAGGAGTGATGACAGTGCGAACCGACGTCGGGATCTGGGTGATTCCTGCTCAGCGCGCCGTTTGGATACCCGCCATGACCCCGCACAGCATCGTTATTTCGGGCGCCGTCTCCATGAGGACCGTCTACTTGCGCTCGAAAATGGCTCGGAAACTACCAAGGGCGTGTTGCGTGGTAAACGTTTCCGCACTGCTGCAACAGTTGATCCTTCATCTTTGCGCCCGGCAGAAGCTAAGCAGGAAGTCCAGAATTCACTCCCACTTGATTGAGGTCTTTCTCGATCAACTCGAAACAGTGCGGGCAGTTCCACTCCAACTCCCCGTGCCGACCGAAGTTCGGGCGGCTCGGGTGGCTGCGATGTTGCAGCAGACCACTGGCGATGGCCACTCCCTGGAGTCCGCCTGCAAACAGGCCGGGGCAAGCAGAAGGACGATTGAGAGATTATTTCAGCAGGAGACACGGTTGTCGCTGGGACAGTGGCGGCAGCAGCTTCGACTGATGCGGTCGCTGCAACTGCTGGCCGCGGGAGAAACAATCGGTAATGCCGCACTGGAGGCGGGATACAGCACGGCGAGCGCATTCATCGCAATGTTCAGGAAAGCGCTGGGAACGACTCCAGGCAGATACTTTCGCGAGCGAGAAGCCACAGCTGCAGCGAGTCGCTGAAATCAGTCATCTCGAACGGTGGAACAAGTTTGTCCTGCTAGCTTTCTTCCGGGGGCAGTTCGAAGTCGATCAGGTTTCCGCGGAAGCCTCGCGTCTTGATGGCGCCGAAGAGAATGCCCGCGGTCATCCAGATGGCTCCGACGATCTTTGCTGGCCGGCTCAGGTTCAGCCAAAGCAGCAGGCAAATTAGAAACCCCGACAAAGGAAAGACAAGATTCGTGATCGCCTTCTTCTCACTTCGCACGAAGTAGCGCATAAAAGCCGCGAGGTTCACTCCCATAAAAGCGATCAATGCTCCGAAATTCAGCATCTCTGCGCCCAACCCGTAGCTGATAAGAAAAGCCCCCGCCAGCGCAATCACACCGACAAAAATCACATTGTTGCGAGGTACGTGCTTTTTGGGATCTACGGCTCCAAAGAAAGACTGGGGCAAAGCCTTGCTGCGACCCATGCCATAGAGCAGGCGGGCAGCGCCCAGTTGCGCGCCCATACCCGATCCGAAGTTCGCGACCAGCAAGGTGAATCCGAGGATGGCGAACATCGGTCCCCACGCTCTGCCGGCCACGAAGGTAAAGGCTGTGTCCGTATTGGGAAAGGGTTCGGAGGCCGGCCACAGCAGTTGCGCCGCATAAACCTGGAATGCGGAAAGAATTCCGATCACCAGGCACGTCAGCACAGTGGCCAGCAGAATGTTCCTGCGCGGGTTTTCGGCTTCCTCCGAGAGAGTTGAAATCCCGTCGAACCCGATGTACGTCAGCACGGCGATCGACGTGCCACCGAGCACGGCGCGAGCGTCGAACATTTGTGGATCATAGAACGGGCGCGTGAAGAAGCCCGTGCCGTCGTGTGGATGTCCGAAGATATAGCGTGCCGCAGTCACAAAAAAGATAGCAATCACCACTCCCATCCCCACGGCTAAGCCTGAATTCACACGGGCAGAAGTCTTCACACCCTGAATGTTGAGCGCGGTGAAGACAAACGCAAAAAAGATGGCCCATCCCCAGTACGGAATCCCAGGAGCGAAGACGTGCGCCTGCTGGCTGCACCAGATGATGCAGATCATCGGGTTCAGCATGTAATCCATCACCATGCTCCATCCGGTAACGTAACCAAGAGCGGGATTGATCTCCTGCCCGACGTAGGTGAAGGCCGAGCCAGCACTAGGATAGGCACGCGCCATCTTGCCGTAGCTGATTGCGGTGAACAACATGGCGACCATGGCGATCAGAATCGTGGTGATAACGTGGCCGTGGCCACGGTCGCTAAGCACTCCGAACACGGACATCGGCGCGACCGGCTGAATGACGATCACGCCGTAGAGGATCAGGTCCCACAGAGTGAGGGTGCGGCGCAGCCGCGGAGCGGCGGGGGCGGCAACGGAGGTTTCCATGCGTCCGGCTATTGGATTATGGGATCGGCCAAAATGTCAATATTAAAACGTTTTTATATCAGCTTATTTCGAACCGTAGTCGAACCAATATCCGCCCTGTTCGTTTCCCGACATGTGACGCGTGTTGTATTCGAGCAGATAGTTCACGTGCGCGTCGTCGAGCGGAAACGACTTTTTCGGTGGATATGGATATTCGCCCATGCTGAGGAACGGCAGCGGAGCGACGAAGTTGCCTTCGGCGGCATAGAAATCCATGTCTTTCTCGTAGCCGTTGGCGGCAAAGAAGTAGTCGCGCACCCATCCCGCAGGAAGCGGCGGGAGATTCGAGGGATCGAAATCAAGGCGCACTTCGTCCCCTGACCCGAAGACCGCCAACTTGTCATCGGTCGCAATGAGAAGGGGAAGAACGTCGCCGTAGCGCGTGTAGGCGCCGAAGGGACGCGTGTACGGGCCGGTGGCGCTGGCCTTTTCGTAGATGTAGTTCACATTGCCGGGAGGCGTGCCTTCGATCTTCAGGGGGTAGCCGTGGGACTCGAGATCAGCGCGCACGAGCGGAACCATCGCGACGCGAGTCGACATCGATGTGGTACGCGCGAGATCCTTCGCTTCGCCTGAAGAACGGCTACGCTTACGATGATGCACTTCCAAAGACTCGGAACCACTGGAACCGGCGTCATCCCGAGGCCCCGCGCTTTCACCAGCGGGGCGATGGCTCTCGCGTGTAGTGCCCTCATCTGTGCGACTCACCAGAATACTGTCCCAATAAATCTGCAGGTTGGTCGTGATGCGGATCTTGCGGGTTCCGTGCGGGAGTTTGCGCGTGAGATCGACGGTGATGGTGCGCGGACCACCTGCGGGAAATCCCATGTCGTCGATCACGCGTTTCCAATTGCCATCGCTGCCGAGTGTTTCCACATTCGGTGCGATCGCCGTAATTCCGGCTTGCGACGCCGCGTACATGCTGTTCGCTGAGAAATACTCGACCTCGCCGTGCATCAGCAGCCAGAGTGGGCCGCCGTCGTAGGGTTGGCCGAGATCGAGCGTCAAGGTGTGTGGCTTAGCGAATCCGAGGAATGGCGTCAGAGCGAAGTCGCCTAGGTAACGATGCGCGAGCAGGTCAGGCAGGACATCGTGGCCGTGATCGTCCCACGCGCCGGCAGGAGGACGCGCATCGCGGCTGACCACAACTTTGAACGGCGGATATGGCGGGTTCGACGCGAAGTATTCGTTGGGATAGACGTCGACATCCGCGGGATGATCGACCGCGAGCAGCCGTACCTGATCGAGGTAGACAGCTTCTTCGAGTGGTTCCATGAAACGGAAACTGAGAACCCTCTTTGGCCGTCGGGCGTTGGTCGTTGGCGCGGTCCTCGTATCGCGACCCCACAATCTTCCTTCGTCATCCTGAGCCGCGGTTTTACGTGGCGATGGATCTGTGCAACTGGCGGGAAGTTGCACAGGTCCTTCGCTTCGCTCAGGATGACAAGCGGTTTGGGTATTGCTGAGATTCTCTTTCTCGCGAACCAGGCCAGTCGGAATCTTGATGTACTCGACCGGGCGCGGAATGTCGCGTTGGCCGGGGCCGACCCAGTGTCCGACGACGCCTGCCCCCAGCATGTCAGCGACGAATTGGTAGCGCTCGCCATTCCAGACGAAGAGCGTGGGACAGGAACTACCGCGGCGGTCGATTTCGAGAATGTCTTGCTGCTTGTCGCCGGCGACGTGGATTTCGTCCTGCAACACGCCGGTGGGCCAGAGCATCCGGACAATGTCGGCCTCTTTGGCATCGCCCAGGCCGACAGTGAGGTAGGGCGAGTTCTGGCCGAGGTATCCGTTCGATCCATAGATCTCGAATTTCTGCCGGTTGCCTCCGGAGAAGACTTCGACTTTCGTGCCGATAGCGGACTTGTTGTCGTTTAGCCCCTTAAGCGCGAGGCGCAGCCAGTGATTCTGATTGCCGCCCTCGTTGCGCAGCAGCACGGCAGGCCCGTGATTCTGGGTGATGAGCAGGTCAGTGGCGCCGTCGTTGTCGTAGTCGCCAGTGATGATGGCGCGCGGGCTTTCGAGATGAATCTTGTCGAGGCCGACGTCGGTGGTGACGTCTTTGAATCCGTCAGGCCCGAGATTGCGGAAGAGGCGGACTTCGCCCTTGCCTTCCTTTGTCTCCCCGACGGCGACGAGATCGACCCAGCCGTCGTTGTCGTAGTCGAAAGCCGTGACACCGTAAGCGCGGACCCAGTTGGTGTCTGGGAGCTTCGCGCGCTCGAAAGATTTCCCGTGGTCGTTGCGCCATAATGTAAGGCCGGGAGGGCCCAACGCCGTAAAGGCCAAATCCATCCAGCCATCGTGACCGAAGTCGAGTACGGCGAGCCCCGCACTTGAACGAGCCTCCGATGACCTCCAAAGCTCGCTCTTCTCAACAAACATGCCTTCACGAGGATTCGCTAGAACCGACGGAAAGAGCTGCAATCCTGTTCGCACGAGGTCTACCGCGCGATCATTATTGAAGTCAGTGCCCACAGCGGCGATGCTCGGATGTTTGCCCGCGAGATCAAGGCTGGCAGTCACATTTGTGAAGGTTCCATCTGCGTTGTTGCGAAACATCAAATTTCCAACGTAGACGGTCGGCACCGGGACGGCAATCGGCTTTCCACGCTCTGGGACAGGCCCTTCCACAAAGCGAGTGACATATAAGTCGAGGTCTCCGTCGTGGTCATAGTCCACGAAGGTGGCACCCAGATTGAATAGGTCGCTTTGGATTCCCGCAATTGCTGTCACATCTTTGAAGGTGCCGTCCTTCTCGTTGTGGAGCAACGTGAGCCGATGTTCAAAAGTGAGAGCTAAGTCTGTGGCGCCATCATTGTCGTAGTCCCCGACGCCGCACCCAATGGCATGCCAATCGGGATCCAGTTTAGCTTTCCCCGTCACATCCTCAAACTTGCCATTCCCGAGGTTGTGATAGAGACCCACCCCGCCATCCGGCCCGTTATCGGCGAGAAGCAAATCCGGCTTACCGTCACCGTCGTAATCAAGAAAGCATGCACCCGGGCCGAGAAATCCCACGATGTCGGTAGCTTCACCGCCGCCTTGCCTGGTAACTATCCCCGCTTCTTTCGTCACATCCACGAACTGCACCTTGATCTGGGCTGGCGGCTTCAACTGAGCCTGCGGCGATTCGACTACGCGCGAATACTGTCCCTGCTCGCCGTAGGTGAGGCTCATCGGAGAGCCGATTTTGTTTTGGGTGATGTACTGGAATTTCTTGAGGTGCTCGCGGGCGTGGTCGACATCCGCGGATTGCTGGTAGGCACGAGATAATCCGAACTCGGCCGAAGCGTGCAGCGGATTGATTTGCAGGGCGTGCTGAAAGGCTTCGATTGCGGATGGAAACTGCTTGGCCTGCACATACGCGGTGCCGAGGAAGTACCAGGTGTCGGCGTCGGTGGGATCAATTTCCGTGACGCGCTTGAAGTCGTCGATGGCACCCTGGGCATCGCCCGCATTCTTGGCCATCAGGCCGAGGTTGTACCAGGCATTCGGATTTTTCGGATCTTGTTTCAGCGCGTCGTCGAGAGCCGATTTGGCCTCGTCAATCTTCTGAAGATTCAATTCGGCGATGCCCTGGTTGAGGCGAGCAATCGCGAGCTTTGGATCAGCTTCAGCAGCCTGCTGGAATTGCTTCAGCGCTTTTTCAAAAAGCTGCTGGTTCATGTAGGCACAGCCGAGATTGTTCAGGCGGGCGGCTTCGATCGGGTTGGGTGTGGCGTCGGGGGTGAACAGGCCTATGGCTGCCAGGAGCGCGGCGACGAATGCGGCAAAGATTTTCAGATTCATCTGGGTAAAGATTTAACCACAGAGGGAGCAAGGGAACACAGGGGAAAACAGCCCTCGGCACTCAGCATTCAGATGACATGACTGATTGCCGAGTGCTGATTGCTGAGCGCCAATTGCTAATTGCCAACTGCTAACTGCTTGTTGGCATAAGTATGCGGCGCCGAGTATGCACGAGAGTTCACGATTCCCTTCTCTTCCTGCACCGTGATCGTCTGTCCGGCATTCACATTGGAGAGTTTGTCTGCCTGGCCGCTCGGCCATTGAATTTCGATACTGTCGGCTTTGGATTGCTGGCCGAGACCGAAGGTCAACACCAGTTCACTCTGTGCGAGATAGCTGGAGCCAGAGTGGAGCATCTTCCATTGCTTGTCGTTGGCAGCGCTGAGCCGCACGACTGCGCCGATGCCGTCGCGGTTCGATTTCGTTCCCACCAGCTTGATGCGCAGGCTGTGATTCGTTCCACCTTCGTTGTGGAACAGGTACGTTGGCCCGGAGTTGGTCGTCAGCAGGACATCGAGAAAGCCGTCGTTGTCGATGTCGGCATAAGCGGCGGCCCGGGCGACTTTGGGCGCGGCGAAGCTTTTGCCCATTTCTGCCGTCACTTCGGTGAACTTGCCGCCGCCGATGTTGCGGAAGAGGTGCGACGGCTCGGCATAGCTGACACGCTTTTGCACACGCTCGATCTCGTCCTCGATGTGGCCGTCAGCGACGAAGATGTCAGGCCAGCCATCGTTGTCATAGTCGAAAAAGAAACAACCGAAGCCAAGAGTGACCAGCGTCGCGCGTCCGACCTCGGATTGCGGAGCTTCATCGACGAACAATCCGTTGCCTTCGTTGTGATAGAGCGACACCATCTGGTTGGCGAAATTGCTGATCAGTACGCTGGGGTGGCCGCTGCGATCGTAGTCGGCGGCATCGGCACCCATACCGGCGCGGGCGACTCCATCTTCACTGAAGCCGATGCCGGCAGCGACTCCGCGCTCTTCGAAGGTTCCGTCCTTTTTATTCAGATAGAGCTTGTTGGGCTGGGTGTCATTGGCGATCAGGATGTCGGGCCACCCATCGCCGTTGTAGTCCAGAATCGCGATGCCCAGGCTTTTTGAAGTGGGATCGCCGAGGCCGGATTTCTGCGTTGTGTCTTCGAACTTACCGTTGCCCAGGTTGTGCCAGAGGCGGACGGACGTTCCCTTGTATGATTCCGGCGTGCAGTAGGACTTGTGGGCTCCGTCAAGGGTGCAATAGAGATCAGTTTGCTCGGTCCATTGCACGTAGTTCGCCACCACGAGGTCGAGCTTGCCGTCGCGATCGTAGTCCACCCAGGCCGCGCTCGTCGAAAATTCGTTCGGACCCCACATGCCCGCAGACTTGGTCACATCGCTGAACGTGCCATTGCCGTTGTTGTGAAACAGGTGACTCTGGCCGAGGGCAGAGACGAAAATATCGTCGAAGCCGTCGTTGTCGTAGTCGCCGACGGCGACGCCGAATCCGAACATGGGAACGGCCAGGCCGGCGCTGCGAGTGACGTCGGTAAATGTTCCGTCACGGTTGTTGTGATAGAGCTTCGGCGTGGTAGCTCCTGCACGCGGATGGCCGGGCCAATCTTGGCCATTGATCAGCAGGATGTCAGGATATCCGTCGCTGTCGTAGTCGATGAACGCACAACCTGGTCCCATCGTTTCCGGCAGCCACTTCTTTCCGAAGGCACCGTTGTTGTGTGTGAAGTGAATGCCGGCTTGGGCGGTGATGTCGCGGAAATGGATGGTTTGGGCAGAGCACTTGATGCACGTCAGCAAGATTACGAACCACAGAGTCACGGAGACACGGAAGAAGCCCGGCAAAAGAACCTTTTCTCCGTGTCTCTGTGTCTCCGTGGTGAGTTTTCTTTTTGCCAGGAACATTTATCTGGAGGCTCCCGCGCTGCCAGTCGCGGGTTGCCCCGCTGGACCGGCGAATGCGCCCGTCCCGACATGGCTATTGCCAATAACCGGCAGTGCTATCGACACATGTTCGTGGACTGACTGACGCTCGTTATTGTCTTCGGGATGATTTTGTCGATACGGGCCGGTGATCGCTTGCGACGACTCGTCAGCCTTGAATCTCATATAGCGCGCCTGGTGTTCTTTGGCGAGTTTCTCCTGGCCGAGGCCGTTGTAGCAGAGCATAAGGTTGTAGTGCGCCTGCAGATCTTCGGGGTCGATGATCAGGACCGACTGCAAAACTTTCACTGCTTCGTCGTACTTGCGTTCGAGGAAGAGTACGCGGCCGAGATCGTTTAACGCGACGCGGTCGCGAGGGTATTGCGCGAGCACCATTCGCAGTTGGGCATCCGCGCCGGGGTAGTTGCCATCGGCACGCAGAACCTTGGCGTAGAAGAAATTCGCGCGCGCCAGGTTTGGTTTCAGAGCCAGAGCCTTCTCGAGTACGGCTCGGGCCCGTGCCATATCGCCTTCCTGCACAGCGCAGCGACCGATGTTCACCCATCCGTCGGGATTGTTGGGATCCGCTTCGGTGATCTTCTGGAATGCCGCAGCTGCACCTTTCAGATCTCCCTGCAAAAAGAGGCCGATGCCGTAGTCGTTCCAGCGTTGCCATTCTTCCTTGCGCACGATTGTTCTCGGTTCGGGCTTTGGCGTTGTCCTCGCAACAACCGGAAGCGTGACTTCATCTTCCGCGATGGCAACGATGGGCAGGTCCGGAATTTTTTCTTCCTTCGCGGAAACGCCTACGAGTGAAGCGGTAAACACGGTGGGACGATCGTCGTAGTCTGGCGCGACAGAAGTCGGTGGAGCTGTGGGATCAGGCTGGCCCGCAAAGGCCTCCTGCGTTCCGTACCAGGCAAACTTCCGGTAACAGAGCCGCGCATGCAGAGTGATCTTGTCGCCGGTATTTTGCGGAATGAACACGCGGTAGTGCACGGTGTCAGCCGCGCCCGGGGGGATCAGGCGGACATACACCACTGCCCGAGTCGCCCACGCATTTCGTTTGTTGATGGGATTGCCGTGCGCATCGATCTGCAGCGAGCGGTAGAAGTGCGCTCCTTTTTCGACCGGACCATGGCCATGGTCTTCGACCATGCCGCTCCAGAAGATGGTCCGGCCCTTGTCATCGCTGCCCTTGAGTTCCAGCCACGTGTCGTAGGCATCGACGGTGCCACCGGGAAAGAAGTGGCCGAGTTTCTTCGTTCGCACCACGACGTCGACCCGTACCGTGTCGCCCCGTCGGAGCGCGGGTTGAACCCGATTCAAGGGTGCAGTTATTGGCGACGCCTCCCCACCTGCTCCGGAGGCCACCTTCGTTTCTGCTTCCTCACCGACTGCGAAGGTGGTGGATAGCTCCGACTGCGCACCTGCGCCGGGCTTCAACGGCGCTTGCGCCGGCGACAGCGCGAAAATGTCGACGGTGAGCGCGCCGTTCTTCAGGAAGTCTTCGGTCAGCTTGAGTTGCGGAGCGTCTTCGTTCGCGGTCGGCAGAGCGGTGTTCGCTGCCGGAAAGCGGTGCGAATGTACGAAGCCGTTCATGTTGCCCTGATCTTTCGAGGCCTCCATCGGCATGTGGCAGTCGGCGCACTGCTGTGGCTTCGGCGGATAGTAAAAGGAACGCGCTCCCTGGCCAGAAACCCCGCTCGCCTGCCAGTTGTCGTACTCGTTGAATCCACGGAACCAGCGATAGTGATTCACCGGAACATCGAGATGCACCTTATGGCATGAGGAGCAGAACTCGGCGGTCTGCTCGCGCATGAAGGGTTTCAGAAACACGCGCCGGTGCGGCTCGGGATTCAACTTGATCAGGAAATCATGCAGCGCGCGCGCGATTGGATTCTGCGTGGCCGCTAGTTCGTGCAGCTTCGGATATTCCAGGTAGAAGTCGCCCTGCCCCATTGTGCTTTTCACGTTGGCGATAGAGTGGCACATCATGCAGCCCAACCCGGCCTGTGACTCGGGACGGTGGACAATCTGCTTGATCGGAGTGTCCATGAGGCCGGCGTAGAGGACCGCGGGATCGTGACATCCGCCGCACCATTTGGACGGCTTCGTGCCGATGGTGTCCTGCATGTACTCGATCGACTTGCGATACCACTGATTGTTGAATGAAGAAAAATGATGAGCCGAGCTGAACCACTGGTTGTAAATGTCTTCATGACAGCGCTTGCAGGAATCGGATTCCATGAAGAACTTACTGGGGATTTTCTGATGCCCGTAAACCTGCGCTGAACTGGGGAAGAACGGGCCTTCGGGACCGTCGCCCTCACCGTTCATCGTGTCGGGGGGCATGGTGGGATTTTCGATGCGGTTGCGCATCTGCCAGCTTTCACGAACGTAGCGGGCGCCGTAGCTGACGGCAGCGAGCAGCAAGAGACAGATCGCAGTTCGCAGGAAAGCTGGGCCCAAACCCGAAGCCGTTGCCTGGTCGTGAACGGATCGGCGCGCTCCGATCCAATCAGCCATCAGCAAGGCGACGCCGGCAACGGAAACGAGGATATGAAGATAAAGCTTGTTCCATTCCGTGCGCGGAGTCCCGGTCTTGATCAGAAAAAGACCTAGAACCGCTCCAACAATAATCAGGATCCAGCCGATTCGAGAGAGCAGATTTCCCCTGCGTAGCAGCTGAAACAGTGCTGGAATAAGAAGGACCGTCGCAAGCACCCCACCAGCGGCGTGCAGCAGAACGACTCCGGCATAAAAGATGTTCGGTTGAGGAAATGTGTACAGGTAAGCGGCCGATACTGTTAGACAGACGAGCAGCCACGATAAAGCGCGACCGGAGAATCCCCCAGAAGTTGCCATTTCAGTAAGTGCGGAAGAGATGAGCGCCGCGCCCCAGCTCCACAGTGGCCGAATGCGCGCAGCTACTCTTATATGGCGGCACTCCTCATGACGAAATAATAGAAAAATACTACGCGGAGTATTGCCTGCTTACTAGCGGATCGGCGGAGCTTTCCACGCTTTGCATTCGTTCTCCAATGCGGCCGCCACGGCCAGCACCCATTCCTCTTCCCAGGGACGGCCGACGATCTGCACTCCAATCGGCAGCCCTTCGGCAGACTCACCTACTGGAACCACCGCGGCTGGATTGCCAAGAAGGTTGAACCATTCGGTGTAACTCCAGGCGTCGAGATAACCGACGGTCTGGCCTTCGATATGCCAGGAGCGTTCTCCGTGACGGAACGCCGGGATTGCCGCTGCCGGACAGAGCAGAATCGGATACCTCCGCATCTGTTCGAGGAAACGGGCACGCGCCCCATCGCGACCGATCCAGGCGTCGAGCAAGGACTCGCCGGTAAGCTCGGGCTCGGCTGCCGACCATTCCAAGAACTGTTTCAGTATCGGGCTTTGGTCGTGCTCGCGTCCTCGGAACATCGGGCTGATCAGCATTCCGGCTACTTTGACGAAAAATTTCTTCCATAACTTTCGCGCTTCCTCAAGGCCTTCGGGGCGAAAAGGCTCGACTTGAAACCCTGCGCTATGCAAGGCATGCGCGGCCGTTTCTACCGCAGCCCGCGTTTCGGCAGTCACTGGCGTGCGGCCATCATCTTCGAAATACCCGATACGGAGATTTCTGATCCTTGAATCGCTGGGCCAGCGTAGCGGCACAGGCGCGGCGCAGGAGTCACCTTCGTCCGGCCCTTGCATGACTTCAAAGAAGGCTCTCAGATCAGCGACAGTGCGCGCCATGGGACCAACGACTCCGATAAGCGCAAAAGGGCCACTCGACTCCGGAAAGTGTCCAGTAGAAGGGATACGGCCGGGGGTTGGCTTCAGACCGCAGATGCCGCTGAAGTGCGCAGGCACGCGAATGGATCCTCCTCCATCACTGCCAACGCCACCCGCGGACATGCCCGCGGCAATTGCTGCCGCCTCTCCGCCGCTTGACCCTCCGGGGGTGCGCTCGAGATCCCAGGGGCTGTTGGTGCGCCCGTAAAGCAGGTTGTCGGATTCCCATGCCATGAGGAGTTCCGGCGCGTTGGTTACGCCGAGCACGATCGCACCTGCAGAACGAAGACGTGAGACCAGCGGCGCGTCTTCGGTGGCAATGAAACCGGCGCGAAGTCTGGTACCCGATTCGCAGCGGAAACCTTGAGCTGCCACAGAACTTTTGATGCTGATCGGGACGCCGTGCAGCGCGCCCAGTTTCCTTCCCTCTCGGACGGCGCCCTCGGCGGCACGGGCCTCGCGACGGGCACGATCGGGATCGACGTGAACGAACGCGTTTAGTCTTGGATTCAGGCGTTCGATCTTAGCCAGATGTGCGTCAGCAAGTTCGACTGGAGAGAGCTTTTCCTCGCGGATTTCTTGCGCCATGGTTACGGCGGGAAGAAAAGTTAGGTCAGACAAGGCGGGGAACCTTTCTCGCGTTGGCTGACTTGTTGCCTGAACCTTGGCGCGCTTTCACCGCTCGGTCCAGCGATTGTTTCTCCTCGGGAGTCAACGGACGGTATGCTCCCTTAGCAAGCGGGCCCAACTGCAACGGGCCAACTGCGACGCGCACAAGGCGAAGAACTTCAATTCCGAGCGCAGCCAGCATTCGGCGAATGTGGCGATTTTTGCCTTCATCGAGGAGGATTTCCAGCCAGGAGTTTTTCTTTCCAGTGCGCACGACGCTTGCCCGCAAGGCGCGAAGTCGCTCCCCATCTTCTGTTCTGACGCCTTCCATCAGCTTTTCCAGCAGGTTCTCGGAGGTGAGCGCGGCGACCTGCACGTGATACGTTTTCTGGAGATGCGTCTCTGGAGCAGCGACCCTTGCACCCCACTCGGAATCGTTGGTGAGGAGCAGCAGCCCTTCGCTGGCTTTATCCAGGCGACCGATGGGAGCAACCCAAAGCATCTGTATATCTGATTTTTCCAGCACGGAATATATGGTTTCACGCCCTTTTTCATCCGAGGCTGTCGTCACGACTCCGCGAGGCTTGTTCATCATCAGGTAGATCTTGTTGCGTGCCTCGATCGGACGTCCCTCCACTGTGATGCGATCCTGCTGGAGGCGCACGGGCGTCTCCGGATCTCGCCGCACAGCCCCGTTTAAGCACACGCGGCCGGCGCGAATCAATTGTGCGGCTTGGGAACGCGAGCAGTATCCCAATTTCGAGAGGGCTCGCGAGAGGCCGACTTGGCGCACTTTCTTCCCTGCCACGGCCTTCATCCTACGCGATGGCGCTGTTCGGCAGAATTCGATTGTGCTTGATACCATGTTGGCGGAAAACATACGCCACCGCTCGGCGCTGCAAAAGGGGGTTCTATGGCTCACCAACATCCTCCACGCTTCTTGAAAATTGTCGATGACGCCCGCACGCGTATCCGTGAGACCGACGTGGACACAGTGAAAACCCGCATGGATCGAGGTGAAAAGTTCGTACTGGTGGACGTGCGCGAGGAAAGCGAGTACGCGAAGGATCATCTTCCGGGCGCTATTCACATGGGCAAGGGCGTAATCGAGAGGGACATCGAGGCGCGAGTTGCCGAACTGAACACAGAAATGGTGCTGTATTGCGGGGGAGGATTCCGCTCTGCGCTGGCTGCAGACAACTTGCAGAAGATGGGCTACAGCAACGTCATTTCGATGGACGGCGGGATTCGTGCCTGGCGGGAAAAAAGATACCCGCTGACGCGGGACTAATCCCATTACCGGCCAAGAGCTCTTTCACGGGTGAAATCGCGGTAAATCGATGGATTCTGTGATACATTCCGCCTTCACCTAATTTATGAACGGTCGAATCTTCTTCTGGTCGCTGACCTCGGCTCTCGCCGGCTTCCTGTTTGGTTTCGACACCGTGGTTATCTCCGGCGCGGAAAAGACAATCCAGACACTTTGGGGGCTCAGTCCCGGCATGCACGGGATCGCGATGGCCTCGGCGCTTTACGGGACGGTTGTCGGTTCTCTGATGGGCGGCTGGCCCGCGGATCGTTTCGGACGCAAGGCAACGCTGCTCTGGATCGGAGTCCTTTATTTTGTCGGCGCTGTCGGCTCAGGCTTGGCGACGAACGTTACGATGTTTATCATCGCGCGGTTCATCGGTGGCCTGGGAATCGGAATTTCCACAGTAGTTGCTCCGATGTACATCTCCGAGATTGCGCCGCCGAAGCATCGGGGACGGCTGGCCGGCATGTTCCAGTTCAATATCGTGTTCGGGATCCTGATTGCTTTCGTCTCGAACGCGCTGCTCGCCGGCATCGGAGAAAATGCCTGGCGCTGGATGCTGGGGGTCGCCGCCTTTCCGTCTCTAATCTATGCGGCATTTTGCTTCGGACTTCCCGAAAGCCCACGCTGGCTTCTCAGTCGAAAGGGAAACCGCGAAGCCGCTTTGCAAGTCCTCGAGCGAACCGACCCTGAGCTTTCTAAGGCCGAAATCGAAGCTCAGGCCGACGAGATTGCGGCCGCCTCGAGCGAGCAGGCATCCTCAGGACATTTCTGGACGAAACGTCTCAGTAAGCCGATCCTGCTTGCGATTCTGATCGCGTTTTTCAATCAGATGTCTGGCATCAACGCCATTCTGTACTTCGCGCCAAGGATCTTCCAATTGACAGGCCTCGGCGCCAAGGCGGCCTTGCTGCAATCCATTGGGATCGGCCTGACGAATCTGATTTTCACCTTTGTCGGCCTATGGCTGATTGACCGGCTTGGTCGTCGGACCCTTCTTTACATTGGATCCTTCGGCTACATCACTTCACTCGGGCTGGTCGCATGGGCCTTCTTTACGCAGCATTTCTCGATCGTGCCGGCTTGCATCTTTGGGTTCATCGCTGCGCACGCTATTGGACAAGGAGCCGTCATCTGGGTTTTCATCTCGGAGATATTTCCGAACCGCCATCGCGCGGAGGGTCAGACACTTGGCAGCTTCACACACTGGATCTTCGCCGCCTTGCTCACGACTTTCTTCCCGAAAATGGTCGCCGCCTTTCCCCCTGGCTACGTCTTCGCATTTTTTACCGGCATGATGGTTCTCCAGCTGATTTGGGTGAAGACCCTGGTGCCGGAAACAAAAGGCGTGCCGCTGGAAGAAATCCAGAAGCAACTGGGCATTGCTTGAGAATACTGTGTAGGCCCTTTGTTTCCGGCCGCCACAGGGCAAAGAGCGCTGCTTCGAGGCCTTACCATTAACGCCGCTTGAAATACTGAACCGCCTGCTCGTGGGCTTGCGCAGCTTTGCAGTGCGAAACGTTCCGAGGTTTCGTCGCTTCCCGGTTTTGGGATTCTTCTTTCGTGAATACAAGCGATACTCCCCGGATTGAAGTTTGCTGATCATTTGCATCTCCTGAAACGCTTAGATGCCATGAGGACAATCGCCGACGGCCGGACCGGTGCTAATGAATGGTTTTGAGAAGCGGCGGACACTTAAGGTCTTCAATCTATGGGGCGGGATTGGATAAGGATTCCATAGTCGACAAAGAATCGGATAAACTTGCTCCTAGGACAGAAAGCAGGTACCACATGGAAGCCGTAACCGGCATTTTTTCCTCTGAAACTGAAGCTCGCCGCGCGATTGAGACGCTACATCTGAACGGCGTCGACACGAAGAAGGTCGCGCTTCTCACTCCTAGTAATGGACGAAAGCCCTTGGAATCCCTTCCCGTCGACGCTGCCGAGCAACCGGGCATGGGCAAAGTCATGGGCGCGGTTGTGGGCGGAGCCAGCGGACTCTCGGCGGGCGGAATCCTTGTGGCCGCGATTATTCCTGGAGTCGGTCCGGTCACTGCCGCGGGACTACTCGGAGCTGCCATCCTGGGAGCGGCTGGCGCCAGTGTCGGTGCGGTTGCGGGCGGTTCTATAGAAAACTCGATGACCCGCGGTTTGCCCGAGGACGAGATATTCGTCTACGAGGATGCCTTGCGAAAGGGCCGCAGCGTGGTGGTTGTTCTTTCCGACCAAGAGCAGGGGTTAGCGCATATTCGGGAATTGCTGAAATCGAGTGGCGCAGAAGCGATAGATGCTGCGCGTCAGCAGTGGTGGATTGGGTTGCGCAGCGCCGAGCACGAGCACTACTCCTCCAGTGGCAGAAACTTTGGAGATGACGAGGGATTTTACCGCATGGGATTCGAAGCGGCGCTTCACGCCCGAAACCGCTGCAAGGAGTTCGATCAAGCTTCGGCGGAAATGGAAAGCAACCTGGAAGATTTGCAAAAACAGTATCCCAACCGAGACGTGGCCGAACCTTACACACGTGGCTATCGTCGTGGGCGTGATTATTATCAGCGGCTTTGTGATGAATCCAAGGCGGCATAGTCACACCCATTAAGGGTCTTCGCCCGGGTACCAAGTCGTTAATCGGGTTTTCACCCGGTGCCGGCCTCACTTTTTTATTTTTTCTTTGATTTGGCGCACCGACGAAGCGACTACGGTCGAACCACGAACCTGCCCTACAGCGAAGTTAGCAACCCATATGGCGCCAGCCGTTATCCAACTGGGCGAAAGGAGTTCGTATGCCAAAAATGTGGATGCTTGCTTTAGTGCTATTGATCTCAGCCGCCTGGCTTCAGGCCCAGGAATCCCCGAGTCGATCGAGCCAGAGCGGATCGAGTCAGACTGCAGCCGGTCAGACCGGATCGGCGGGTGCAAGTCAGGCCTCAGTGGAAGGCTGCCTGCAAGGTTCGAACGGCAACTTTACCCTGACCGATAGCTCTGGTACGACCTACCAACTCGAGGGCAATACCTCGAAATTGAGTGAGCATGTGGGCCATGAAGTCCAGGTCACCGGAACCCCTTCGAAATCGAGCGCGGGCAGCGGCGCAAACTCGAATTCTGCGATGGCGCCCGGCGGATCGAGCGGTTCGCAAACTCTGACTGTGGAGAAAGTGAAACACATTTCCAAGACCTGCAAGTCCAGCAAGTAATTGAAATGCCCTTCAAAAATGTTGTGAGGGATCTTTGAAGGGCATTTTTTTATCTCGTGTGGGATCCCAGCCCGCCCGCGGATTCTTCAAAATCTTTTGTGATACTTCCCGTCCACCGAGACTCCGCCCAGCTGATCTCGGGTCACGCTTGCCGACCAGTGATTAGTGATCTGATACTCACCTTCCACAATCTCACTGCCGGGTTGAGAAACGTCGGTCGAGAAAGTGAAAAAGAGGTTCTTGGTCGCCCGTTGTTGAATGGCGACGCGAGCAGAAGGATTCTGATTGTTTCCCCCAATCAGCGGATCGATCTGCAAACTGGAAATACCGGCCAGTTTCTGTACGCTGCTGCTCAGTTCGCTGGCCGCTCCGGAAGCCACCATGGAGTCAGTACTCTGGCTGGAAGCGTTCGATTCCTGCGTGGTCTTGCCCCGAGCGATCAGATTGATGATATCCGCCGTAGCTAGCGGCGGATCGGAGACGTACGAAGTGGTCAACTTATCCAGAGGACCACGCATCGTGATGGTGAGGTTGTACTGTTCCACCTTGGTGCCCACTGAAACATTCATTACGGCGTGAGTCTCGTTAGGGTCATCGAAGGTGATCACTCCGCGCTGAAGTTCATAGCGGACGCCACGATAGAAAAGCTCGCCGGACGTGAGATTAGTGCGGCCGGTGATTACCGGATCAGCGGCGGTACCCACAACCTGGAGATTCGCGCGCCCTGCGACGCTCACTTGAGCGCTGGTGGCGTTTAAATTCTCTTTCGATTGCACATTGATGGCGAGTTTGATGGTGTCGGCGAATCCTGGCTGACTCGGAGTTGTCGTGCCAGTACTGAACTGGTCCCCGAACTTGGCGAGATCAAAATCGGGCGAGAAGTTCAGGCTGTCGATCAGAACGCGACCGTTCAAGGTGGAAGCCTCGGTGTTTCCGACGAAGGCGAGTGAGGCGTCCAGCAGGGTCCTCAGCCCTTCCGGATAGCGCAATCGCACCGACTCTCCCTTTAAGGCGACGTTGAACTGCAACGACGGCCGGTAGGCGATTGCGCCACTGAGTGAAACTTTTCCGCCGCCCATTTCTCCGTGCACGTCGGAAATCTGCACATGGTCGCTATTGATGTCGAGCTTGCCATTCAGTTTTTCGACGCCGATCGGAGCATCGCTGGTGGATAAGGCCACGTCCTTGATTTGAACTTGCCCCTGCACGGCCGGTTTCGCCGATGTTCCTGCCGTCCGAAGATCGATTGCCAGTAGCCCCGAACTCTGAGAGTCCGGCATTACGAGTCGCAGCACGCGAACATCGACCGAGCCATTCGCCGTGAGATTCGGCGCTTCGCTACCGCCGAGCGGAACTCTGCCTTGTAAGTGCAAAGATGTGCCAGTTCCGCGAAACTCCACGGGTTGCAAAGTCAGAACGGAATTGGAGTAATCGGCGTGCAGAGGATTCGCGAGTCCCAACTGCAGCGTTTGATAACTCGCATTCAAAGTGGGAATGGACAAATGGGCCTCAACTTTCGATTTGTCCTTGAGCGGTCCCTTGACGCTAGCGTGCAACTCGGTTTGTCCTTGAAATCCTTCGGGCGCCGACTTCGAGAATGTGGACATTAACAGGCTCAACGGTATGGCGGTAGTGTCTAGAGCTGCATCCGTATAGTAGGCCCCATTCAAATCGACGTGAGCATAGCCCTTTAACGAAACATCGGCGACGCTGGAGTCCAAATTCAAATCTGCACGTTGCTCCGCAACGCGTACTTCCGCCTTCACCCCACCTAGCGAGCGTTGCTGTATGTTGAGTTGCGGAATCTGCACGACCGCCGTAAGTTCCGGATTGTCAATGGTTCCCTGGCCACTGGCCGACGCGCTCAACGTTCCCGTGATCTGCGAATTTCGCTCTTGCAAAGTTCGTAGCTTCTGCAAAACAACCCCGGGCGCGTCAAGCTTTACCTTGTAGGCTTTGGTCTTCGGAGTGAAGGAAACATCAGCCGTGAGGCCGCCTGCCACCGTGGCGAGGTTCAGAGTAGAGTCGATCGAGCCATTGGCAGCATTGAACTTGAGAGCCAAGGTCTGAATCGGCTCATCATAAGCGCGTGCATTCACGATCTGAATCGAGCCGGAACCCTTTGGATCGAGTTGAGACCCGTCGAAGGTCAGGTTGGCTGATAAATCTCCCGACACCGGATAGTGCTGGTTCGCGATGCGTTGCAGATCATCGAGCGGCATCTGCTTCACGTTCAAATTCGCCTGAATCGGAGTCGAAGGTTCATACGCCCAATTCCGCAACCCGACTTTCGCATCGAACGAAGCCTTACCTTGTTTGCCGTTGACGAGACTTCCATTCTGAAGGACGAAACGCGACGGATTTGCCTGAACGTCAAGGTTGACGGCCGTCCATTGGCTGCCCTGCACTTCGAGATTCTGAGCTGCCAAGTGTCCGACGATCGAAGGGGAGTGTGTGGAACCATGTACGACCGCCGTCAGCGAGGCTGACCCCGAGAGCGCGGGTGGCGGAGACGATGTTGGACTGAAAGAGCTGGCGATGACGACGAGTTGATGGAGATCCTTGGCGGACATCTGGACTTGCAAATCAGAGTGGTCACTGACGGTTCCCTGTGCCGTGAGTGTGGCAGAAGGGATTCGGAGCGACGTGTCGTTGATCGTAAGGATTCCCTTCTTGCCGTCATAGTTGGCGTGAATTGCGCCGTCAACGGGGACCTCCCCGCCAGAACGGTTCGCGGTACTTCTCGCGGCTGCTTGGACGGTAAGGTCAGCGCGCGCCCGCGCTTGGTTGATACTTCCCTTCCAGCTAGCGTCGGCCGTGCCATTGAGCGTGCCAGACAATGCAGCGCCTTTGAGTTCTGGTCTATGCAGTGTCTGTTGCGCGGCTCGCAATGAGATGGAATGCAATGCCGCCCGCACATGCGAACTGGGGGTGGTGTCGAGGTGCTCAATTTCCGCATCGCTCGTGACCGTCCCTCCCAGCGTCTCCAGACTCACTCCGCTCACTCGAAGTGTGCCTTTTGCCAGTTGGAAGCGACCTTGCAACTTTCGTATATCAACCGCCATTCCTGATGCTGCGGCGGTCAGCACTTCGCTCGCTACTCGCCCTTCAGTTGAGATAGAACGCAGTAACGGCTCGTTGCCGGAAGGCTGGTAGTGCAGCTTGCCGGAGAGAAGTACATCTCCAGCCGGCTTGGAAGACAGGGAAAGCTCCGCGAAATCCTGGGCATGCAAATGGACGTCATATTCTCCGTCAGCGACAGGATTCGAGTAGCTGGAGAGATCCGCACGCAGCGAAACCTCTGAAGCTCTGACCTTCAATTGCGCGGACTCCAGGGTGAAGCGCTCCTGCGTAGCATCGAATTTCACGTCCAATTTGTGGGGAATGGAAGAGTACTGCGCGTACCGAAGCTGTCCGTTGTCGTACGTAACAGTGCCTGTGTATTTCTTCTGGAGCGGGTCGAAGTGAATATCAGTCCCAAGATTGTAGAGGTCAGCATCGAGTGGCGTCTTTTCGTCGTTGTAGTTCACTTCGCCGCGAGTCAGCTGCGCGTGGCCTACGGCAAGATCAAAGATGCTGGTTTGACTTTTGCCCTGACTGGGCGGTGCTTGGGGAAGATTCATTGTTCCATTGCGATCTGTTCTAACATGCACCACAGGATGGTCGATGAGAAGTTCGCGGAGCGTAAACTGCCGATGCAACAACGATTGAATCTTTATTCCGACAGTCAGCTTATCGACCTGCAGCAACGGAGGCTGGTCGGGTCCCTCGGTTCCGTGGACTGTAACGTTGTAGAGGCGCGCAGTAATCGGGGAGAGGCTGAAATCCGCGCCGCGAATCTCAGTTGCGGCTCCGGTCGTCGCCTTCACCTCTTCGCTTATTTTTCGTGCCGCGAAGGTCTGAAACGAACTACTCTTTAGATAAAGCAGTCCTCCAACCACTATTACGATCAGCAGTGCTGTGAATCCCGCCACTCCCCAACCGAGGATCTGTTTCCACTTCATGATTGCTCCCTAAAAGGCCTGGCCGACGGTGATGTAGTACTGGGTCGGATTGATTCCCGGCACCGGGTTCAAGTTGTGGCCCAGATCAATTCGTATAGGGCCGATCGGTGTCGCATAGCGCAGTCCGATGCCCACGGTATTCGTATAGTTATTCACGAAATTGTTGAAGTTAATCGCACTGTAGACGTTGCCTCCATCGTAAAAGACAACTCCCCCCAAGGCCTTCATGATCTTGAGCGGGAAGCGCAATTCGGAATTCAGGATGAACAACTGTCGCCCTCCGACGGGAACGGTTACGTTGACGCAACCGGATTGTCCTTGCAGGACATTGCAGAAAGGCACCAAACGTTGCGGTCCGGCTTCATCGATGGGAAACGATCGCAACGATGTTCCGCCGCCCGAGAAAAATAGCTGGCTCGTCGGCACAAAGCTTCCGGCGAACGCTTTTGCCAGCCCTAGTCGGATGCTGTTGGCAAATACTACGGAATGGAACGGCTTGTAGAACGCAAATTGGCCGAACAGCTTGGCGAAATTCGCACTCGATCCGAGTGAAGTCGGCGTAATCGCGAGATTCAGCGTATCGAACACGCCATGATGGGCGTCAAGCGGCTTGTCCCTTGTGTCTTTGATGAGTGTTCCGGAAAACGTTGAGAGGTGAACATGCCGGTCCTGATCAAGTACGAGGTCGGGAACAAGCACGTGCGACAAAGTCGTTCGGTTGAAGTCGTAGCGAATCTGCAGCCGCGTATTCTGCTTCTTGCTAATGAGTCGCTCCACCTGAAACGACAGGTCACCTAATCCTGCCGTGAATAATGGATTCTCGCTAGTGCGCTCGACTGAGAAACTGGAAAGCGAACTCCATTGCGATCCGATAAAGTGCGGTTGCGTATAGGTCAGCAATGCTCTCTGATCGAGCCTGGATGCCAGGATGGAAGCGCTGGCAGTCTCGCCCAGACCTCGCATATTGCGGCGGTTGAACTCGATCAACCCGCGCGGACTCGCGTAGGTCGATTGGCTGGGGGCAATCTGATTCGATCCCAAGCCAATGGTCGGCCCCCCGCCCGGAATGGCGACCGTGCCGCCGGGAATGTTGCCGCCGCGATGGGAAACTTCGAAGCCGAATCCGTAAGTGATTTCGTTCCGCTTGGCTTCGTGCACTTTGACGAGCGCGTCCTCATCGGTTTGGTCGGTAATTGGTTTTCGCGGGCCCACGCTGGACCAATCAAAGACATTCAAGTCGTAGAGACGGCTCTCCGCTTCGAGCATTTTTACTCGCCGCATGGGTTCCTCAGGCGGAAGCTGCGCCGTTTTCTTGATCAGGGACAGCCGCGTGTGTTCCTGGCCAAGGTAAACGACGTCGGTCATGCGAACCATCTGGTGCTCCGTGATCGTGTACACGACATCCACTTGATGAGGATCATTGTCGGAGCGCTTCACGCTAACCTTGACTTCGGCATTCAGATATCCACGATTCAGGTACGTCGCGGAAATGCGATTCCGGTCGTTGGTCAACTGCCGGGGAGAAAACGGCGCACCCGATCGCAACTGGAAACCGACTGGGGCAGTCAGTTGGTCATAAGGGACGTTCTGGTTTCCCGTTATGCGAACCTCTCCGACGATAGTCTGCGGTCCCTCCCGGATATCGAATGAGACATCAATTCTTGGTTCGTGATCGACGGCCTGCGAAGTAACCTTGACCTCCTCATATCCTCGGTCGCGATAGAGGGCTTCGATATTGTCGGAACTCTGCTTGAGCAATTTTTGACTCAGCCTTCCGTGAGTCCAGATATGCGACTTCTTGACGGTTACCTGAGCCAACAGGTCTTTGTCGGAGATCGCATTATTCCCCTGGAACGCAATCTCACCGACTTTATGCTTTTTGCCGCGATCAATCTCGTACACCACCAGAATTTGATCGGGATGTTGATCAAATTTGGTGTTCACTTTTACGTCGTAGTAGCCTTTTTTCTGGAAGTAGTCGATGAGATTGCGTTGTCCTTCGTCGACCAGGTCTTGATCGATCGTCCCTTCCGTATAGATCGGAATGAGTTTCTTCATCTGGCGCCCAGCAAGAAACGGAACAGCCGTCAGCTTTGCCCCAGTCGTTCGCACGGTAACGGTCGGCCCGACATCGACCTTGAACGAGACATCGGCGCGATTCGAGTCGGGGTGATACTGCGGCGGATTCTCTTGGACGTGGCTGGCTAACCGATGCTGACTCACCAGCGATCTCTTAATTGACGTTGACGCCGCTTTGATGCGCTCTGGCGTATACGGCTTGCCAGGCTTCAGCAACGCGCCCGTGAGGCGGGCGCGAATCGAGCGGACCGAGTGCAGCAACTTTGCGTGTTCCTCATCGGCAGGTCCCTCGATCTGCACGTCCCCGATTCGCGCATGCTTTCCCATTTCAACGATGAAATTCACATTGACCACTTGATGGGCGTCATCGATTTCCGGCTCGGCATGTACGTCGGCTAGAAAATATCCGTTCTTTATCAGAAATTGTCGCAGCGAGTTCGCCGCGACCGGAATTCGCGCCGGATCATACGGATCTTCATCTTGAAGATTCACAACTTGCAGCAACCGGGTATAGGCAAAACTCTTGGCGATCCCGGGAAATTTCAGCACTCCCAGATACCACGCCGGCTCCAGAAGAAACTCCAGGCGCAGCCCCTGGACCTCCGGTTGCACTTCAACCCGGACCCTCTCGAATCCGCCCTGCTGCTGAAGAGCGGTCGCGCTATCCTGAACCTTTTTTTCGGAGTAAGGCTCTCCGGCCTTTTGTGCAACCAGTGGAAGGAGAGGAGTCAGGTCGCGATGGGGATTTGCGATGAGAGATACCGCACTGACATTTTGTCCCTCATAGGCGGCTTGCGGGCCCTGAGGGGCAAGCTGCGCCGCGGCCGCGGTGGCCACTGAGAGTCCGAGAATCAGAATGAGTGGCCGCATATACAGACCGCATAGGTGCAACATGGAACTCGTTCATGGATCACCTACACAGAGGGACCCGCCAACACTTCGCGCACTACCGGTCGCGAATCGCGAACGTGGGATGCATTCGGGATGGCGGTAGGTTGTCGGAGGGCAACAAGAGGATTTCGCGATTGCCGCACGAGCCGCCGCGACCGGGGTGCGGGAACTTGTACATGGATTTCCCAGTCGCAACTACACAAGTTGATGGATACCCGAGGATGTCCGTCCTCATTATAGATTAAGACTGAGAACTCCATTAGAGGAGAATGACATGCGTTCTTTCCGAAGACCAAGCACTGCAAAAGATTGGGCACGGTTCGCGATGAAATGGGCTCTCTTCCTCACAGATGCGAAACTGTGGTCTTCCCTGACCGACCAAATGCGGGACCACGCCGAGGAGGTCGGGGATGGGATGAGACGGCGCTACGAAGACACATCGGATCGTCTGCATAACGCCAATGACGCTCTGCGAGGCCGTAGCGACTGGGTAGCACCCACCGCATGCTTCCTTGGCGGCGTAGGCCTCGGAGTCGGACTCGGAATGTTGTTCGCCCCTGTTTCCGGCGAGGAAACGCGCGCCGCGATCCGCGACCGGGCAATGGATATGAAGAACCGGGTCGGCGAAATGGCTACCGGGAGCGGACGATTTCGCTCGACAGGCACTGACGGGGATTAGGTCCAGAGCCGCGAAGTTGCGATTGCTGACGATCGCAGAGAAGGACAGAACCTTACTCGAATGATGGGATCCACACAGCCCATTCGATTGCTGCGGCGAACTTTGGTGTCGATGATCGCGCTCGCGGGTCTGCTGGTCTGGGGTATTGGAAACGACAGCTCGGCCCAGGATTCCAGGCAAAGGCGCGGTCAGCCCGTCGGCGATGAAAGTCTCGTGAGTCGTGGAAAGTACATCGTCGAGGGGGTCGCCATGTGCGAACAGTGCCATACCCCTCGAGACAGCAGCGGCAATCCCGAACGAGCCAAGAAGCTGGAAGGCGCCGCAGTATGGCTGGCCTCAGCTGAACCGTCGTCAGATTGGCCACTCCGTGCACCGCGTCTGGCGGGTAATCCTCCCGCCAGCAACGAGGACATGATCAAGTTGCTTACTACTGGAATCTGGCGCGATGGCAAACGCCTACGTCCGCCCATGCCGCAGTTCCGCATGGATCCCCGTGACGCTGAGGCGGTGATTGCGTACCTGCGATCTTTAAGCCCGACACCCCAATAACGGAGTCTTGAAAATCTGACTCGGTGAGCCGGGCCCAACCTTCAACATCTACGAAATTAAATCACGAGGAAACGCGTATGAAAGCTCCATTCCTGATCGGTCGCATTTTGTTCGGAGGATTTTTTATTCATGCCGGTATCAACCACCTGAAGCACCGGAAGTCCATGGCCCAATACGCTGAAGCAAAGGGCGTTCCAGCGCCTGAACTGGCGGTGACGCTATCCACTGTACCGTTGCTGATCGGGGGAACCAGCCTCCTGCTCGGAGTCAAGCCCAAGCTTGGAACTCTGGCTCTGTTGGGATTTCTTGCTGGAGTCTCTCCGGTAATGCACGATTTCTGGCGCAATGAAGATCCGAATGAACGCAGCAATAACGAGATCCAGTTTCTGAAGAATCTTGCGTTGGCTGGTGCGGCTTTAGCTCTGATGGGAATCGACGAACCCTGGGAGGCCAGCGTACCTGTCGCTCGGCCGTCTTTGCTGGACGACCTACTCGAGGTTGGCCGCAGAATTGCGGCATAAGACTTTGCATTCTTAGGTCTTGGAAGGTTCGGGGCGAAAAAAATCAGAAAAAGCTTTGCCACGCCTTCCAAACCGCGAATGAAACGGCGAACCAGGTTAGGGTTGCGGCTGGAAGTGACAGCCACAGAGGAAGAGTTTCGACAATCTTCCAAAGCAGCACTGCGAACGATAGCAGTCCGATCGCACCCATGCTGGCTCCGGCCGCATCCAGGGCGGCGGCCTTTCTTCCACGCTGGGTTCTGTGGTCTCCAGTTCGGCCCTTCTTCTCCTTCTCGTGGCTCTCGATCAATGTTGCGCCGGCCGGGAAGATGGCAGGAAATGCCAGAAACAGTCCACCGATAGTAGGGCCGAATTTCTTACCGATGAGGCCTGCCAGAACGGTGGTCGCGCCACCAATGAGAAATCGAGAGAGGTACTGGTACCACCGGGTTTGACTAAGAGCTGAGAAATTGAGCGTGATTTTCATCTGAGCAGAGCAAACCACAGGCCAAGAGCACAGCCACACCAGATCAAAAGGGCTGACGCCGTGACCGCTGAGGCGGACCATTTCCCAGACAACAAACATCGAGCCGCTAGCACGGCATACACGAAGAAAGCGAGAGCGCCAAGAATCATCGAGCGCAGTTCGATGGCGGCATAGGCTCGTCCTTCTTTCGAAATTGTGAGCACGAGAGTCGCAAGCGCGATGGAAGGAGCCGCGCCGAACAAGCCGGCAAAGCTTTTTGGCTTCAGAATGTCGCCCAGAATTGCGAACGCAGAGACCGCGATCCCCCCTACCACGAATCGGATGACGAGTTCTGTCAACATAGCCGCCACACGTTTGTCAACGGACCCGTCCTCCTCCTGAGCAGCCGAATTACTTATTTCGAACGCTCAAGCAGCCTACGCAGCCTCCCCCGATGGAGATCTCGTTTGTACCGTGTCTGGTTTTTCGTGAGCAGGCCGGCGAATTTCCTGCCGCAAGCTCGGGCGCTTTTTCACGGGAAACTCGGGCAACTGAATCACCTTTCCGGCTTGTGCGGATTCGTAGAGCGCTTGCACGACGCGAACGTCGGCAAGCCCCTCCAGCCCGGATGGTTCTGGTTCGCGGTCGTTGAGAATGCAATCGGAGAAATACACGAGCTCGGCAGCGAACTGATCGCGTTTAGGAAATTCCCGGGTCTTTGTTTTTCCCCCAATGGTCAGTTGATGTTTGATTTCCATCGCATATTCGTATGCCGGTTCGACAGTCAACAGCCCTTTCGTCCCGACCAGAGTGTAGCGGCTCACGTCGGCGGCTCCAAAACTACAGGTAAATGTCGCGACTCGCTCTTGGGGAAAGCGCATCACGACCGAGTCCATCTCTTCTACGTTCTGAAATCGTTTTTTACCATTAGAAACCGTAACCGCGAATACTTCTGTGGGCTCGTCGCGAAAAAGGTATCGCGCCGCGTTAATGCAATACACACCCATGTCATAAAGGGGTCCGCCGCCGTCGGATGTCCTTTCGGTGACACGAATATTGTCTTCAACCACTTGCTGCGCGAATTCTGAAGAAAAAAAACGGACGTCCCCCAGCTTGCCGCTCTCGAGAAGGTGAATCGCTTCGAGGTTTCCGGCTTCCAGGTGAAGGCGATACGCGATCATGAGTTTCACGCCGTTCTGGTTGGCTGCGTCGATCATTTCCTGGCATTCGTCGACGGTAACGGCCATCGGCTTCTCACAGAGCACGTGAACGTGAGCCTTGGCGGCTCGCACCGCATACTCCCGATGCAGATGATTCGGCAAGGCAATATAAAGGGCATCCACCTGGGACAGCACCCGATCGTAATTGTCGTAGGAATAAACCTGCTTGACGTTGTACTTCTTTGCCAGCTTGTCGCGCTTCACCGTCTCACCGGAGGCGATAGCGACCAGTTCGGAGTTCTGCGCGCTGGAGAAAGCAGGTAGGACTGCGACTTGCGCGATGTGTCCCAGCCCTACCACTGCATAGCGGATCTTGCGTTTTGACGTGGAACGCCGACTCATTCTTCCCTCCTTTATTACAACCCCAATCCGGCCGAGGGACTGCGGTCAATCTTCGGGCTCTTTAACTTCGGCCGCGCGTGCCACTCGTTTGAGATCGTCCACAAACGCTTTCATTTGCGAGTGCCTGGATTCATCGTCCTGCGCTCGAAGAATCGAGGATGGATGGACTGTGGCGATGACATGCTGCGCGAGAGAAGACTCGATCAACCTGCCTCTTTCGCGCGTGACGCGGAAATCCTTGCCCAACAAAGCCTGCGCGGCGCTTGCACCCAGGCAGACCAAAACTCTCGGTTTGACCACTTCTAGCTCCGCATCAAGCCAGGGGCGGCAGGCTTGAATTTCGGAGTAACGAGGCTTTTTGTGGATCCGCTTCTTGCCGCGCTCGGCTGGTGACCACTTGAAATGCTTGACCACATTCGTGACATAGACTTCCGAGCGGTCGATTCCTGCTTCCTCCAATGCCTGGTCGAGCAGTCGGCCCGCCGGGCCAACGAACGGCCGGCCTGCTCGGTCTTCCTGATCGCCCGGCTGCTCGCCTACAAGCA
>Ga0307478_10000464_pt1 | contig 41864 bp, 34 predicted proteins | sample atmos_gasesECM4C_2_FD_203713 | JGI IMG/M metagenome (GOLD analysis project Ga0307478, IMG submission 203713) | Hardwood forest soil microbial communities from Morgan-Monroe State Forest, Indiana, United States - atmos_gasesECM4C_05 | ecosystem: Environmental > Terrestrial > Soil > Temperate...
TTGCTCCGAGCGGCGTCTGCAGCGTTCCGTCGTTGTTGATATCGAAGTCGTAGGAAAAGGGGGTGAACGATCCGGCCTTGTAAAAAACGACCTTGCCGTCACCTGTGAAGCAATCGAACGGCATCTCACCCCCCAATCCTTCAGTAATCGTTGCCTTGCCGGAACGGAAAACAACCTTCATGCCGCCCATGCCTGAGACGTGCTCCCATCGGCCTTCATATTTGCCGGCGCAGCTCGTGAGTCCAGGTTTGGGAGCTTGCCCGGCCGCCCGTTGGGCAGGAGGCGGCGGCGCCGGTGTGGTCGACATGCGGATATTCTCGGGGGTGGTGTTCACAATGTCAGAGCCGAAGCCCGTATCGACCCCCGGGACCTTTATGTCGTACATATTGAGATTCTGCCCGCGGATCTCACCCTCCATCCACTTGCCGTTGACCAGCACTTGCACGCGATCATGGAGATCGTATTGCCCCGCCGCGTGATCCTCGGCCGTGAGTTTTCCGAGCCGACGCACTTCCATCGGCCAGAGCTTTGAAACGTCAATCCCATTTGGCAGATGGACCACGTAAGAACGGCCGTGCACCTGAATGATCTTGGCTTCCTGCCAGCCGTCGCTCAATACGCGCACGGTGTCGCCGACCTTGAATCCGCCGACTCCGGGCCCGGTCTGCGAATTCACCTCAGCCGTGGACCCCGAACCGTTGCTGCCAGCATTCGCGCGCGCCTTAAACGGAGAAGGCGCAGGTGGAATCTCTCCACGGTGAGGGTCGGCCTGCGCTTCGGCTGGCGTTTGCGCATGGCATTTTGCCGGCAGCAAAGCAGCCAGTTGTACGCGGAGTGCTTCACCTCGCTGAAACGCCTGTCCCTTCTTGTAGTTCTGATAATCGCAGGCACCGGTGGTGTTGTTGCAGGAAAAGACTTTGAAGCTTTGCCCGTCCGTGCACACGTAGACAACATTCATTTGCAGCGCCGGCGTCTGCGCGAACGCGCTCGCCATCGGCACAGCCAAGAGCAGACACCTCAATGAGAATATGCGCATCTGAGCCACCTCGCTCTGCGTACTTCGGGGGGCACGGGAGTAAGTCATCCCGCGCGGCCCAGGAAAACAGCGTGGCCGAAGGATAACATCAATAAGGAGCGGAACTCGGTGAGAATGTCCGATGACCCGCCTCGTGCCTTGCGTAAGGATCACGGGCAAACCGGAAGTAATTCTTAGGTTAGCGTTTATGCGGAGTTGCCTCGGGAGAATACGGATTCGGCTGATAGCCGGGAGCGGCTGTCTCCAAATGGCATCTACGTTAAGTGCACAGACTCAGTTTCCAAGCGGTTGGAACGGACCAAGCAGGCTGGAGGCTCCTGAACGCCTGCGCAACTCGGTAAGCAGCGCGCTGGCCGCATTGGTGTAGGTCTTGGTCGGGTCGGAGGGATCGGCCCAGACGGCGTCATAGATAATTTGCGCCGCTTCCTTAAGATCGATGTGCAAGGCGGCTTCAAACACATCCACGCGCTCCTGCAGCCGGTCGTAACACGGCCTGCAGATGGAGACCGCTTCGGCCATTTCGACCTGATGCTCTCCCAGTGTGCAGCCCGCTGGTGCATCGGAAACTTCCGCATCCGCCGCGAAAAGCTGGGACTTGAACTCTTTTAGAAACGCCTCTCTCTGTTGCTCGAGCATGGCAGCATCGGCTTCCGGGTCAGTCGCTGGCTGCGGTATTGGAATGGCCCGCGTGGCCCGTGTCACGACTGGCGAAACCCGCTCTTTGCTATTACAGGCCGGGCAAGTGTCGAGGATGGCGGGGTAGTAGAGACGGCAAGTGGCGCAAGGCAAACCGAAGCCTGAGGACTTGTGCGACGCCTCGGCTCCGCTGCGGACGGCGTTGCGAAGATCACCGTGCACTTTGGGGGCACTATTTTGAACATCGCTCTGAGCATCGCCCCGAAGCTTGATCTCGGGCTGAAGCAGGGAAGAAGTAGTTTTGGCGGCTCGTGACGGCGTTGCCTGAGTCAATTCCATAATCAAAGTCCCTTCATGTGTGGCGCGGAGCGGGTGCGTCGTTGGTACGGGCAGGGCCGCTGCTTTTCAGTGTAAGTAGGCTCACTTTCCGGTCGAAAATAACGGGAGTACAGTGGCCGGTACTGTCCCAGCGGCCGGTTACCAGGAATTCGGTTCTCTCACATTTCATTGCCATTTTCTTAATTTTTCGTTTCTTGCATCAATTTCAGGAGTTCATCGCGGCGGGCGCGGTAAAGCCGGCGCTCGGGATCGAGCCGCGTGGCGGTCTCCAACTCCGATAAGGCTTCCTCGTAACGGTCCATCGTCATCAGGCACGCCGCGAGAGAATAGTGGTTGTCAGGGGAACCATTCAGGCGAAGCGCCTCGCGAAATTCCTTTTCTGCCGCCGGCAGTTGTTGCTGCTGGAACAGCGCAGCGCCCAGGGCTTGGTGGGCGGTGTCAGAGTCAGGATCGAGCGCAACCGCAAGGCGCAGCTCGCGCACGCCATCTTCCAGTTTCTCATCCATCAACAACGCTTCGCCGAGGATGCGGTGCTCGGCGGAGTTGGTGGGGTTCTGCAGCACCGATAATTGCAGCTCGTTAACCGCGTTGTCGTAGTCCTTCTTTGACATGTAGGCGCGGGCGAGGCAGGTGTGTCCCTGCTGCCATTCGGGATGCTGTCGATAGAGTTCTCGCAGTTCGAGCATGGCTGACTCGAAGTCGCCCTTATCGCAGTAAGTGTTGCCCAGGTTGTTGCGTACGGCGGCATCCTGAGGCGCGAGGCGCTTAGCTTCCCGATATTCGCCGATGGCCTCGTCAAGCTTGTTTTGTTCGTGCAAAAGCATCCCCAGATTGGAGTGAGCTTGCCAGAACACGGGATTGAGATGGATCGCGTGGTGATAGGCGTCAATCGCGGCGGCCAGATTCCCGGCAGCGTGCAAAGTGATGCCGAGGTCGTAATAACTGTCTGGGTTTTTGCCGTCGCGGGCGAGCGATTCGAGAAAAGCATGTACCGCCGCCTCGTATTGCCCGTTGGAATAAAGACCAAGCGCAAGAAATTGGTAAGCCTCCGCGTTTTGAGGATCCATGCTAAGGGCGGTGCGCGCCTCGGCGATCGCGTTGGGGCCGTCATCGAGACGGTAGAAGATATAGGCCAGGCTGCTGTGATTCTCGGGAAAATCAGGCATCAGTTGCGTCGAGCGCGTAACTTCGTCGAAGGCGTCATCCCAGCATTCCTGTTGGCGAAGCATAGCGCCCAAGGCGAAGTGCAGCGCAGCATTTTCGGGATCCGAGGTCAAGGCCTGGCGCAAAGCCAACTCGGCTTCGTGGAAGCGGTGAGCGTGAGCGTCGGCGACAGCTTGCAGCAAAGTCTCGGGAACGTCAGACTTTGAAGTCTCGGAGCTTGAGGACCCGGTGGCACGCGATGGCTTCAGGCTCTTCAGCGTGCGGATAAGATTTGGATCGGCGCCGGCCGATTCAAGTTGGCGAATCTGCTCCTTGCCCGGCGTGGTGGCAATTCCGCGCTCCTGAATAATGCGGACGAGGCGGCTGCTGGGCACGCCCGCCATGAGCCAGGCCGTCAACTGGATGGCGCTTACCGGCTGGCTTTCGCTGGAATGGGCAGCCAGCGAACCCACCGAGGGAAACAAAAAAAAGAAAAACAAAAAAACTGACAGGCCCTTGCGCTTCACTCGAATCTCCGGGCAACGGTTCGGCTTGCTGGATACGCCAACGGTCGCGCTGATTGCTGAGCGGTTCGCGGTCGTTCCTACCGCCGATCCCACATTACCGTGGCACTGGAACCCAAGGTAAGATCACGGAAGTAATGGGCTGGAATGGGTGCGCCGGGAAGGCGTCCTGCGTCGGCTATCGCGAAGAGCTGTGATTCGGGTCACAGCGCGGATTCTTCTCGAGTAGCAGACTGTTAGAACTGGGACGGAGACCACCTATGCCAACCATACTTGCGGGCGAGTCGCTGGTTGTGTCCTAACACTGCGCTGAAAACGCAAGGGCCCCAGATTTCTCTTCCCCCCCCAAGAGATTATCCGGAGCCCTTCGTCGAAACTGGGGTCGCGGGTATAGTCCTTGCACTAGCACGCCTGCAAGAAGCCTTTGGACTCCAATGGTCGTAATGGTGCGTTGCTAGCTTGGATGCGTTGAAGCCTTTACGACAACTGGCGGCCTTTCTTTCCGAGGCCGCCAACAAGTCATCACGCAGTCTTGGGACACTACCGGGTCGCCGCGAGGTTTGACTTCCCCATGTTCGTCCGGTAACGTATTAAGAGGTTGTGGTGTCTGTGGAGGTCCTATGCTTGAGGGTCTATTTCAACCGACGCACCTGATCATTATCTTTGCGATTGCCTTGCTGGTTTTTGGTCCCAAGAAATTGCCCGAACTCGGCAAGGGTTTGGGTGAGGGAATTCGTGCCCTGAAAGAGGGGATGAAGGATAATGCTGCGGCTCCAACCGAGCAGGCCAAGACTACCGAACCCAAAGAGCCCAAAGCCTGAGCGCTAAACTGGCGGTCTCTAACCTCAAATAAAGATGCAGTAGCCGTCTTGTTGCCATTTCCTGTCTTGTTCCGTAGTTCCGGGCCATCTTAATTTAGCGTTTTGAGCTGTGAAAACTTCTCTGGAAGCGGGAGGTAGAAGTGTTGCTTAAAGGCAATCTTGTTGTCCTCGTTTTTGTTTTGGCACTCGCGCAAGCAGTGTTTGCCGATCAGGTCACATTGAAGAATGGTGACCACCTCAGCGGCAAGATCGTGAAGTCCGATGGCAAGACCCTGGTGCTACATACGGACTATGCGGGAGACGTCACCCTCGATTTCAAGGCGATCACGAAGATCACGACTGATGAGGAATTACACGTCAGCACATCCGACAAGAAAACCGTGGTCGGCCCGGTGAATGAGAGCGACGGAAAAGTCGAAGTAGCTACCAAGGCTGGTCCGGTGGAAGTTCCGGCGGGAAATGTTGTATTGATGCGTAATGATGCGGAGCAGGCCGCTTACGACAAGTCGTTGCACCCCGGTTTACTGCACGGATGGAATGGCGGAGTGAACGTAGGCTTCTCGGTGGCTCGCGGCAACAGTGAAACCACTAACCTGGCGTTGGGCATCAATGCCATCCATGCCACCTTGAATGACAAGATAACAATCTACTTGACGTCGATCGATACTGAGAATCAGTTAGCGACTCCCAGCACGGTCGCGGACATTATCACATCAGGAATCCGCTACGATTACAATCTGAATCCGCGGTGGTTCGCGTTCGTAGGCGCCGACTTCATGAGCAATGCGCTGCAGGATTTGGACTTACGCGGCGTGTACGGAGGCGGTCTCGGTTATCATGCGATCAAGTCCGACAAGACTGTCTTTGATCTTCTGGCTGGCCTCAACTATACCCATGAAACGTATTCCGACGGTCCGCCAGTTACTCCTGCCACTGTTCCCCCAACTTTTACTTCTTTCGGGGTAACCAACAAATTTGCTGCGCTGACATTGGGCGAGGAACTGACGCAAAAGGCTGGGAAGACCACGGTGGTCACAGAGAAGTTCTATTTCTATCCGAGTTTGTCGGGCTCGTATGGCGGCGACTATCGCGGAGAGTTCGACTTCGGCACAGTGACAAAAATCGCCAAGTGGCTGGGCTGGCAGAACCAATTCAGCGATATCTATGTTTCCAACCCTCCCTCAACCGCAAAGAAAAACGATCTGATCCTGACGACCGGGGTGAACTTTACGTTCACTCACTGAGTACATTTTTCCAGACTGAAGTTGAAAGCCGCGTTCTTGACGCTGGCGTCATTGCTTTCGGCGCAGGCTGGGTCGAGTTTTTATGTGTCGACCGGCGGCAGCCACAGCACGGAGCCAATTCTGTGACGGCTGGCGCCTTCGTCTACACTTACGGCGGAGTCTACGGCGATACGGAACTGGTGGCGCAGCACTGGTGGCGCAGCAAATGGTGATAACCGGCCACGCTGGGCCTAATCCATCTCCCGCGCCTGACGCTCGCCTGCCTGCATTCCCGCGCCGGTGCCCCCTGAGGACTCTGCCCTCTTTTTCTGCCAGTCTGTCTCGGCGAGCACGGTGATAGATTCCAGTCTTTTCTTCTTCAGGCCGGTATTGATTCCGGGCAGCTCTGCCTGCGCCTTCTTTTGGAAGTCGTCAATCACATCCTGCAGTTCGTGACCGAGGGATTCGGTTCGGGCGACCTGATAATCGGTAGGTTTGCCATCGTATCCGGTGACCGCACCGTAGAGTTGCCCCAGGTGTTCGCGGATGCGTTCTTCGCCGGTGATCATTCCACCTTCCTTGGTGGCCACGATCTTCGAGCGTATCGCATCGCAATCTGCAGCGAGTTGCTGCAGTTGCTTGCGGAGCGGATCTTTCTCCGCCAGCTTGGCCGCTCTCGCATTGGCCGAGTCGCGAACGCCCTCGATGGCTTCCACGGCAAACGTCATGTGCTCGAGCTCCTTGTAAACTTTCATCGAGAGTTCGAATTGCGCTTTGCGTTCCTCTATCGAATACTTGGCGCGGGGATCGATAGCAACGTTCAACTGTTCGGTATAAGTTTGATCGCCCTTATTCAGCTTCACCGTGTAAGTACCAGGCAGTACGCGCGGTCCCTGCGCGGCTTCAAACAGAGCCGACGCTGCGGGAGCGACGGCTGGCGGTTTCACATGCATGGACCAACTCGCGCGGTTCAATCCGCGATGCTTGCTCCCAGCGACGGTGTCAACCAGTTTCCCGTCCTGATCGAAAATCTCGATTTTCAGATCGCCGAAGATGTGCCGTCCTTTCTGGTAATACGTGATCTGTGCGTCTGTCGGCCGGCTCCGACCGTGGAAAGCTTCGTCGCCTTCCGGCCATCCGCCGAACGTATCAAAGTATTGGACTACCGGCCGGCCATGAATCAGGCTCGCATCTTTGCTCATCATTTCCGGTGTCAGGGCGCGTAGCGGGGAAATATCGTCCACAATCCAAATACCGCGGCCGTGCGTCGCCAGTGCCAGGTCTGACTCTCGCGCCTGTATCGCGATATCGTCTACTGGAACCGCGGGAAAATCCGTCCCTTTGTATTGCGCCCAGTGTTGTCCGCCATCCACTGAAATCCAAAGGCCGAATTCGGTGCCCAGGAACAGCACATTGCGATTGACCGTGTCCTCTTTGATCACATGGGCAAAACCGCGCACGCCGCCCTCCTGCGCCGGGAGCGCCGTCCACGTCTGCCCGTAATCCGCAGTTTTGTAGACGTACGGCTTCATGTCTCCGAAAGTGTGCCGGTCAAACGTGGCATATGCAGTGCTTTCGTCGAAGCGGCTGGCCTCGATGGTGGTGACCCACGAATTCTTTCCCAGGCCACCAACGTTTCCAACTACATTTGTCCAGGTCTTTGCGCCATCGCGCGTAATCTGCACGTTGCCATCATCGGTGCCAACCCAGATGATTTGCCCATTCTTCGGCGATTCTGAAATCGAATAGATCGATGTGTGCATCTCCGCCGATGAGTTGTCGATGGTCACTCCGCCGGACTCTTCCTGCTTCTGTTTTTCGGGGTCGTTGGTCGTCAGGTCGGGAGAGATGCGATCCCAGGACTGGCCGTGATCGCGCGAGCGGAACAAGAATTGCGCCCCAATGTAAATCGTCCCTTTCTCATTGGGACTCATGTGAATCGGCGTATTCCAGTTGAAGCGCAACTTCTTCTCGCCGTAATTCGGCCAGGGATGGATATCGCGAATTTCGTGCGTGTACCGATTCACTCGTCCAATTTCGCCCCCTTGCGCTTCAGCGTAGAGATAATCTGGATCGGAAGTATCCTCGAACATCCAGAAGCCATCACCGCCAAACATATTCTCCCAGCGCGCATTGGTGACGCCGCCCGGATACGACGAGTCGCCGACCCAGGAACTGTTGTCCTGCAATCCGCCGTAGACGTGATAGGGATCAGCATTATCGACGCTCACGTGATAGAACTGCGATACCGGCAGATTCATCTGGTGCTTCCAGCGGTTGCCGCCGTCTTCGCTGCGCCACAGGCCGCCATCGTCGCCGGCAATCACGATATTTGTGTTTTTCGGATTGATCCAAACATCGTGAAAGTCGCCGTGAGCCGCGTTCGAAACCACGTTGAAAGTCTTGCCGCCATCGTTACTCAACAGCAGAATTAGATCGGGCTTGAAAACCTTATTTTCGTCCTTCGGATCGACGATCAGGTTCCCGAAATAAAACGGACGCCACACCATATAGTTGCTGGCATCCAGCTTGGTCCAGTTCGCGCCGGCATCGTCGGATCGGTAGAGTCCTCTTTTCTTTTCCGCTTCGATGTTGGCGTAGACTACGTTCGGTTTCGACTCAGCCACCTGCACCGCGATGCGCCCGTATGGTTTTGGAGGAAGGCCTTTGGCGTTGCTGTCAGTGAGTTCACTCCAGTGAGCGCCGCCATCGGTCGATTTGAAAATCCCGCTGCCCGGCCCGCCCGAGCGGAAGGTCCAGCCCTGGCGCCGGAAGTCCCACATTGCGGCGTAGATCGTCTTCGGTTCCTGCTTGCCGCGTGCAATCATGGCACAGCCGCTCGATCCGTTTGCACCTGCCAAAACCTTATTCCAGGTCTTGCCGCCGTCAGTCGTCCGGTAGACGCCGCGTTCGTCGTTGTCGTCCCAGAGATGCCCGGTGGCGCACGCCAGCACATCGTTGCCGTCGCCCGGATTGACCAGAATTTTTGCAATGTGCTCGCTGTCCTTCAGGCCAACGTTGGTCCAGTTCTCGCCGCTATCCGTCGACTTGTAGACGCCATCGCCTACGGAAACGCTATTTCGCGTCCAAGCTTCGCCAGTCCCTACCCATACAATCTTCGAATTCGAGGGATCAATCGCCACCGCGCCAATCGACTGCACATCCTCGCGGTCAAACACTGGTTTGTATGTCGTACCGCCGTTCACTGACTTCCAAACTCCGCCGCTTGCCGCTCCCACAAAAACAGTGATGCGGCCGTTCTCCTCTACCGCGTCCACTGCGGCAATGCGGCCGCTCATGGCCGCTGAGCCGATGTTGCGCGCGGGCAATCCGGAGACCGTGGCTGCATCGTAGCGGTAAGGAGCTTGCGCCTCAGCCTGCAAAGACGCACACAACGTAGCTCCGGCGAACAGTGCAGTCACTGCCCAAAAATTGCGAGCGGATGCTTTCATGGTTACGAGTCCTTTTTCATGACAAATGATTTTGGTTGTAGCCCTTCATCCGAGCGAGTCATTTGATCCCGACCATCCCCGATTTCTTTTCCTCGGTTTTAAGCGACGCAGGCAGAGCATAGTCCGCGGGATCAATTGGCACATTCGCTTCCATTTTCTGCACCGTAGTAGTTTGTGCATCAGGATGGTTCTTCGGCCCCTGCGACATCGAGAAGGGGTACATCACTCCCGCGACCGGCTTGTAAGAACCCAACTCCACCACTCGATCGCGCACCGAACCTCTTATAAATTGCTGGATCTCCTTGCGAATCTCGATGAATGTATCGGGATCGAGGTAGTCGTAAATAATGTCGCCATTCTTCAGCGTCACTTTCAGCCGCAGAGCGTCATCTCCATCGACTACGTCGTGTCCCAGAAACTCCACGGTGCTGCCTTTTTCTTTGTAATCGACCAGAATCCCGTCGAAGTCGGCATCGAGCAGCAGGTCGCGCAGGTCGTCCTCGCCCAGCAACTCCGGATCTTTTTTCCCTCCAAAGGGCTGAACCTGCCAGCCGGTCGCGCCGTCATAGGCCTGAATCGCCGCCATTCCCTGCAGCTTGAACGTCTGCCGGATCAAGTCGGGGCGCGAGTTCTCCTGTCCTACGGAAGCGGTAAAACCTCCGCCACCCTCGAACTTGCCGGTCATGCGGAGGGTCTTGATGGCCTTGATCTTCTCCATGCCGCCCCGGGCTTCAATGTTCTTGGCAATCAGTTCATCCGCGGTTTGCGAGACGGAGAACGCACCGCAGCAGCAGACAGCAACCAGCACAATCAACGCGCGACGCATCGGGCAAACTCCTGTTGTTGAGGGACTTAAAGAACCCGCCGAACGGGAAACAGTACTCTACTCGGTAGTAGACGAATTTTTCAAGTCTTGGTGAGCAAGGGAAGTGGTGCAGTTGACGCTCTAAGCCGGTTAAGCGGAAGATTCTTCGCTACGCCCGAATAACGGCTACGCTCAGGCTGACGCCGGATAGGCAACGTGGCTACTTTTCGGCTCGTCAGGAAAATTGCGGTTCATTTTGCTCCCCTTGAAATTCAACACAGGGTTTCGCGACCATTTCTCAATAGCGTTTCAGAAGTAGAATTTCATCGCGAACTGGATGAAGCGCGGGTCGCGAGCCGCGACCGCCTGCCCAAACTGCGGCGTACCGAACTCCACTGCCTGCGGCTCCTCGCTGATCGCACCGACCGGGCCTAACAGTGGGTTTACGTGATTCCAGATGTTGAAGAATTCTGCCCGAAACTCGGCGTGCATCTGCTCGCGAATCGGGAAAAGTTTGAAGATCGAAAAATCCCAATTCTGCAACCCCGGTCCGCGGACGATGTTCCTGCCGGCATCGCCAAAGGTGAAAAACGTCGCATTGTCCACGAAGGCACAGGTGTTGAACAGGTTTCCCGGAACGCACGGCTTCGCGTTCGGATTGCCCACAACGTTCGGTCGCACTTCAAAGAATCCGACCGCCCCACCGCCGTCGCTGGTGGAAACGTTGGTCAAGGAGTCAGTGATCGTGAACCAGTTGCCGGTCTGTGCGGTGGTGATGCCGGCTACTTGCCAATTCCCGATAATCTGGTTTAGAACGCCGCTGGCATTGCCTCCGAATTTTTGGCCGTGTCCGAAGGGCAACGCGTAGGCATAGTCGATGACGAAACGCTGGCGTACATCGAAATCTGCATTGCCGTACTCAAGCTGTGGAAACAGCTCGTTCCGGAAGTCGCCATTATTGAGGGAACCAAGGCTGGCGCTCGAAGCATCGTCCAGTGAATGGGCGTAAGTATACGAAGCGCCAAACTGTAACCCGCGAGACAGTCGTTTTTCAATATGCACTTGCAGCGCGTTGTAATTGGAATAATCGTTGGCACGAAGAGTGTCGATGAGGCCGTCAACCGCGGGAAATGGGCGACGTGGCGCCGTCGGACAGTTTTGCGGTGTATTGCCGTTGGTCGTGCAAAAAGTAACGTTCGGCTGAGCTTGATTGCCGTTATACAAACCGTAGAGATTCGAACCGTGCGAGCCCGCGTAGGAAACACTTAGCAAGATCTCGCTGGGCAACTGGTATTCAAACCCGAAGTGCCATTGCTGCGTGTAGGGAGTCTTCAATGTCGAGCTTTCTGAAAACAGCGTGGGCGTATTCGGATCGACCAGCGAACTTGCGGGGAAACCTTGCGATAGAACATTCAGGCCCGGAATCGAGCAATTTGAGCTTGGAATGGCGGGGTTGGCATCTGAGTTGAAGCACGGCTGCGTGAAGTTTTGCGTAACAAAGAAAGGCGGGTTGAAACCGGGACTGGGGTTGGAAAATGGCCCGTTCTCCTCGCCGCCGTAGAAAATTCCGTAGCCCGCACGCATTACCAGCTTGTCGGTAATCTGGTAAGCGGCTCCCAGTCGGGGAGCAAAATTTGTCAGGTTCGGAGCGATCAGTCCCGCGCTCCCGGTTCGCTGAATGGGGATCAATGCGGCGATGGTTGGAGTCAATACGGCTTGCTGGCCTTTCGGAACCACAAGGGAATTGTCAGCGAAGTCGAAATTTGCTTCTTCATTCTGGCTCGCCTTGACGGTGGTAAAGAGTTCATAGCGAAGCCCCAGGTTCAAGGTCAGTTTCAGTGTAGCGCGAATGTCATCTTCCGCAAACCACGAATAGTCGCCTCGATGATAGGCAACGTTGTGCTGGTTTGTGATTGTGCCGCCGTCCGGGATGCCCAGCAGGAAGGTCGCGAACGCCTCCCCCCCTGTGGTCGGAGCGGCAACGTTATCGGTAAAATCGCTGGCGAAGTTCATCGTGCCCCGCGAAGCCGCCGGCTGAAAAATTGTGAACTCGATGAAACGCAACTCGGTGCCGAATTTCATCGAGTGCCGGCCGTAGACCTTTGTCAGATTTTCATCGACCACGTATGCATTCTGTTTCTCGATCGAGGGCAGGAAGCCCGAGCTTCCGATCGCCGCGGTCCCATCGTTAATCGCGATACTCGGCAGTCCGCCGTTGTCCGGTCCGAATGGAACTCCAGGAAACCCCAATTGCGCGGCGACGTTCTGGTTGGCATTCAATTGAAAACGGTGAGAATTGATGCGATTGTAGCCAAAACGGAGTTCGTTAATTGTGGTTGGAGAAAACGTATGCGTTTCGCTGATGGCCACGCTTCGGTAGGAATTATCCTGAGTGCCATCCTGGAACGCTCCCCCATCGAGAGCGTTGTTGAAGGGCGATGGAACAAAGCTGGGCTGGTCTTCATAACTGAATCGGCCGAAAAGAGAGTCGCCGTTACCGATGTTGTGGTCGATGCGAACGTCAAAGTTGTTTTGATCGGAGCTGCGGCTCGGTTCCGCGAGAAAGTTAGAGCCGTTGATGTTCACATTGGGCGCTGGAAACAGGGCCGAGAGCCGCGCCGCCAGCGGATCAATTAACGCCCTGGGGAATATGTTCGTCGGATTGCCCGCGGCATCGACTCCAATCGGCACACCGCAGAAGCCGCTTGGATTCTTATTTGCCGCTACAGTTCCAGTCTGGGCCAGCCGGGTATTAAAGATCTCACCCATGAATGTGGGATGTCCGCTGCAATCGACTGCCACTTGCTTTGTCGGATTGCCGTTCATGTCCACCGCGGTGACCGGACTATTCGTGAGGAACGACGAAAAGTCACCTCCAATTTCGGCGGGAGTCGGAACCAGAGATAGTTGGGGCAGAGCCTGGCGAATGCGAAGACCCTCATAATCGCCGAAGAAGAATGTCCGGCTCTTGATAATTGGGCCGCCAAAAGTTGCGCCGAATTGATTTTGCCTGTACGCGGTGCGGCCGAACGCATCGAACGCGTTGCGCGCATCGAAGACGTCGTTTCGTAGAAATTCGTACACGTCCCCGTGAAATTGGTTGGTGCCGGATTTAATGACGGCGTTCATCACTGCACCATTGCCGCGTCCAAATTCCGCACTGTAGGCGTTGGTCTGAACTTTGAATTCCGCGATGGCGTCGACCGAAGGTTGAATAACGTACGCGCTGCCGTTCAAGACATCCCCCAGGTCGGAATTGTTATCGACTCCGTCGAGTTGAAAGTTATTCTGCAGGGAACGGGAGCCGTTCGAGCTGAACCCAAACGTCGTTTCTACGCGTGAACCGGGCTCGCTCGGGCCTACGCCCGCGCCCAGCAACGCGAGTTGCGCGTAGTTACGGCCATTGAGCGGAAGTGTTTCGATGGTATGGCTGTCTTGTACCTGGCCGAGTCCCGAGGTTTCGGTCTCCAGTTGGGGACTGGTCGAGGTGATGGTCATCGACTCTGAGATGCTGCCAACTTGCAGGGCTACATCGACGGCGGCACGCTCTTGCACATCGATTGTTACCGGGCCGGCCACGGCTTTCTTGAAACCTATTTTTTCGATTGTCACCTGATAGCGGCCCACTTTGAGAGGACCAGCGACGTACTCGCCCTGAGCGTTGGTTGTGGTTACGATCTTTGTCCCGCGGTCGAGGTCGGTGACCGTCACCTTGGCTCCGTCAACAACAGCATTGGAGGCGTCTTTGACAAGCCCGGCGATGCTCCCGGTATCTTTCTGCGCCGCAGCCGGGATGCCGGCAAGCGCGACGAGTAACGTTGCGGCAAGAGGCCGCCAATTCCTTAGTAAAGTCTCTACGATCTTGGTCTGTGAGATCTTTGGCAGCGAGCGGAGCGACGGGCTGTTCATGGCGAATCCCCCTGGCTTGCACGGAACTTTCATTTCGAGCATTTCAAGAATGAATCAGAACATTCTGCACGACCCGGCTGATGGCGCCGCTCGGGCTTGGGCAATCCGGTTTCAGGCCACGGCTGATGGAGAAAAACAGGCCGAGCAGTTGCCCGAACATTACATCCAGCGGCGGACGGTAATCGTCACCTATCGCGAGTGAGGGAGAGGGTCGCAGCACATGCTCGGCCTCGGCATCAAGTCGCGAGTCAGAGGTGGGGCTCACCACCACCCGGGTAGTGACTAATCGCTTCTTCCCTATTTCCTCCAGCAGATCGGTTTCGTATCTCAGAACCTTTTCGTCTCCGGAGAGAAAGGCCACCAGCAGGGTCTGTTCATCCAAGGCCGCCATCGGACCGTGACGCAAGCCCAGCGCGGATTCCGACATGGTTTGGATCTGCCCGGCGGTAAGCTCCAATAACTTCAGTGCAGACTCAGTAGCGACAGCCTTCAACGCTCCGGAACCGATGAAACAAGCCTTCGTAAAGTTTCCACTAACAAGATTAGCGGCGCTCTCTGCGGCCATGCCGAGGAAGTTTGTTCCCGCTTGCACCAATTGGCGCAGAACGTTCCCATAGGAGTCCAGGGTTTCAACATGGGCCAGGCATTGGCCGAAGACAACCATGTTGGAGAACGAACTCGTCATCGCGAGTCCACGGTCATGCACTTCCTCCGGCAACGCGATCCCTAACACCTGCTTGTGACCGGAGGCCAGTCGAAGCATTCTGGCGTGCGGGTTGCAAGTTACAAGCAGGTGATGGATGCTGGGATGGCTCTTCAATGCTCTTTCAACAACCGCAACTCCTTCGGGACTCTCGCCCGAGCGTGAGAACGAAATCCAAAGATGCCCACGGCCAGGCACCAAAAATTCGTCGGCGTGAGTGAGAAGATCAGTGCTGGGAACCGCCAGCACCTCACACTGCCACAGCCGTCGGAGCAACTGCGCCAGCGAGCGCCCAATGTAGTCGGAGGTTCCGGCGCCCACTAGGAACACGGTCGGCCGCCGCATGGGATCCCAGCTGATGCCGGTCGACTGCAGAAATTGACGAATCTCCGCGTACCGCTCTCGAAAGCATTCGTAGGTTGCCAGCCAGGTTTCAGGCTGCTGCGCAATCTCTCGCGGCGTGTGCAAGAGTCCTCGCAACTGCTTCTCGTCTTGCGGCAGCGCCAACAGAGCGGAGAGAGGATTCATAGCAATCAAAAACGAAATCCGAAACTAAAAGCAATGAATACTAACAAATAACAACCAATAAAGAAAGCATGTAAAACTCACGGATTGCCGGGATTTCTTAGGGCCGTTCCGTATAACGTTGGTAGAGGTCTGGCCGGAAGTGCGTGTTGATTGTGCCCGAAACTGAAACCTGAAAGCTCTTTTCTAGCGGCAGTCCCTCGATGCCTTCCACTCTCAGATGAACCGTGAAAGCACCGGTGTGGGTATAGGCATGCGCGACGGCTGCGCCCTCGGCGCTGGTTCCATCCCCGAAGTCCCATTGATAGGAAAGCGCGGGCACACTATCTGCGGTACTTTCTGCGGAAAAAGCCGCAGGCTTTCCAGTTGCGATCTTTTCCGCTATGTGCAGGTTTATCGAAGGTGCAGATGCTGGGATCGAGGTATCAACAATCTTCACCATCCGCACTGAATGAGGCGACACCTTCAAGGGGAGCGAAGGCCGATTTTCAGCGATCGAAGCTCCAGAGCCGAAGACGTCTGAAACGGCGTTGTGCACGGCGAGTTGTGGATCAGAAAAAAGATCGGATAACGAAAATTCATGTTCTCGCTCTTTAGAGGTCCAGTTGAACACTGCCAGGATCGACTGCCGTTTGCTCTCACGCAGCAAGAACACGCTTGGCATCTCGTCGTCGGGGGCGTAACTCATCAAGTCGAGCGGTTTGGCGGCGCGACCAAACAGTGCCAGGTTGAGGAGGTCGCGATTCTGCAACAAAGCCATGTGATCTGCGTCCAAAAACAGAGTTGGCAAATCGTCGCCGATTTCGAACATGCCGCCGGAAACCGCCGCAAGCGCAATCGCGACTTGAGCTTCTCCCAGCGTCAGCGGCTTCGGTCCGCCGTGGTCCTGTTCTCCAGCGCTTTCTTGCCGCGAAACGGAGAAGGCATCAGGATCGCTGACAAAAAAGTTCCGGTTCATGTAGTAACGGGCAGCGATGCCGGGAGCCGCATCGCGGCTGGCCTCAAAGGAATGGCCCGTGTCGCAGGAGATGCGTCCCGTGTCGACGAGCCCTACCGGGTTCAACATCACGCTCCCATCTTTATCCAGAAGCACTCCGTCTCCTACGGCTTCGCGAATGACTCGCAGACCAATGCGCTGAGCCTGAAGCGCGGTCGTTTGCGGAACGTAGTAATAACCTTCGATGGCAGAATCGTCCATGAAATCGAGTTTGATGTAGCGGATGCCCCACTCTCTCGCCAGCGTCGTGTAGGTCTCACGCAAGTACTGCTGGGCCGCGGGATTCGTCGTGTCGAGCACGTAAAGCTGGTCGAGATTGGTTGGTGTATCGGGCGGTTCGGTCACCCAACCGGCATGGATGGGCTCTCCCTGCGCGTTGTGCACAAGCCAGTCTTTGTGATTTAAGTACACTGACGAACGCTCCGACACCTCGAACGGCGCAGTCCAGATTCCAGGTGTCAGGCCGAGAGCCTCCACCTTCTCTTCGAGTTTTTTCATTCCGTGTGGATATTTGTTTGACACCGGCGTGGTGTAGTCGCCGCGGGCGTATTGATAGCCTTCATCGATGTGGAAGAAGTTGTATCCGGAGTCTTTCAGGTGAGCTGCCAGAAATTCCGCATTCGTCAGCGCCGGGCCCTCGGTCAGGCCGAAGTAATAAGCAGTCCAGCTCCACCATCCAATTGGCGTCGGCGCCGTGACCCTTGGAGCATGCAGCCGGCGGATGACTTCACCGTAGGCTTCCAACTGCGCATGGTAGTCGGAGGATAGACTCGCCACGAGCTTTTCCGATGCGAGGCTCTGGCCCGATTCCACGGGCAGGCTGAGCTCGATCTGATCTTGCTGCGGCGAAGTTCGCAGTGAGTTCTCCTTCGCGAGTTCCGTGGTGCCGGTGGAATCAACTTCATAGCTGGTGATGCCCGGTTGCTTCTCGTCAACGCGCAGCCGCAGCACGGTAAGCCATTTCTCGGATGTGAGCGCTCCCAGAAATAGACTCTGCCTGCTTTGCCGGTTGTAGATCAGTTGGCTGCCGACGGCGCGATGCATTCCACTGGTTGGCTGCGCGAGATCATGCTGTGCGAGATCCTGCTGCGCGAGATATTGGTGTGCGAGATCATGGATCAGATCATGGATCACCATGTTCGGCCGGTCTTCGCTGAAGCTGTCGGAGAGGACCCGGTCGCCCGACACCGGCCCATCCAGCGCAAGGAATGTGCCGTTGGCGTCGAGCATGCGAATGCCCTGCACTGTAATCTGCGCTCCGGTGGTATTGCGGACCTGCACTTCGATCTCCGCGAACATTGATTCGGCGAACATTGATTCGGCGCGCAACCGGATGCTGCATACGAGTTCGGGTTGGCCGGATAATCCGCTGTAGGTAATCGTGAGCTGCGAGCCCGTTCCCAAGCCGTCACTAAAAGGAGATTCCTGTATCTCATGTTGGCGATAGTCGGCTGAACGCAGCCACCGATGATTCACCTGCGCCGCTGCCGCTCCGGTCAGCCAGTCGCGCGGATTCTCTTTTGATCGAATCGTGTACGAGCCAACCTTCTGATCCGCCTCAATCAGGAGCCTGGAGTTTTCGATTCTTGCCGTGGAAGCGGCTGCCAGTGCGGAGTGCGGGAGTATTACGGACAGAAGGCAAGTCACTAGAATCAGGGCGAGCGCCAACCTGCGTGTCATGCGCATGGACTTTTTCCTCGAGATCGAGCATTAAGGCTTTTCCGAATCGTACTAAAACGAAAGCAAAGGTAATGGTTCGTAATATACCTGGGAATGGGTGAGTGTCAAGATCAACGTTCAGCGAATGCGCAATATATGGGTTTGGTTCGGAAGGGAAGATTCTTCTACCAGGCAGGCTTTGATTTTCGCTCCGACTGTGCTTCTTACTGCGCGAGCTCCAATTCAACTTTCTTCGCGGAGGGATCCAGCTTCGTGATCTTAAACTTGCGAATTTGTCCAGCGCGGGCGGCTTCAGGTTTTGAGCCCAGCGCGGGCGTGGCGCCTTTCCATCGCGCCTGGAGCATCGAACCCAGGGAGGATAAATCGGCCCTTGAGGAGAGCGCTGTCTCGGCCTGCGATGCTTTCTCGGTTGTCGGTGGGGCCGCATTCATGCGGCAGTGGGCCTCGATGCCTTCGCCGAGCTCTACGCGCGCTTGTCCATTCGAAATATCGATCAGGCGGCCGGAAACAACGTCGCCTTCTTTATGTTCGGCGATATATTCATCCAGTCCGCTGGGCACCAGTTGCTTGATACCCAGCCGCAACTGCCGCTTCTCGGTATCAACCGCCAGTACCTGGGCCTTGATCAACTGTCCAACCTTCACCACTTCTTGCGGATGGTTAATACGCTTCTCAGCGCTCATGTCGCTGATGTGGATCATGCCCTCAACGCCTTCGGTAAGCTGCACGAATGCGCCGAACTTCGTGATACTGACGACCGGTCCTTCGATCACGGTGCCCGCGGCGAAGCGTTGCGCAGCGTCGGCCCACGGATCTCCCAGCGCCTGCTTCAGCCCAAGTGAGATGCGACGTTCGCCCGCATTCACTCCCAGGATTACGGTGTCAACCATCTCGCCGGGCTTCACTAACGTGCTGGCGCTTCTCAGTTTTTTTCCCCAAGACATCTCCGAAACATGGATCAGCCCTTCGATTCCCGGCTCGAGTTCCACGAACGCCCCAAACTCGGCCACGCGTGTAACCGCGCCACGCACGCGTTCGCCGACATTGTACTTCCCGGCCACCGCATCCCAGGGATGAGGCTGCAACTGCTTCAGGCCCACCGAAATGCGCCGCTTCCCGGAATCATTCGCAATCTTGAGCACCTTGACTTCGAGCTGCTGCCCCACGGAAAGCACGTCCGCCGCCTTGTTGACACGGCTCCAGGCGATGTCACTAACGTGCAGCAGCGCATCAACGCCGCCGAGGTCGACGAATGCGCCGTAGTCGGTGAGGCTGCGAACCGTCCCACTCACCGTATCGCCTTCCTTCATCTCCGAATAGCGGCGCTCCTTCACCGAGCGCTCTTCCTGGTCGAGGACGGCGCGGCGGTCGACGACAACATCTTCGTCGGCCACATCGAGCTTGATAATCCGGCAAAGGATCTCCTGCTCCACCATTTTCTCCATCTCAGCTGCGTCGCGTGCTCCGCTGCGCGAGGCCGGCATAAACGCGCGCACGCCCACATCCACGCTGAGCCCGCCTTTAATCACTCCTGTTACTGTGCCGACAATAGTCGCCTTATCCGCGAAGGCCTTTTCCAGCGTCAACCAGTCATTCGGCCGCTCGACCTTGGCCCGGGTGAGCTGGTAGTAACCCTCGGAATCACGGCCTTTCACAGAAACGGAGAGCTTGTCGCCAGGCTTTACCGTTTCCCCAGCAGCCCGCAAGACAGACAGCGGCAGCACGCCTTCACTCTTGAAGCCGATATCAAGAAAAACCGAGTCGCCGGAGACAACAATGACCGTGCCCACGAGTTGCTTGCCGCCGTCTTCAGTTTTGCGCGTGTGGCTCTTCTCGTACTGCGACAGCATCTCGCCAAAAGCCTCGCTGGTTTCAGCGGCCGATTCGGCAGTGAGTTGGGAGTCTGAAGTGTCGGGGTTGGACATGATCACGTCGGGAAGTACCAAAAGAAATGGTAGGCACGAGGAGACTCGAACTCCTGACCTCTACCGTGTCAAGGTAGCGCTCTAACCAACTGAGCTACGCGCCTACGCTGCCCTTATTCTAATGTCGTTGGTCTGTTCCCGCAATGCTTGGCAGGACAGCCGCTGCTTTTCGTAGGCGTCGTGAATTGCGATTGCTGTTGCCAAGTTGCAACCATGGCGGCGACAATCGTGCTATGCCGAAAACGTCGCATTCCGGAGATGTCCGTTCCGCCTCGCCGACTGCGGCGCGCTCTCCGTTCTCCCCAGGGTCCATGGTGGTTGTCACGCTGGGCAATCCCAGGGACAAATTCTGGGGCATGATTCTGGCGCTCGCCGCCGAGGGACTGAGCGTCACTGGCATCGAACTGGCGTCGTTCGAAGATCTGGTTGTGATGGTGAAAGATGGCGAGCCATTTACGCCGGCAGTTGTATTTTTCCCCATGCATCGGATTGAGCGAATCGAGCTTGATCTTCCTGATGGCAGTCTGCCATCGCTTTCGCAGCGCTTTTCGGCGAAGACGGGACTGGATCCTGCGGCGGTCCTGGAGGCTCGCGGAGTTAGCGGAATCGCTGGAGAGACCATCGATTCGCGCGCCGCGCCTGTTTCTTCGTCCATGCTTTCGGCGAAGGATCCGGCATGAAGCTTTCGCAAATATTTACCGCGCCGAATCAGCTTACGCTGCTGCGGATGGCTTTTGTTCCCTTTATCGTGATCGAATTGGTAGACGGCCGCTATTTCTGGGCGCTGGTTCTCTTTGTGGTTGCCGGCTTCAGCGATGGCCTGGACGGGCTGTTGGCTCGCAAACTGCATCAGCAAACGTTACTCGGGCAATATCTCGATCCCATCGCCGACAAGCTATTGTTGAGCACCATGTTTCCGGTACTGTCGATTCTTCACAAGATTCCGTGGAAGTTCACGGTGCTGGTCTTCAGCCGCGATATTTCGATCCTCGCCGCAAGCGCCGTGCTATTTGCGATTTCGGGATTGCGCGATTTTCGGCCTAGCATCTTCGGGAAGGCGAACACCTTCTCCCAGATCGCGGCCGTATTCTTCGTGATGCTCTTTTCGATACGGCCGGCACGCTGGATCTGGATTACGCGTACCGTTTTCCTGCGTGCGACGTTCGCCTTCACGATTATCTCGGCACTGCATTATGTTTTTCTGGTGCAACACCGGTTGCGGTCGCACCCTCATGTGCTCCCTTCCCAATCTTCGGCCGACGCACGCGCGAGTTGACCCTTTTTCTTGCGTCCCCCTAGAATTGACAGTTCGTCTCATTAATATTCACTCCTGAGCCCGCAACCACTCTATGGCCATACACCTTTACAACACTATGTCCTCGCAGATCGAGGAATTCCATCCGCTGCGAGACAGCGAAGTGCGCATGTATGCTTGCGGCCCCACGGTTTACGACTATGGGCACATCGGCAACTTCCGCACCTTTATTGCGGTTGACATGCTGCAGCGATTTTTGCGCCAGTCCGGCTACAAAGTGCGCTACGTGATGAACATCACGGACGTGGACGACAAGATCATTCACAATGCAGCGCGCGACGGAGTCAGCGTTCGGCAATACACCGCGAAGTATGAAAAAGCCTTTCTCGAGGATTCTGCGATGATTGGCATCGAGCAACCGACGCTGGTGCGCGCCACCGAACATATCCCGGAGATGGCGGATTTCGTGGCTAAGCTGGTGGAAAGAGGCATCGCATACCGCACCGAGGATGGGTCTTATTACTTCCGTATAGCGAGCTTTCCGCGATATGGAAGACTGTCGAAGAAAGATTTTGGCGGAATGCTCGATGGTGCCCGCGTTGACGTTGACGAATATGACAAGGACAGCGCGCGCGACTTCGCTTTGTGGAAGGCACCCAAGCCAGGCGAAGCTTCGTGGGAGTCACCGATTGGGCCGGGGCGTCCGGGCTGGCATCTGGAATGTTCGGTGATGTCGATGGAAGAACTGGGTGAGAGCTTCGATCTGCACGCCGGCGGGGAGGATCTCGTCTTCCCGCATCACGAAAACGAGATTGCACAATCGGAATCGATGACGGGTAAAACGTTTGCACGTTTCTGGTTTCACGTGCGTTTTCTTCTCGTCGAAGGCGAGAAGATGTCGAAGAGATTGGGAAACTTCTACACGCTTCGCGATCTGGTGTTGAAAGGACACAAACCGTCGTCGATCCGGTATTTGCTGACGTCGGTGCCCTACCGCAACCAGCTCAACTTTACTTTCAATGGCCTCAAACAGGCTGCGGTATCGGTCGAACGGCTGCGCAACTTTCGCCAGCGGCTGATTACGGGCAGTTTCCCTCCGGGGTCAAACTCCGAAATGCAATCGCTCGCCGGTGAGACAGTCGACCGCATGCGGCTTTCGCTCGAAGACGATCTCAATACGGCGCAGGCGCAGGCTGCGATCTTCGAGATGGTACGCAGGGCTAACTCCGCGCTGGACTCAGGCCAAGTCAAGAAAGACAACGCCAAGCCTCTACTGGCGGCGCTGGAGAAATTTGATGAAATTTTTGCGATCATCGCGGACGATGATACCGCCAAGATGAAGCAAGTTTTCGAGTGGGCGCCTACCGAAGGCCGCGAAAAAGACATCACTCCGGAGCTGCGAGAAGCGGTGGAATCTGGCCAACTCTCCGACGCCGATATTCAAAAGAAAATCGACGAAATGGAAGCGGCTCGTAAGGCCCGTGACTTCAGGACTTCTGATGCACTGCGCGCGGAACTAACCGCCGCGGGCATTGTCATCGAGAATACGAAGGACGGGGTGCGTTGGAGAAGAAAGTAGTTTTGGAGGGTGGTAAGCTGAAAGCTGATGGCTAAGGGCTGATAGCTCCCATGAACTCCCTCGACGAATATCTTCGCGACGCCGAGCTGGCACACGGGCATCTGTGCGCGGGACAGGTCTTGGGCGTTCGCCTGGCGATGCTGGGTCTCGCGAAACTTGGGATCGAAGATCCGCGCGCCAGAGAGGACCGCAAACGGCTCGTCACTTTCGTCGAAATCGACCGCTGCGCCACCGATGCCGTTGCCGTGGTTACGGGCTGCCGCCTGGGCAAGCGTGCCTTGAAGTTCCGCGATTGGGGAAAAGTTGCGGCGACGTTCGTTGACGTCAGCACTGGCAGGGCAATTCGCATTGCAGCAAAAGAATCGTCCAAAGCTCTTGCCCGGCAGATGCATCCTGAAATCGTGGACAAGAATCAGCAGCAGATGCGGGCCTATCGCGAAATCAGCGACGATGACCTATTTACTCTCCAGTGGGTGAAGGTCGAGCTGCCGCCCGAAGAATTTCCCGGATACAAAGGCGATCGCGTGGTGTGTGCGGCGTGCGGCGAAGGCATCAACTTCCGCAGGGAAGTGCGCAGAGACGAGAAAGTGCTCTGCCGGTCCTGCGCGGGAGAGCGCTACTACGAGCCAGTCTGAAGTCCGACCTAGCTGCGTGCCGCCTGCTCATAGGCATGAGCAACCCGCAGAATTGTCGACTCGTCAAAATGCTTCCCCAGGATCTGCAGCCCGATCGGCAGCTTTTCGCAGGTCTCGCCGCAAGGGATAGAAATTCCAGGAATGCCCACTAAATCTGCCGTGACCGTATACACATCGGCCAGGTACATCGCTAGTGGATCATTCGACTTTTCACCCAGCCGAAACGCGGCCGTCGGGCTCGTCGGCGTGACAATCGCATCCACTGCGTGAAAGGCTTCTTCGAAATCTCGCGCCAGTAACGTGCGCACTTTCTGTGCTTTCAGATAATAAGCATCGTAATAGCCGGCACTCAATGCGTATGTGCCCAGCATAATACGGCGCTTTACCTCGGCGCCGAAGCTATCATCGCGGCTGCGCCGGTACATCTCCGAGAGCGACTTCACTCCGGGCGCGCGATAGCTGTAGCGCACACCATCGTAGCGGGCCAGGTTTGAAGACGCTTCGGCGGTTGCGATCAAGTAATAGGTAGGGATTGCATACGGAGTGTGCGGCAACGAAACCGGAACAACCTCGCAGCCTAAGCTCCTCAGCTGATCGATGGCGGACTCGACTGCGTGGCCGACTTCGCCGTCGAGTCCCTCGCCGAAATATTCTTTGGCCACGCCCAGTTTCAATCCACGCACCGGCTTTTGAAGGTCGGCAACGTAGTCGGGAACCGGCGCGTCGGTCGAGCTTGAATCCATCGGGTCGCGCCCGGCAATCGTTTGCAGCACGATTGCCGCGTCCTTCACCGTCCTCGTCAATGGTCCAATGTGATCGAGCGAAGATGCAAAAGCGATTAGACCATAGCGCGAGACGCGTCCGTAGGTAGGCATCAATCCCACCACACCGCAGAACGATGCCGGCTGCCGGATCGAGCCTCCTGTGTCCGAGCCAAGCGCGACCACAGCCATATCAGCGGCCACTGCGGCTGCAGAACCTCCCGAAGAACCACCTGGGACTCGGCTCAAATCGCGGGGATTGCGCACGGGATGGAACGCCGAGTTCTCGTTCGAAGAACCCATGGCAAACTCATCGCAATTCGTCTTGCCGAGGATCACAGCTCCGGCAGCCTCCATGCGCGCTACGGCTGTACAGTCAAAGGGTGGAATGTATTTAGCGAGGCTCTTCGATCCCGCGGTGGTTCGCACGCCGCGCGTCGACATCACATCCTTGATCGCGACCGGCACACCGCCAAGAGGCGGCAGCGGCTTGCCCTCCGCGGCCATGCGGTCGATGCGATCTACCTGCTCCAGCGCGCGCTCCTTGCAAAGAGCAAGGAAAGCACCGATTTGACTATCCTCTTTTTCGATTCGAGCGTAGTACGCCTCGGCGAGTGCGAGCGCAGTCGTCTTGCGCTCCTGCACTGCAGAGCGGGCGGCGTCAATCGTTAGCTGGGTCGGGGTCATCGGAAAGGGGTCGCGGGCCAGTGGCCAGTTGGAGAACTCAGTCAGAAACTAAGAAGCGCTCAGCCTTATGTCCTCGTTAAGCGCGAGTCACCAGAACTGGTCACCGGGCACCGTAACACTATCTTTCATCTTTCAATCACTTTCGGCACTCGGAAAAATGTTCCGTCGGCGTCTGGAGCGTTCTCCAGCGCGATTTCCCGGGGCAAGGATTTGCGCAGCCCTTCCACAATATCCTCACGGTTCGCGTATGCAAATCTGTCGCTGCCCTGTTTGGACTCGTCGATGCCATAACGATCGGAAACCTGTGCCATCGGGGCCACATCAGTAACATCCAGTTCGTTGAGCCGCTCGACGTAGTCAAGAATCGAGTTCAAATCCCGCAACATGCCAGTGCGCTCTTGAGCGGAAAGATCCAGGTTGGCCAGATCGGCGACGTAAGAGACATCTTTCTCCGTGGCTTTCATTTTCTGTAATGTTGGTCTTTTGTAATGTTTGTCTTCTGTAATGTTGGTTCCTGGAAAACAGTTTCAAGTCGCCCTGCTTATCCGCGGCGTATCTGAAACTCGATCCGTTCAACTTTTTGTCCGGCATAACGATTCAATGCGGCAAGATAACGCGGAGCAAGGCTCTGCATTTCGCGTTTCCATCCGGCATCAGGAACCTCAACGCGCAGCACTGCATCAGCAAAGTCCGTGGCTTGCGTACGCTCGGCCACAACCGAACCGCAAACCAGCGGCCAGGCCAGCAGCGGAGCCTCGGCCTGCGGCACACGCCGCAGAGAGCCCGCCACGATCTTCTCTAATCCCGCGCCTGCTTGTTGCATCGTTCGACTCCGCGTTACTGCTAACAATCGAACATCGGGAATTCCGATTCTAGCACTCCCGTGATCGCGTGGGCGTTCACCTGAGCGTCCGCGCTCAGAGTGGGAACTCGCGTCTCACGAAATCGAGGGCCGCGTCGTGCGACGCTAGTCTACCTTCGAGTTGCGCATCCTCCACGGTCTCTAAGATCTCGCGGAACCTCGGTCCGGGCGCATAACCGGCAGAGATCAGGTCGTCGCCCGTAATCAATGCAGCCGGGCGGATTGTCTCAGGCGGAATCTCGGCGAGTTTTCCCAGGATGAAATCATAAGTGCTCAGGTTTCGATGGCTGGCCAGGCTGTCGGCACGGTGCAGCGCAAGGTGCTCGTCGAAGTTCGGCATGCGAATAAATTTCTTGAGCGTCGACTCCTTCATGCGCGAGACATGGCCAAAGCGCATATGATTGTCAACCAGAGCCAGCACCTGCGCGGTCTCGCTGCTGGAGAACCGCAGGCGCGCACAGATTTCTTCGGCAATCTTGACGCCGACATCCACATGGTTGTCGAACCGGATACGGTCAGGAGCCACACGAAATGTTGCCGGTTTGCCCACATCGTGCAGTAGCGCGCCCCACGCCAGAGTGGGCGGACAAGGATGCGGCAAGTGATCCAGGAGCAGCAGTGTGTGCACAAACACGTCCCCCTCGGGATGAAACTCCGGTGGCTGCTGGACACCCTTCATCATAGAGATTTCCAGGAGAACTTCCTTGAGCAGTCCGCTCTCATCCAACAGCAGGAATGCCTGTCTAGCGTGGCCCTCGGTGAGCATCTTTGTTAGTTCATCACGAACTCGCTCGCGGGAGACGACCTGAATTTCGTGTGCCTGATTTTGAATAGCAGTCATGGTCTCGGCGTCGATTCGATAGCCAAAGCGCGCCGCAAAACGTATTGCCCGCAGCATGCGCAGTTTGTCTTCTGCAAAACGCTGCTTGGGATCGCCGATTGTGCGGATGATTCCAGCTTCGAGATCCTGACGCCCACCGACATAATCGAGGACTTCGTTCGTCAGCGGATCAAGTAGCATGCCGTTGATGCTGAAATCCCGGCGAGCGACATCCTCGCGCGGATCCTGGCTGAAGCGCACTTCATCGGGATGGCGGCCATCAGAGTACCCGAGATCGCTGCGGAAAGTCGCGACCTCAACAGTTTTCGCTTTTGGCACGTCATCGCCTGCGTTCGCGCGCTGGTCCTCGGGCAGCTGCAGCGGCACCAGTACCACGCCGAACTGCACGCCCACGGCATAGGTGTCAGGAAAAACCTCCATTACCTGCGCAGGAGTCGCGCTGGTCGCAACGTCATAGTCTGCAGGCTCTCGATTCAGCAGAAGATCGCGCACGCACCCGCCCACCAGGTAAGCCTGAAAACTGCGCTGGCGCAGGGTTTGGACGATTGAAGTGGCGAAAGCTTTCAGCATCTGACGGTCATCTCTCAGCACTTATCTCAGCATTCACGAAACGATTTGAATTAAGCTGGATATTGGAACCTTCAACGCAGCATCTGATTATGCCAGACGCTTACATCCTCGGCATCGAGAGTTCCTGCGACGAAACTGCCGCGGCAGTGGTGCGCTCCGGAGAGCAGGTCATCTCAAACATCGTCGCTTCGCAGATCGTGACTCATCAGCCTTACGGCGGTGTTGTGCCTGAGCTGGCGTCGCGCGAGCATTTGCGGGCGATTGTTCCGGTCGTACGCCAAGCATTGGCAGAGTCTCATCAGACTTACAAATCATTAGATGCGATCGCGGTTACGCAGGGGCCCGGCCTCGCTGGAGCGCTATTGGTCGGCATCAGCTATGCCAAGGCTCTCGCGTATGCCCTCGACAAGCCACTGATTGCGGTCAACCATCTCGAAGGGCACATCCACTCAGTGCTGCTCGAAGAGCGGGAGAAGGGGAACGACGAGCTGCAATTTCCAGTGCTCGCTCTCGTGGTTTCTGGAGGACACACCCATCTTTATTTAGCCGCGCAGAAAAATGACGGCTGGACTTACGACAACATTGGTCACACTCGCGACGACGCTGCTGGCGAAGCCTTTGACAAGGTTGCAAAGCTGCTTGCCTTGGGCTATCCCGGAGGTCCGATCATCGACCGGCTCGCCCCGCATGGGGATCCGACTGCCGTGAAATTTCCGCCGGCGCAGATTAAGCATCGCGACCGTCGCGACCGCCGCGGAGAGAAGGAGACTGAGAGTGATCGCCCGCGCTTTGACTTCTCTTACAGTGGAATCAAAACCGCTGTGCTGCGCTACGTCGAAGTTCATGATATGCACTCTTCCATTGAGAGGCGCCGCCAGGCATTGACGAGCGTTTCAAAACCTAGGACTGAGGACTATCTTGCAAATTGCGACAAAAAAACTCTCGATCTGATTGCTTCATTTCAGCGTGCGATCGTCGACGATCTGGTGGGAAAGACCCTGGCGGCGGCACGAGCCTACGACGTGGCTACACTCTTCGTGACGGGCGGAGTGGCGGCGAACAACCAGTTGCGAACCACATTTGAGCGCAGCGGCGCTCAGGATGGCCTGCCAGTATATTTCCCCTCGCGTCCGCTCTCCACAGACAATGCCGCGATGATTGCAGCCGCTGCATATCCGAAGTTTCTGGCAAAGAATTTTGCTCCAATGGATTTTTCGGCCGAGGCGAGCCTCCGCCTGCGTTAGTTCGCCTTTTCAAAAATTGGTTTCTTGGTAGAGTGAAGAATTATTGAGTGAAGAGTAGAACCGGAGCAATAGGGCCGGTGGCGCTACTTCCCCGCGCCTTTCACCTGAGTTTTCCCCATCACAGCCTCCAGGGCCTTCTCAAGCTGGCCTTCGATGTCGATATCTTTATAAATGGCGAAGTTGGCGCGGTTTTCCTTTTCGTCGAAGCCGCTGGCGCGGCCCGCAACAATAATGATAGGGATATTCGCAGTTTCGGGGTTGTTTTTCAACGCGGTAATCAGTTCGCTCCCCGTCATCTTGGGCATCTGCATGTCGGTGACGATTAAGTCGGGCCGTGTGCGCTCGAGAATCTGCAGCGCCTCCGCTCCATTGGTGGCGGACTCCACCGCAAAGCCGCGCCCCTCGAGGAAGCGGCAAACGGTGTAGCGGATCAGCATGGAGTCATCGACGACCAGCGCCACGGCAGGCATGAAATTACGCGCGCAGACACGCACGCCCCCGCTGGCAGACTAGCAAAGCGCTTCCGCCGGGAGCAAGCTGGAATGCGCCAGAGCCGATTACTTTGGTGATCAGACTCGGGGGCGTCTCTTTTTAGGTTTTCTGAATTGCCTTTCCGGAATTACGACTCCTCGATTTCGCCGGTGGCGCTTTCTTCAATGCTCATGTCCTTGAGTTCGCTCGATTCGAAGATCTCGCGGCACTCGAGGCACTCCACGAACTCGGCATCCTCTTCGCGGCTCACGATTTGTACGCGGGGATGCTTACAAGGCTGGCGGGCGTTTTGAGGGTGTGAAGACGGCTTTGAGCTCATAAATCCGGAGGCTCTGCCTGTAACAACTGCGTGGAAGGCAGATTCGCTGGAATTTCCCGGTATTGTAGCCCCGCTTTTTCACTTGTCAAGTCCTTCGGCAGAAAGTCGGCAATTTATTTTGTTCCACGCGTTCGCTCGTTCGGAATCGGAGCGTGCGTCGATAACACAAATTCCGACCAAACTCGTCGCCTAAACTTAAACCGTTCAATCCGCGATATTTACCATTCAATTTACGCTTCCTACGGTTGCCTGTAGGCGCTTGCATACTCTTCGCGGGTTGGCGTAAACTGAATTACGACGGAAAAGGTCGTAATTAACTACGACTGAATATGTCGGATTTCAGCTGGCTGGAAGCCGGTTTTGTGGTTAGGTTTCGAGAATGCTCAAGTTGACCAAAAAGGCGGACTACGCGCTGATGGCCATGAAGCACTTGGCAGACCACGCGCGTGAGGGAAGCGGCAGCGCCAGCGCGAAGGATGTTGCCGATGCCTTCGGTATCCCTCCCGAAGCCTTGGCCAAGATCTTGCAGCGGTTGGCCAAAGCTGGCCTGTTGCTTTCGCATCACGGGACCAATGGCGGATATAGGCTGGCCCGAGCCGCGCATACAATCTCAGCTTTCGAGGTGATTCAAGCCATTGACGGTCCGCTCTTTATTACTTCGTGCGTGACGGTTCGTGGCGAATGTGGCCAAAGCGACCGGTGCAACATCCGGGAGCCGCTCCGCAAGGTGAATGAGAGCATCGAAGCTGTATTGAAGCGCATCAAAATTTCACACATGCGGGAAGAGCCCGAAGTGGCGGAAGGTGCAGCAGTCAAAGCTGAACTGGTCACCATCGTCTAGGCAGACGTAGAAGAGATTGATTTCAGATTAGAGAACGAGGTAGGAGAAGCAATTATGAGCACCGATGTAAAGATCCCCCAGCAACTCCCAGTCACGAAGCACTCCGCCCCCCAGGGAGTGAAGCTGCCGATTTATATGGATAACCACGCCACCACGCCCATGGATCCGCGGGTGCTGGAAGAGATGCTGCCCTATTTCATGGAGAAATTTGGCAACGCCGCGAGCCGCAATCACTCTTTCGGCTGGGCGGGCGAAGAGGGCGTGGAAACTGCTCGCGAGCGTATCGCCAAGCTGATCGGCGCCACCACAAAAGAAATCATCTTCACTTCTGGCGCCACCGAGAGCGACAACCTAGCCATTAAGGGTGTCGCCGAGATGTACCGCGAGAAGGGTAATCACATCATCACCGCGGTCACGGAACACAAAGCCGTTCTTGATACTTGCAAGCGCCTGGAGAAATACGGCTATCGCGTGACCTACCTGCCGGTGCAGAAAGATGGCCTGATCGATCTCGAAGATCTCAAGCGCGCAATGGATGACAAGACCATCCTCGTAACCATCATGGCCGCGAATAATGAAATCGGCGTTGTGCAGCCGATTGCAGAGATCGGCAAGCTCTGTCACGAGCGCGGCGTCATCTTCCATACCGACGCCACCCAGGCCATCGGCAAAATACCCGTTGACGTGAACAAGCAGAACATTGACTTAATGTCGATCTCCGCACACAAGATGTACGGGCCGAAGGGTGTAGGTGCTTTGTACGTTCGCCGCAAGAATCCGCGAGTACAGATTTCCGCCATCATCGATGGTGGAGGCCATGAGCGCGGCATGCGCTCCGGAACCCTCAACGTTGCCGGCATCGTTGGCCTCGGCAAGGCTTGCGCCCTCGCCTCTGAGGAAATGTCTCGCGAGGCGGTGCAGTTAAGTGCGTTGCGTGATCGCTTGCGCGACCGCATCATGAACCGACTTGATGAGGTTTACATCAACGGCACCATGGAGCATCGTTTGCCCGGCAACTTGAACATCAGCTTCGCCTATGTGGAGGGTGAGTCCCTGTTGATGGGCATTAACGATATCGCGGTTTCCAGCGGTTCGGCATGCACCTCCGCGACACTTGAGCCATCTTATGTATTGAAGGCTCTGGGCACGGGAGATGATCTGGCGCACAGCTCGATTCGTTTTGGCATTGGCCGCTTCAATACCGCGGCCGAGGTCGACTACGTGGCCGACCGCGTCATTGAGACTGTCGAGCGCCTACGCGAACTTTCTCCGCTCTACGAAATGGCGAAAGAAGGCATCAATCTCAAGGATGTAAAGTGGGCGGGCGAGTAGGGAGTACCTGGTGCCGCGCGAGCCGCGAAGCGGCGGAATGTGAAAGCCCGGCACGGAAGTGCTGGGTCGAAAGAAGATCTGGTAACAAGTCCCGTAGGGACGGCACAGATTCTAGAAACGGTCAGGAGAGACAATGTCATACAGCGATAAAGTAATCGATCATTACAACAATCCCCGCAACGTCGGCTCCATGGACAAGAGCAGCGCTGACGTAGGCACCGGTCTGGTCGGCGCACCGGAGTGCGGCGACGTCATGAAGTTGCAGATCAAAGTGAACCGCGAGACCAACGTCATTGAAGAAGCTAAGTTCAAGACCTTTGGCTGCGGCTCTGCGATTGCCTCTTCTTCCTTAGCCACGGAGTGGGTCAAGGGCAAAACGGTAGATGAAGCTCTTGCCATCAAGAACATGGATATCGTGAAGGAACTGTCGCTTCCTCCCGTGAAGATCCATTGTTCGGTGCTGGCCGAGGATGCCATTCGTGCCGCGATCGGCGATTGGAAGAAAAAGCAAGAAAGCGCCAAGTCGGTTGCATCGGCGGTAGCGCAGTAAGCTCTTCGCCTGGGGCTGAAACTTGAAAGGGCGCGGCTGGGGGGCTGAGATTTGAAAGGGCGCGGCTTCAGCCGCGCCGAAAACGGCCGGGAAGGGCACGACTTCAGTCGTGCCGTTAGCGTCCCACATGTGAAGCGGCTTTAGCCGCTGAGGGATTGCGTCAGGAATTGGAATGACAACGGCAACCGAACAAACCGCGCCGACGTCGCAAAACGCGCCGGCCAAGGGCATTCAGGTCACCGACAAGGCCCTGGCTAAGGTTCGCAGTGCGATGGCCAAGGAAGGCATTTCGCCCGAGCAGGGTGGGTTGCGCCTTGGCGTGCAGGGCGGCGGCTGTTCCGGTCTAAGCTATAACATCCGCTTCGACACGCAGCCGCGCGAACGCGACCGCATTTTTCAGTACGGCGATGTGCGAGTGTTCGTCGATCCGAAGTCGTTTATCTATCTGCACGGCATGGTCCTGGACTATCAGGAGACGCTGATGCAACAGGGATTCGTCTTCGTGAATCCCCAGGCCACGAAGTCGTGCGGCTGCGGGACTTCGTTCTCGGCTTGAGAGCGCGGCCATGTGGAGCGGGCGCCCACGCCCGCGAAAAGCCGGCGGCGCAACGGTCCCAGCTCCCACAAATCGCGCATGCGTGTTGAACTGTATCTACAAGAGAAATAAATTTGAAATGATCAACCCGACCCTGACCACGATTGCCGCGAAGCCCGCACCCGAAGAAACGCAATCGTGCTGGTCATGTGGAACCATGCGCGCAGTGCACTTCTGCGAGGCCTGTGGCAAGGTTCAACCTCCCGCGCCGGTGGACTATTTCACGTTCTTCGGCCTGCCCCGCAAGTTAAATCTCGATGTCAACGCTCTGGACAAAGATTTCTATGATCTGAGCCGCAAGCTGCATCCTGATCTGAACGCCAAGGCCGGCAGCCAGGAGCAGGAGTGGAGCCTGCAGCAGAGTTCTCTGCTCAATGACGCTCACCGCACATTGAAAGATCCGATTAAGCGCACTCAGTATCTCCTGAAACTGGAAGGCGTGGAACTGGAAGAGCAATCGAGATCGGCGACTGAGCAGGCTCGCTCCAGTGGAGAAGTTAAGAAACAGATTGTTCCGCCCGATTTGCTGGAAGAGGTCTTTGAGTTAAACATGCAACTCGAAGAATTGCGCGCGCAGAAGAAGATGGGCGAGGACGATCCGGCCCTGGTCGAGGAGATCGGCCGGCAGAAGTTTGAACTCGAAGAGAAGCACGAGGCGCTCCTGCGAGAACTTCAGGGGCGCTGGAAGATATGGGACGGAATGATTCAGCGTGAACAAAATGGCCAGCCCGTCTCCGAAGAAGAGCGCAGGCAGGAACGCGACAAAATGGTGAACTTGCTGAATCGCCGCAACTACATTCGGAATTTGGTACGGGATGTAAGCGAAGTGCTGGAGTCATGATGTTCGAGAAGATCGGTCCCAATCACGTGCGTAGTTCCTGGGGATTTGAGGTGTCCGTCCGGCGTCAGGCAACTCAGATCTATATCGAGTACCGCGAGGACGACCACGTTGTTCGCTTTGACAACACCATGAATGTGGGATCTCCGTCATTCACTTTTCGTCCGAAGCACATTACGCGATGGGCGCCGCCGTATGAACGCGAGTTGCTTGACCAAAATAAGCGGAAGCAGATTGTCGAAAACATGGCGGCCGCGCTGGATTACCTAGGGATTACGAGTAACGCTCTAGACGAACAAGCCAATCTTGTTGGCGATTTGGGATCACGGGGCTGGGTCTGGAAGGACGAGAAATGGCTGAACGAATAGTCGGAATCGACCTGGGCACCACGAATTCTCTCGTGGCCTTTATGCAAGGGGAGAGCCCTGTCGTGATCCCGGGCGACGACGGTGTGAATCTGGTGCCTTCCGTCGTTGCGCTCGACGAGAACAATCAGCCGATCATCGGCAATGCCGCGCGCAATGCGCTCATCGCCACTCCGGAACGAGCTGTTTACTCGATCAAACGGCTGATGGGCCGCGGAGTTGACGACGTACAGGAAGAACTGAAGTTCTTTCCCTTTCGCCTTGCCGAAGACTTGCAACCCGGCGAAGTTCTGCGGATCAGACTTGGCGACAAAACATATACTCCGCCAGAGATTTCGGCGCTGATTCTTCGTCAGCTAAAGCGCAACGCCGAGCGCTTCTTCGGAGCGCAGGTTACCAAAGCGGTGATCACTGTACCCGCGTATTTCAACGACGCGCAGCGCCAGGCCACGAAAGATGCGGGCCGCATCGCTGGCCTTGAAGTTCTTCGTCTGGTGAACGAACCCACCGCCGCGTCGCTCGCCTACGGTCTCGACAAAAAGCAAAACGGCATTGTCGCCGTTTACGATCTCGGTGGCGGCACCTTCGACGTATCAATCCTCAAGCTGCACGACGGCATCTTCGAAGTCATCGCCACTAATGGAGACACGCATCTCGGCGGCGACGACATTGACAATCTGCTGATTACGATCGCACTCGACGATACGATGGGCGATCTCGGTATCGACCTGCGTCGCAACGCCGAAGCCGTACAAGCCATTCGCAAAGCCGTTATCGAGGCAAAGATCGCGCTCTCGTCGCAATTGTCTGCAAAGCTCGATGTTGAATTACCGGGTGGGAAGCGGTATCTGCGCGAAATTACGCGCGAACAATTCGAGCAACTGATCCAACCGATCATTGACCGCACCGTCGGTCCTTGCAAGCAGGCTTTGAAAGACGCTGGCCTCAAGCCGGAGCAAATTGACGAAGTCGTTCTCGTCGGCGGATCCACGCGCATCCCCAAAGTTCGTGCCCTTGTGAAAGAACTGTTTCACCGCGAACCGCATACGGATCTGAATCCTGACGAGGTCGTTGCGCTGGGCGCCGCAGTACAGGCCAACATCCTCGGCGGCGGCTCGGACGCCACCGAGAACATGCTATTGCTCGACGTGACGCCGCTTTCCCTGGGCATCGAGGTCGCGGGCGGTGTTACCGACAAGATAATTCTGCGCAACTCAACCATCCCCGCATCGGCGACGCAGTTCTATACCACGCAAGTCGACGGACAGGCGAACGTCGCGATTCATGTTTTGCAAGGCGAGCGTGAACTGGCAAAGGATTGCCGCTCTCTGGCGCGCTTCGATCTCAAAGGTATCCCGCCGATGGCCGCAGGAATGGCGCGGATTGAAGTGAAATTCCTGATTGATGCCAACGGCATCTTGCACGTTTCTGCCCGTGAACAGCGCAGCGGCAAAGAATCCGAGATTCAGGTCCAGCCCAGCTACGGCCTGACCGACGAACAAGTCGAGGGCATGATTCTAGATTCGTTCGACAGCGCCGAAGAGGATTTCCGGCAGCGCCAGGTCATCGAAGCGTGCAACGAGGCCGCGACCATCCTCGCTGCGCTCGACAAAGCGAAGAAGAGTCCGGCGTGGGGGCAACTTACTACCGATGAGAAGAAGAAGATTGCGAAGATGGAGAAGGCATTGGCCGCGGTGAAGTCTGGAGACGACTATCAGGCGATCCGCAAGGCCATCGACGGGCTTAACCAGGGGACAATGCGTCTCGCAGAATTAATGATGGACAGCGCTGTCTCGGTTGCGCTGAAAGGCAAGACCATGGACGAGGCCGACATGGGAGAAGGCCCCACCGCCCCGCATCCCATGGCGAAAGCAGAGTTTGAGTAATTGTCATCCTGAGCGGAGTAAGGCTTCGCGCAGGCGAAGTCTTACGGAGTCGAAGGATCCCTGCAGTTGCATAAAGTTTTCGCAGGGAAGTTAGTCAGTGGGCGCAGAGATCCTTCGAAGCTCAAGATAACAAGAAAGAATGATTGAGGTAGACATGACAGACGAAAAGACACAAGGAGCCGGAACTTTGACCGAAGAAGCCCCCGGCGAAAATACGCTCGGCCCAAACACAGTGCAGATTACGTTCCTGCCCGAGGGCAAGACGGTGCAGTTCGAACATGGCAAGTTGCCCTATGAAGATCACGGCAAGGAAGAGTCGATTCTCGACATCGCGCTGAACTACGGAATCCCGCTCGATCACGCCTGTGGCGGCAATTGCGCCTGCACCACATGCCACGTCTGGATCAAAGAGGGTGCCGAAAATCTATCGCCGATGGACGACGACGAAGCCGACCGCCTGGACATGGCCGCCGACTTGCAGTTAAACTCGCGTCTCGGTTGCCAGGTGCAGATCACGAAGCCGGGCAAGGTCGTAGTCGAGATTCCAGCCTGGAACCGCAACTACATATCGGAAGAACACCATTAAAGCAGGCGTCAGCATTCAGCAGTCAGCATTCAGACCTTGAAGAAGTTTGAGGTCTTGCGTTTGAAGGGCTAAAGTTTCCATTATTGGCGATGAGGGGCTGAATGCCGAGTGCTGAATGCTGAGTGCTTTTCTCGAGGAGACTCGCAGATGTCTAAACCACTCACCTGGGACGACGCCGAAGACATCGGCATCCTGCTGTCTGAAGCTCATCCTGAGGTCGATCCGCTGACCGTCCGCTTCACCGACCTCCACCGCTACGTGACCGAACTCCCCGACTTCAAAGGCGATCCGAAAACCTCCAATGAGGGCAAGCTCGAAGCCATCCAAATGGCATGGCATGAAGAATTTCAGGATCGCACTCAAGGATAGCCAAAGCGAACCCGCGCTGCACCATCCGCATTGCCAATTTTTTTACGTCCTTGTGACAAACGCTACTTCGAGCCAATCTACAGTTCTATCTAAGAGTTGTGGCCAGCGGTTAGCTGTCGCGCTCGCTATCAACTTCTCTCTCTGTTCCACTGCAAAGGGCACGGCTCTCAACCCGTGCCCTATTTTTTCTACTTATTCTGTTAACCAATTGTTGCTGGAACCGGCTCTTCCACGCTGGCTTCGCGCAGAAATTTGGCTGATTCCTCGGGCGGCGTCGGATTAATGTAAAAGCCCGTGCCCCACTCGAATCCGGCGGTCTTGGTCAGCTTCGGCATGAACTCGATGTGCCAATGATAGTGATCGTTGGTTGGATCCTGCGCCGGTGATGTGTGGACCACAAGATTGTAGGGCGGATTATCCAGCACCCGGTCAGCCTTGATCAGAAGCGTCTTCAGCGCCTTGGCCAGGTTTTCAAACATGTGCGAGGAGGAATTTTCGAACGCCGATTCATGCTGCTTGGGCAGAATCCAGGTCTCGAACGGAAAGCGCGGCGCATACGGCGCAATGGTCAGGAAATTTTCGTTTTCCGCGACCACCCGGCTTCCATTTTCAAGTTCCTGACTAGCGATGTCGCAAAAAACGCAGCGTTCTTTGTAGAGGAAGTATTGTTTTGCGCCTTCCAGTTCCTGGGTCACGTTGATTGGCAGAATCGGCAGTGCGATCAGCTGTGAGTGCGCATGCTCCAGCGATGCTCCAGCTGCTTCGCCGTGATTCTTGAATAACAAAATGTATTTGAAACGCCGGTCTTTTTTCAGATCGAGGATGCGGTCGCGAAAGGTCCACAGGACATCTTCGATGCGCTTTGGCGGTAGCGTCGCCAGGCTGGCATTGTGGTCTGGCGTCTCGACAATGACTTCGTGTGCCCCAATGCCGTTCATCCGATCGAACATGCCTTCGGCCTGCCGGCTGAGCGTGCCTTCAATCCCCAGCGCAGGAAACTTATTCGGTACCACTCGCACGGTCCAACCCGGGGTATCGCGCTGCGAGGCTGGACCACCATTCGATCCCGGGCGGTAAGCCTGAATTTCCGGCGGAGTCTTGCTCTCATTCCCGTAACAGAAAGGACAGAATCCACCCTTCAACTTCACATTTTCCCGCGCAAAATCCGTCGGACGCTTGGCGCGGTCGGTGGAGATAATTACCCAGCGTCCAACAATAGGATCTTTTCTCAGCTCAGGCACTCAATAGACCTCACAATTAGGATGGATGAATCCACAATTTTACGCCGTCAGGGAGGAATTCCGAAAAACTTCAATCTGCGGCTGGCTGGCTTTGGACTGGGCATAGTATACGCTGACCACATCGAATCTCCACTGGCACGAAGGTGGAAAGTGCCGTAAATACTCGCGTACTACCATTGCGATCTCGCGCCGCTTATGGCGGTCAACCGCCGCTTCCCCTGGCTTCACATCGCGGGTCGTCCGTGTCTTAACTTCCACGAAGCAAAGAACATCGTCTTCCCATCCGATCAAATCAATCTCACCCCGGCAGCGCGGTGACCGGAAGTTGCGCGCTACCATCGTGTATCCCAATTTCCTGAGGTGAAAGTAAGCCGCCTCCTCTCCACGCCGCCCAGTCAGATGATGCGCGGCAATCTTCTCTGCGGGAAGAGTACGCTCGGCCAGCCAGTCGAGGAATCGAAGGAGGGCATGTGTTGGACGCCCTGCGAACACGCGTTGGGACAAGGCACGTCCGGCAGACACATGAAGACCTTAGCATTTACTCTATCCGCTGCAGTCCCCCGGCAGATGTGATGTCTGCGGGTAACATGCCTGTGGAAAAAATCTGTCAATAGGTGAACAGGTGAGCGGCCCGGGGGCTTCATGTTTAGCCCCGCGCTTGACTTCACACCGAGGCTGTGACAGCCTTGCTGCCGCTGAACCATTGAAAATTCAACCACAGGAGAGGGCTACATATGAAGAAGCTTCTCGCAATATCGCTTTGCGCAGCTTGTCTCAGCATCGCAGGCATTGCCGCTCAAATGGGCGGCGGCGACTCGAAAGCATCATTCGACAAGTGGGTAGACGAGGCTAACAAAGCGCAGACCAACAATGACGCCAAGTGGCTGGAAGCAAACATGGCCGCTGCCTATGTCGAAGGCACGAGCTTCGGCACATGGATTCCGAAAGCGCAACTGATCAAGGATGCCAATGATCCGAGCAACAATAAGTTCACCAAGAGCGATATCAGCGATGTGCAAACCCAGGTTGTCGGAAATGTCGGGCTGGCGCGCTTCAAAGAAAGTTACGACGCTGTGATTGAGGGCCAGCACCGCGCTCGAACTATTATCTGCAGCATGACGGCCGTGAAGGAGGGAAGCGGCTGGAAGGGGCTGTCGAACCACTGTTCGAAAATTGAATAGGCAGGTGGCCGTCCTTTTTTCTTAGACACCACCCTTGCGTTCTTTGCAAGGGTGGGAACCTCTGACCTATAAGTCTTGAGAACGGAAATCTGGATCAAAGTTCGTGGCGCCCACCCTTGCGAAAACCGCGCAAGGATGGGGCACCCCCAGTTAGAACGGCGCAGGAAAAACAAGAACGAAAAGGTGGGCCACCCGCCGGCCTCGGCAGGACCGCTGAGGCTCGGGCGTCTTATGAGAAGGCGCTGGCGCTGACCCAACAGGAGCCAAAGCGGCAATTCCTGCGAGAGCGAATTCGGCAGTTGAAATAAAAGAGACTCGTCAGAAGCCGATGCGGATATCGAGATGACCAGGCGGCGGGTGGCCCGATGCTCGTGAGCGACAGATGACCGCGAAGGTGGAGACGAGAGCGGCTGCCCCGTCCTTGTCCCTGCGTCTTTTGCAGGGACAGAGCCTGCCCTGAGCGGAGCCGGAGGGGCGGGGATTTTGACTTTGAGCCCTCAGCTGCGGCGTCCGTCCGAGCAGCTCCCTCTTCCGCGCGGTCCACTGCGACTCAATCTCAACCACTCCGTCGAAGCCCGAGCCGTAGTGATGGAAGCTGCTCCAAGCCCACAGCTCGGGGCTGGCAACTAGTCCGCGGACAACGGGATTACGATGAATGTAGCGCAGCTTCTCGATCCGCTTGGCCTCGGTCCAGATATTGAAATCGTAATATCGAGCCTGCCAGAACGACCCACCCTCCGGCTCCCGCAACTGGCGGGCAACATTCTGCTTCAGCATTTGCAGCGCGAGCGAGAGCTTCGCCCGCTCCGGTTCGGTGACCAGCAGATGAACGTGCTCCGGCATAACCACATCTCCGGCGACGTAGAACCCGTACCACTGCCGCGCTCTCTCGAGAGTTCGTTCGAAGATGTCACGAGCCGACGCCGTGCCCAGACGTGGGCGCACGCCGGTAGCAACTAAACGTGAGAAAGTGCAGACACCGCGCGTCTTGAAATCGCTTGAGACCCCAAGGCATATGCAGACTATCGTATGCCGGTGTGAAAGACAGAGTGGTAGCATCGAGGAAATATTTCTAGTGGCTTTCCGAGAATAGGAATGCGGGATATGAGATCAAATTCCACGCCCTCTCGCAGAAAGCGCGAGAAGGACGGGCCAGCCCCGCCGATTTTTGTTGCGCAGGGGTGGGCCAGCGCCCATTCCGCTGTTCGGAACTCAGGTGAATGCATTCTTGCCGAATTCAATTTGGTTGATCTCGAGGTCAACAAGATTCTTCAACTCCTCCGTTTCCTGGTCGGAGTAGACATTCCTGGGGGCAAAGCGAATTGTGGCGAGCCTAAATGCATCAGCGGCGACCTCCGGCACGATTGGCTTAAATCCAAAACTAGCCGATGCAGCTATGAACAGCCTACCGGGGGTCAGCGGCAGAAAGGCGATAACATTGTCTTTTGCGAAACCTGCACCGAGTTCCCAGCTTTGTTCTTTTCTTTCGACGATGACGACCGGGCAGTCAGACGTGGGAACGAGTTTTCCTGCCGGGGCGGATACGACATGCCAGTTTTTCCGGATAATTGTCCCTGCTAGGACGTGCGTGTGCCTCGGGAGCCCAGTGATGTGATAAAAGGGGCTCCGCTCAAACTTCGTTTGGAACGCGTCAACTCTTTGTCGGAGGTCGGCAAGTTCGTAGAGTTCCCCTTTCTTGAAAGCCGCGTATTGAACTTCCCTCAGAAACTCCTCCGTTTGAGTTTCGGCCCGGAGCTTCGAGAGCATCAGCGACGAAATTTGAGAACACACTTTGCGTGTGCGGTAAAAAAGCGAAGCCACAAAATAAGACCAGATAGCGGCTTCCTTCGGGCGCAAGTGGTCATTCGCCACAATTTTCGGGAATATAGCCTTGGCATTGCCCTCGATTCGGCTCAGCCAGTCCTCGTAATCGTTGCTGGTTTTTCGACCCGCAAGGTCGAATTCGTAGAAGTCACGCTGGAGGCACTCATTTCTTGAAACGCCAGCGCGAACATCCTTGCCGCGTTCGTAAACGTACAGCTTGCCGCTGCCATCGCAAAAATTATCGAGATACCAACTGGGGATAATGTGTTGGCGACGGGCAAGCTTCTTTTTGGGTTTGCTTACCAGCACAGGGACATCGTACCGAAGGCGTCGTGGCGGCCCACTTTTGCTTTCTGTGGGGACCGCATGCAAAGGATCGTTAAAGGTGGGCCAGCTGTGATCTTTCAACACGTTGTTCCCGAGAAGTGAATAGTCCATTCGAGCAACACCGGAGAAGCTGATGGTGCTGACCAATCTGCTTCGAAGGAGTCGCACGAATGGACCTTCACCAGAATGCCCGACTTACCTGGCGTAGTCGAGAGACTTTAGCCAACAAGATCGTGATCGAGAAGCTGACGTTGAAGGCGGCTGCAGCCGCCTTCAACGTCAGCCGAAAGACCGCCGCCAAGTGGCTTCGCCGCTATCGCACCCTGGGCTTGCCCGGGTTGCGGGACCGTTCCTCGCGGCCCCTCCGTAGCCCGCGCAGAACCTCGTCGCAGCTGATCGCTCAGGTCCTGGTTCTGCGTCGCCAGTTACGCCCCGCCTATCAGATCGCACAAGCCACCGGCCTCAGTCCCGCCACCGTCAGTCGCATCCTGCAACGCGCTCAGTTGAACCGCTGGCGTCATCTGCATCCCGCTCCCCCCGTCGTGCGCTACGAGCATCCCGCTCCCGGCGATCTGCTCCATCTCGATATCAAGGGCATGACCCGCTATCAGCAGGTCTCCATTCGTGGTGATGGCCGTCGTCGCGGCCGCCCTCAGTTCGCCGGCTGGCAGGCTCTGCACGTCGCCATCGACGATCACTCCCGCCTCGCCTTCTCCCGCATGCTGCCCAACCAGCAATCCCCAACCGCCATCGCCTTCCTGCGCGCCGCCGTCGCCTTCTACGCCCAGCACGGCATTCCCATCCGCCGCCTGCTCACCGACAACGGCTCCTGCTATCGCTCCCGCCACTTCCGCGCCGCCTGCCTCCAACTCGGCATCCAGCACCGCTTCACCCGTCCTTACACTCCGCGCACCAACGGCAAGGCGGAACGCTTCATCCAAACCGCCCTGCGCGAGTGGGCCTACG
>Ga0307478_10000465_pt1 | contig 41820 bp, 53 predicted proteins | sample atmos_gasesECM4C_2_FD_203713 | JGI IMG/M metagenome (GOLD analysis project Ga0307478, IMG submission 203713) | Hardwood forest soil microbial communities from Morgan-Monroe State Forest, Indiana, United States - atmos_gasesECM4C_05 | ecosystem: Environmental > Terrestrial > Soil > Temperate...
GTGGGTAATGACTCCTCGTCAAACACAGCTTGCGGCTGCAGGCGATTATATCCGCCCAACGATGTGCGTACCTTACGATAAAGCCCATGTCATGAAGAGCGACCTCACGCCCTACAGCGATGTGACCATTCCCGGTTCGGGAAAATCAGTGGTCGCCGCGGCGACGACCTCGGTTGCCAAAATGGCTGGAAATTGGGGCGTCACGATTCACAGCACGGTTGACGGCATCCTGAGCCAGCAATGGTCTCTCAAACAGGACGGTGACAAGGTCACCGGCTCAGTGAAGAGTAAGAATGGCGACCTCCCTTTCGAGGGATCGCTCGATGGAGCTATTTTCCTCGGTACGATTACCGACGGAAGCCAGAAGTACGAAGTTCGCGGAACTGCGGTTGCCAACGATTTCGACGGCACGATCAGAATGGGCAAGCACGAGTTCCGCCTGGCAGCCAAACGTTCCCAGTAGAGAATTGACGACGACATTTTCCCTTGCGACATCGCCTTCGTGGCTTCGTAAAGCTACGGAGGATATGCGGTCGAGAATCCTCGTGTGCGCGCCAATATACGTCTACGCCTAGTCCTCGTCGGGGACGGCTACATCCAGCCCAAAAAGCGGCGTGTCGTTCGCCAAAATTCTGTGCGGAGCTGAAATTGTCCTACTGCCCGCTCCTAACCACTCATTTGCCCGACTTTCCTAGTTTAGTCCGAGCTTTGGAGTAACCATCCGATCCGAATGTTGCTGCAAAAATATGATTTCCCCGCACATCTCTGAACGCCGGAAAGGAACCTATGTGAAGCCGACAGCTTCCCGCGACTGTTGAATGATCCAAGCTGCTGGGGTGACAGGTGACATTGAAGTGCAGAATCTCGCGACGGCGGTGGCTGATAATGAAGAAGCAATAAAGCACACGGAACGTAATGGTGGGTACCGTAAACAAGTCCATGGCGGCGATCGCTTCACGATGGTTTTGCAGAAAAGCGAGCCAAAGTTTGGCGGGCTCACAATCTCTCGGCGCTCGGCGCATCCAGCGGGAAATGGTTCTCTCGGAGACGTCGAAACCCAGCGTCAAGAGCTCACCGTGAATACGCGGTGAGCCCCAGGTCGGATTTTCCGCCACCATCCGGAAGATCAGATCCCGAACTTCCTTGGAAATTCTTTTTCGGCCAACGATCCGACGGTCTCTGGAAATGGCCTGCCAATAGAGCGTGAATCCGGACTTGTGCCAACGCACAACAGTCTCGGGGCTTACGATAATCAACGCTTGTTGCCATCCGGACCAGAATCTCCGCACTAAGATCCAAAAGAGCTTATCGAATGCTGCCAGTCTTGGTCGCGGATGTCTGCGCTTCAGTACTGCGAGTTGCTGGCGAAGGGCGAGGTTTTCCAGAAGCAGCCTACGATGAGTGTCGAAGAGGCGCCGGACCGCTCCCGCCAGAAGCCAAATGGCGTTTATCATGTGCCGGTGCTATCGCACTCTGCCTGTGGATGGCAACGCCGTATGCTGTTGAAATCACAGGCGGACAGAATTTTGGCGAGGCACAAGGGTCGGCGCAGCACAGTCAGGATCGTCGCACTGGTAGTCAAACTGCGGCCCTACGCGGTGACAGTTCGGAGCTACGCAAAATCGTTTTGACTCGTGTCGTTTTCTCACTTCTGCCTCCAACCGGCGATTCTACACACGATTTAGTCCGGAAAATGGAAAGCAGCCCGAGCCATCGAGCCCCCGTTGATGTGATTGTGAAAGATGCTTAGGCGTAAGCCCGCTGGAGCCTATCGAATACTTCGCGGCGCTTCTTAGGATCGCGCGGCAGAATTACGGGAACGAAATCCGCATCGACAACTTCAGCCATACGAGACACACGTGGAAGTGTCGCGTTTCGTATCCCTTGCTGGGATAAATCCCTGGTGATGTTGGCTCTCGGGACGCCTGTTCTGCGGGCAAAATCCGCCAAAGTCATCTCACCGCTTTCCAGAAGATTCAGGAACTGGACCTCCAAGGCGAAACTCTCACGTTCGACTTCAAAACGTCTGCGGAAACTGGGCTTCCGCATCTCACTTTCGAACAAAGATGCCGCTCTTCGCTTTTTCATGTTTTCCTCCTTCGTGTGGGCAACGCCGGCCTGTAGTAGGTTCTCACCGCCGTCCTTGCCAGATAATTCTGTTTTCGAATGATCGCCGTTTGAACGTGCTGGCGTTCCCGCACACCGAGTTTATGAGTCTGCTTCTCAAAGGCCGCCGTAATGACGAATCGACGATCACGGGTGTAGAAACCTAAATAGCGGCCCGAGTATGGCTTTATTGCGAAAATTCTCTCCTCTTCGTCTTCCATGTTAAACATCGTTTTAGGAAGCTGAATCCCGGGCGGGTTATCCACCAAGTGCTGAACGATGTGAAAGAACCTCGTCCGCTCCTCTTCGGCCCGAAGTACGTAGAACTCTCGCGCCGGAATCTGCCCCGCTTGGGTGTAATAAAACTCCACTGTAAGATACTGGCCCTATAGACTACGTACTCATCCGCTGGCGGTGCCATTTGGGCTGTTGGAAGGTTACCATATATGGTAACACAGCGACAGATATCTAAGTACGCGAAACTGCGGTGACTTTAGCGCTTCATACGACGACGCTACGCGGCCAAGAATATCAACATCGATCGCGTCGGCATCAATAAGGGGGGAGGCGTAGTGGGCTGGAAGAATGAAGGAGAGTGTCAGCATCTGACCGCCGAACTGCTCCGCGGGCATTATTAGCGGACATTTAGGATTTCACGTACGCCGCACCACATCTGAACAGTTTTTCGGTCGCCAACTCTTGGGCATATACGATCCGTGCCGGGACGAAAATACCGGCCTCGCCCGGAGAGTAGGGTAGCGCTACTTCAATCATTGACTTCTCGACATAACGCTTGGGACTCCTAAAACAAAACCCACCTCGTGACACGTTTTCGCATGCGACGATCTCCTGGGCACCAGAATAGCGGATGCACGCGCTAAACTTCACTTTGGCGCGAACGTCCTTGCGCCTGTTCTCCCGACGAGGTGTCTGGATCGGGAGCACTTCCGGCTGTTTTTGCATATCGATGGACGGTGGCTTGGTATCGGCGTCGCTGTCGACCTCCCTCCAGGGGGTCGATTGCCCACAGTCTTTGCAGTACCGCGAAATGGCCTGATTGATTGCGTAAACGTCCAATTCGATGTCGTTTGGATGGATTGCCTCGCGGTTATGGCATGAAGTGCACTCAAGGAGCATGTTCTTCGCTTCCGCCTCGGCTTCAATCTCGGGCGCAAACTTCACATCCCACAGATCGACGCTCGGTTCTACAAACGCCACACCATAGGTGTAACTCTCAGGTGTGCGTGCGACCTGACCAACGACGCGCACGGCTGCTTCTTTGTTGGTTTCAACGCAGCGAATGATCAAGACTGCTTGGGGAGCCAACTTGTTAACTGAAACGATGCCTGCGCCATGCCGACTCAGCACTAAAGTCTTGGTTTGCTCGGAGAATTGCTTACCTTCGATGTCGCTCCCAGACAGCATGATAGAAATCGCTTTAGAAATACGATTACTTCGACGGCGTGCGGGATGCATTTGGCTATTTTGTAAGCCTTGAGAAGGCGCGAAGAGAGTACTCGCAAATGCTGCCAGGAGTAACTCCATTTTGCGACTAACGGGGTGGACCTCATGAACAGGGCTTTCTCGGTGAAAAGCCCAATAATTATTCTGGATGACCTGAGCATGACGACGGGAAGGAACATCCAAGTCGGATACATGCAGATTTTCGCCGACGCCCTGACTGGAATTAGGAATCCGAAAGCTCATGAGAATAAGTTCCCACGCCTCCGGTCTCCCCTGGTTCGCACCACGACAATCTGTGTCACTCAAGCGTACGACTCGATCCTCGGTCTTTGCCATTCGTGTCCTCCTCGAACATACTGTCTACTAGCCTGCATCCCTCCTCGACGAAAGGCGTCCTCAGCGGTCTCGCTGCGCGCATCGGGTCGTGCCGCTTGAATCCCTTGTCCGTGTCGATCGTCCAATAGCTCGGGCGTCAGCCTGCGGGGCTTGCGGAACGGGATGACCTTAGGCACGGGCGTGCCTCCATAGCCAAGCGAACGCCAAAGGCGAATAGGTGAAGACCGGGAGCAGCGCTCTGGCGGACGCCGAGGGACGGACAAGACAGACCATCAGGAACTCGGCGACGTAGCTGAAGAACAACGCACCGAACATCCAGCCCGTGGCTTGGATGCTGGTGTGCAGCAGGCCGCCGTTCGCCTCGCGCCACCGATGCACGGCTTCCGCCCCCTGCCGCCACGGGGCGACGCTGAGTTGCGAATAGATCAGCACCCAGAAGCAGCAACTCCACGGTCCAGCCCAGAAGAGAAACTGAGCGCCGTCCGGCGTGCGGCACAGGATCACCGAGGCTAAGGGCAGCGCCGCAGCGAACGGCACGAAGACGGCGAGGATGAGCAGGGACTTCAGTAGCCACTTCAGCACCGGGTCTCCAGTGTCACGGCACCAGCAAAAGGTTGAGGATTAGCATGTCGCGGAGCCACCGGATCATCGCACGCTCCTGCGCCCGGCGCGGTAGCCGAGCTTGTAGACCAGAACCACTAGAATGATCACGAACGGCATCGGTCGCCTCCCAGCGGCGAGCATTTCGTCAGCGCCCCATCCGCCAGTTGGAGCTTGCGCAGGAAGCCGAGTCCGCTCGTCTCCCAGCGCCAGTTTTTCTCGTTCCACAGGACTTCCTTGACTGGCTTGCGGTAGACCACGTTCAAGCTGAACATCGTGTAATACATGTCGTCGCCGTCGATTTCCCTGACCACGCCGATGCCGCCGCCGTTCACGTCGCTGAACACCGCGATGCGGTCGCCGACCGCGAGGGTGTGGACTACCTTCTCGCCGGAGTACCACTTCTGCCGCTTCTCGACCAGAAATGAAATGCCCTGCTGGCTGTAGCCGTAGTCCCTGATCCAGAGCGGGATTTTTTGCTTCCCGACACGCGCCTCGCGTCCCGTCTGGAGGTAAATGTCCACGTCGAACTCGGTGAGCATGTTGAGCCGCTGCTTTGCCTCGTCGAGCCGGAACGGAATCATGTTCGCGGGGACGACGAAGAACTTGGGGTATGCGAATTGCGCACGCCAGCCGAGGGTGTGGCGATACAGGCGGCCCCACAGGGATACCTCACCGTGAATTCCGCGCTGGATGTACCCGATGTCGATCATGTGCTGCATGTTGATGCCAGCGTACGTGCCGCACGTGCAGCCGGGACCGGGGACTTGGTGGGACTTCGATTCCCAGAATTCCGACGCTACCGACCCAATTGCCGCCGCCCGCATCGAGCACAGGTCGGCAGCGTAGTGGCACGTGGCTTCGAACGCCTGCTTTGGCGTCCACAGCACGCCGTTGAGCGACGTCACGCCTTCCTCTGTCCAGTTCCATGCGCGGTACGCAACGAACGGCTCGACGTGGTCGGGAGCTTTGCTGAGCGAATGCGCCACGCCGTAGTGGGCATGGGGCAACGCGCCGCCGCGTCTGGCTCGGCGCGCCAAGTTAAAGTTTCCCGATGGTGACAGGCTCAACGGTCGTCTCCGACACCGGTACTTCGACGGTCACGGGCTGCTCAGCCGGGGCTTCCTTTTCCCGGCGCAGGGGCGTGGGAAGGCTCAGCGGCTCGACGTCGATGATTTCGATGGGTTTGCCGATGTTGCACATTTTTCTTTTCTCCTTGGGCTGACGGTAGACAGCTAGGCGAGGCTTACGCCGTCGCCCTGATTCATTCGGTTCCCACGAACGACGCCGGACAGCTACTTCTTGCGGATCAGTAGACCGGGATCAGCAGAATTGATCGAGACGAGCTTGCCGCTACTGTCGCGGGTCGTGTGGAAACGGCCGCTAGTGCGCCCTTCAATCCGGTTCCCTTCGTCGCGGACAACGGCGGACGTGTCGCTGTACCCAGTCGTGACCGAGCCGATGATTCTGCGGGTGCCATCGCGGATGAATCCCTTTTTCAACATTTGGCGTCCTCCCGCCTGCAGTATACAGAGGGCAATCGGAAATTGACCACCCGCAAGTCATTGCTGCTCAAGCGGTTGCGAGTGGCTATTCTGTGTTTATCCTCTGTATACTTCAGGCGGGTGACACGTTGACCATTCCTGAGCTCATGGAAGAGCAGCGGGCGCGGGTGCGTTCCAGCGTCCCTGCGGAACGGTTCGCGGCGGCGCTGCTCTTATCCGGCGTGCTCGCAGGGCGATTGCGTGAACTCGGCGATTTAGAGCTTGGGCAAGTTCTCGACCGTGAGGTCTGCTCCAGCTTGAGCGTGCTTGCGCCCGAACTAGCCGTCTCCATGGAGGCTGCTGATCGCGTTTGCCGACGTGGGGCAGACAACGCGCACCGTCACCTCAAAATGGCGCGTCGATTCCTGTAGATTGCATTACGTCTGCGAGCAGCTTTGTCACTTCGATAGTCAAGCCTTGTCCCGCGAGCTGGTGCTGCGGCGACCTGCCCAAAAACTCCTTTCCATGTGGTGCGCAAGTCACTGAAATGGTGGGCCAGAATTTCGGAGAAACTCTTTGCCCCGAAACAGATGTTTGTGGGCCCGGCCAGATTCCTTCCGGTGTAGACCCTACGACTATTTCCTTTCCGACTAAATCCTGCGTGCTTGCGCAGCTATGGGGCACTTCTGCCAAGTAGCGGTGTCCAACCTTACGTAAGCAGATTGCATCGCAGGAAATAACAACCCCATCCGCTAACGCAAAAAGGATGCAAGAAAAGGCAACTGGATCGTTCTCCTCATAACTGAGCAGACGGCGCATTGGCGCCCACGAACGAAGTTCAAGGAGAGGGATCATGAAATCTCAAAACGGATACGTCCGCCTATCTAGTCTCTGGTTTCTCTTCGTCATTGCGTTGCTGATAGTCGCTGGGGTTTTGTTTGTTCGGCCTTTCCAAGCTGCAAGTGACCAAAAACCTATCGCCAGATATTCAAACGGTGTGCTGCACGTGGCCGTTCCCTACGAAGCTGCTCGTACGGGCTCTGGAAGTCTCGCCCTGGAGATCCTGGATCCGGAGGATCTGGTTGTGGGGCGCGCTGAGAGACACGTTGACGTGGCGGAGGGGAAGGGCCAATGGCAAGAAGACATCAAACTTCAGAAGCCACTCGCCTTGGAAGACCTCGTGTGGCATCGCCTGCGCTATCGCTTTGAATACAGCGATAAAGGGGATGCGGCTCTACAGGGGACGGAATCTATTTCCCAGATCCTTCGCAGACCGGTCGTTCACATTCTTGGCCAGCAATCCTATCTGACCGGCATCCCGGCGGCAGTTCGAGTTATCGTCACGGATTCCCAGAATGAGGTCATCGCCGGTCCCGGTTCGGTGCGTATCGAAATCCTCGCTCAGGACCGGAAGCCGCGCATCCTTTTCACTGGGCGGCTGAACCAACGAGGGACCACGGAAGCACAGTTCTTGTTTCCTGCAGGATTGGCAGGCAGCTTTCAGCTGCGATACGCCATAGACACACCCATCGGTTCAACGGAATTCTCGCAGCCGGTTCGGCTGGAAGACAAGGTTTCTCTTCTGCTCACCACCGAGAAGCCCGTTTATCAGCCGGGGCAGACAATTCATGTGCGTGCGCTGGCGCTGGATCGCTCGAATCACGAAGCGGTTGCGAACCGCAAGCTGACCTTTGAAGTGGAAGATTCTCGCGGTAACAAAGTGTTCAAGAAATCGACGGAGAGCGACAAGTTCGGAATTGCATCAGCTGAATTCGGGCTGGCCGATGAAGTCAACCTGGGCACGTACCACCTCCGCGCCGTGATGGGCGATTCTGAAACGGGATCCGCGAACACGGCCGAGATCGCTCTGAACGTGGAACGATACGTCCTGCCAAAATTCAAAGTCGCCGTTGATTTCGGAGGAAAGGAGAACAAGACGAAACGTGGTTATCGGCCAGGCGACCATTTGACGGGAACTGTTCGCGCCAACTACTTCTTTAGAAAACCTGTGGAGGGCGGCGAGGTTGCCATCAAGGCTTCCAGTATGGATGTATCCGTGTTTGAGGCGGGCGCGGTCCAAGGCAAAATGGATCACGACGGGACGTATCACTTCGACTTCAAGTTGCCCAGTTACTTTGCTGGACGGCCTCTCAGCCACGGAGCGGCGCGCGTGCTGATCGAGGCCACAGTCAAGGACTCCGCTGGCCATGCGGAAACTCGTGGTGAGCCGATCACTGTGAGCGATTCACCTCTGCTGATTACAGCGGTTCCCGAGGGAGGCACGCTAATCCCCGGTCTGGAGAACCAGGTCTTCATCCTAACCTCTTATCCTGACGGGTCTCCGGCCAACACAGAGTTGACCGTTCGTGCCACGGGAAACCCGGACCAGCATGTGGCAACCGACGACAGTGGAGTTGCCGTGATTCGCATCAATACCGGCACCGGGACCCAAACACTGACGATCGAAGCAAAAGACAGGGAAGGCAGCCGCGCGACGAGTACCGTTCCACTGCAAGCACGCGAAGGCCAGGACCAGATTCTTTTGCGGACCGAACGCGCCGTGTACCGTGCCGGAGATCGCATTCAACTGAAAGTGTTTTCCACACGAAATCGGGGCAGCGCATACATGGACGTGGTTAAAGAAGGACAGACCGTGATGACGCGTGACCTGGAGATCGAAAATGGGCACGCTGACCTTTCGATGGTCGCAACGCCAGAGTTGGCAGGGACCCTGGACATCAACGCTTATCTCTTCGGCAGTGATGCAAGCCCAGTCGCCGACCATCGGTTGGTCTTCGTGCAGCCGGCGGATGAACTCAAGATCGAAACGATGGCCGACGTGCCGGTTTACAAGCCAGGCGCAGACGCGCGCATCCTCTTCCGCGTGACCAACGCGCGAGGCCAAGGAGTCAGTGCTGCGTTAGGGCTGCAGGTTGTGGATGAAGCCGTCTTCGCGTTGGCGGAAAAGCAACCCGGCTTTGCCAAAGTCTTCTTCTACCTCGAGCAGGAAGTAATGAAGCCGCGTTATGAAATCCATTCCATCGCCTTGCCGGACATCGTCGAGCCCCTGGAAGAATCTCACGCCGGACAACGCGACCGTGCGGCCCGAGCATTGTTTTCTGCCACGGAAATGGTGATTCCTAATAAGTTCGAGACAGAATTCGGCCGGACCGTACCGCAAACGAATTATATGGAATACGCGATGCGCTATCGCGCACGTTTCCTCATGCAGGTGCGCCAACTCTCCCAAGACATTACCCGCGCATACGCACGCGCCCCCCAGGACGATGATTTAACCAAAGTCGTCGCGACACTGGCTCGCAACGGTTTGCCCGAGCTGCGCGATGCCTGGAATACCGGCCTGCGCGTCGAACACATTCAGTGGGACTCCACGAAGACGCGCTATCTGGTGCAGAGCGCCGGTCCGGATAAGCGTTTCGGTACGGCCGACGACTTGTCGACGACTCTGGAAGTTCGCCGCAGGAAGATCGTGGGACATCCTAACTCGGGCCCCAGCTTTATGAACGTCAACGTCGAGCACGATCGTGGCCCCTTTAACGGTCGCGCGGAAATCGTGGGGACTGCTGTCGACCAGCGGGGTGGGGCACTAGCAGGAGCAACCTTCCAGGCTCAAGAGCTTTCAAGTGGAAAGACGCTCACGGCGACCGCCGACGCCGAGGGGCAATTCCGGCTGACCGCTCTGCCTCCGGGTAGGTACCAGCTCCAGATTTTCACTGGCTCAGACACGGTCTTGAGATATTTAGCGCTCGAACCGCGTGACCGTGCAATCCTCTCCATTTCCCTCAGTTACGACTCCGCCGGAACGGTTGTAGCGACGAATGACACTATGGAAATCATGACCGCGGACCGGTTTGCAGCAAGCGTCATGGGAGGCCTCGGCGGCGGAGTACCCATCAACGGCCGTAACTTCGAGGAGCGTTTGCAGTTTGCCCCTCCTGCGGCCCTGCCTGGAGCCACGACTCAATCCGTCACGGTCACAGCGGCCCTGCCTTTGGTTGAAACGACCAATGCCACCCTAGGCAGGGTCTTAGACAAAAAAGACTCCACCTCGTCCGCCCCGCGCGTGCGGTCATATTTTCCGGAAGCGCTTTATATCAACCCGGAAATCATCACCGACAAGGAGGGGCTTGCCAGCATTAGTATTCCGCTGGCAGACTCCATCACCACGTGGCGGATAGCGATGCTAGCTTCCACGCCGCACGGGGCGTTGGGCAGTTCCACATCAAGCCTGAAGGTCTTCCAGGACTTTTTCGTAGACCTCGATCTGCCAGTCACGCTCACTCAGGGCGATCGCGTCTCGATTCCGGTAGCCGTTTACAACTACTCGGGCGCACGCGGAGACGTCAGCTTGCGACTGCACGCGGACGATTGGTATTCCCTGTTGGAAGATAATTCCGAGAAGACCGTTACTGTAGACTCCGGCAGCGTAGGTGGATCAGAGTTCACGCTCGAAGCTAAGCGCATCGGCAGGTTCAAGCTGACGCTCGCCGCTCAAATGAAAGGCGAAGCCAACCGCGCCGATATTGTAGTGCGAGAAATTGAAGTCATTCCGAATGGACGCGAGAAGAGCATGGTGCTCAACGGGCGGCTAGAAACCACAGTTCAGCACGAGCTGAATTTTCCCGTGGATTCCATTCCCGAGGCGAGCAAGGTCCTTGTCCGGCTCTACCCCGGCCCGCTGAGTCAAGTCATAGAGGGCATGGATAGTATCCTACGCATGCCCGGCGGCTGTTTCGAGCAAACTTCCTCCAGCACCTACCCGAACGTCCTGGCACTGGATTACATGAAGCGCACCAAAAAACTGACGCCCGAAGTGCACGCCAAAGCTGAAGGGTACATCGCCAATGGTTACCAGCGGCTGCTGACCTTTGAAGTCCCCAGCGGCGGCTTCTCCTGGTTTGGCAGCGCGCCTGCTAACAAGATCCTGACGGCGTACGGCCTGATGGAGTTCTACGACATGTCGCGCGTCCACGATGTGGACCCAAAGCTGATTCAGCGGACACAGCAGTGGCTTGCCGGGCAGCAGCAGGCAGACGGGAGCTGGAAGCCGGACGCATCTTTCATCAACGAGGGCGCGACAAACCGATACAACTCGGATGTTTTGCGCATTACCGCATATATTGCCTGGTCGCTCGAGACTACGGACTATCACGGGCTGGCGGTCGACAAAGCCAAGCAGTTTATCGAGAACCACATGACGGTTAAGACGGACTCCTACACGTTGGCAGTCCTCGCCAATTTCGGCGCCGATTACGGAAAGGACCTGGAGTTCACTGGCAAAATGATGCAACTCCTGCTGGATGCTCGCACGGAGAAGGAAGAGCAAGCGTGGTGGAACGCGGAGGAGACCGGCGTCTACGCCACTGGCGCGAGCGCCACTGTGGAGACGACCGGGTTGGCCCTGCAAGCGCTCTTGAAATGGGGCGAAGCCTCCGGCACGGCCCGTAAAGCCGCGACTTATATTGCCTCTAAGAAGGATGCATCGGGCACTTGGGGCACGACGCAAGCCACGATCATAGCGCTACGCGCGTTGCTTCTCGCCACCGAAAAGAGTGCGGCAGATGCTCGCGGCACACTGGAGGTTTCGCTTAACGGTAAAACCACCGAGAAACTCATCCTGACCCCTGAGAACAACGATCTGCTTCATCAGTTTGTTTTCAAAGGGATCGATTCGAAAGGCGCGAACGCAGTGGAGATTCGGTTTGAAGGCAAAGGCGGCCTGGCTTACCAGGTCGTGGGAAGCTACTTTCTCCCTTGGGACAAGAAACCGGAGAATGAGCCTCTCTCAATCAATGTGGCCTACGACCGCACCCATCTTGCACAAGATGATATCGCCACTGCAATTGCCACCATCAAGAACAATCTGCCCAAGACAGCAAACATGGTCATGGTCGACCTTGGGATTCCTCCGGGGTTCGACTTGCTCACTGAAGACCTGCAGGACTATCAGGAGAAGAGCGCCAGCAAGAAGAGTGGCCGACTCGAAAAGTTCAATCTGACGGCGACGCAGGCCATTCTATACTTCGATGCTTTTGCTCCTGGGGATACGGTCACGCTGCGCTTTCGTTTGCGCGCCAAGTACCCAATCCGGGCGCGGACGTTCCCATCGCGAGTCTACGAATACTACAATCCGGAAGTAAGCTCTGTCGCGAGGCCGGTGCAATTGGAGGTTCACCAGCGTTAGTCGATATATTTGCGTATTAGGCTGGCCAGTTGGCTTTACCTGCGTGGGTAGCTGTGGGCGCACAGGATTTAGTGACCTCTGTCGTTGGCCAAAATCCTGTCGGACATCGAAACTGCGAAGTTGATACTTCCATTTCACTAAGTTTAGGTCGCTTCGGCGCACGAGATCGAACCAACGGGTCCACTGGGGGCGGAAAACCTGCAGTGTGGGCAGAGGTCTTCCCTGGGAACTCAACCTCAATGAACTACGCCACGCGTTCGTAGCGATGATGAAGGCCACCGAGCCTTGGCAGCGCGGTCACACCACCGCGAGCGGCCGCGCGAACTCTTCTTCCCGGTGTTTCCTTCTGCAATCCCAGATGAGAGAACTCCATCGCGGCGATGACTTCCCGATGTATCATGCGAGTTTGCTATCGCACTCCGCCTGTGGACAGCAACTCTGTATCCTGTTTAAATCACAGACGGACAGAATTTTGGCGAGGCACAGCCGCGGAATCCCGTAAATCCTCGACAGATGGCCGCCTCCTTTGGAGCTTTGCCTTTGGAGAGAACGGTTTTCAGCCAATTCGAGGTGGTAGTGTGGCAGCCTCATTGATGACCTCGAACGTTGTTCTGACTACAGCACTGTGCTTGAGCATGGCTTCAACCGAACAGTATTTCTCTTCCGAAATTCGGATGGCTTCGCTTACCGCAGCTGCATCAATGTCGTGACCCCTCACGATATGATGAATTCGTACGGCAACAAAAACCTGCGGCGGGCGCTCCGCTTGTTCGGCCTCGACCTGGACTTCATAGCCCGTGACGAGCTGGCGCTTCTTGCCGCGAAGCATTGTAATCACATCAAAGGCCGTGCAGCCGGCCAGTGCGGCGGCAACGAGTTCAATCGGCTTTGGCCCCGTGCCGCCCGCAGGATCATCGACTCGAAAATGATGGCGACTGCCGGTTTCGACTACAAATTGTCTGCAGTTAGCCTGCCCCGGATGCGTAAGGGTCACGCGAGCGCGGATGCCGGGCACGTTGGCACGAGCTTCGCCCAATTTCCAAAACTCATTCCAGATTTTCACTGTCTCGCCTGTAGTTTGCAGCACAGAGTTAGTCATTTCCCGCCTCCTTTCTCCGGCAAAACCAACCGTCAATTTACCGTTTGGTGGCGAGCGGCTGTTCGGCAGGGCAGAACGAAACCGCCTGACACACGCTTATCGGGTTGCGTTTATCGACTAACTGCGCGACTCCAAGACATTCGTAGCACCGCAAATCGTCCGATTTCGGCTTGTCGCTGTGCATTACGACAATCGACGGTTGAATGGCCAAACGATTGACCTGTTCGAGGAAATCGTGGGAGTGAAGATCAGGAAGATAATCGTCTACGAGCACGACATCGAACACTCCCGATCTAAGTAAACCCAGCGCCTCATGACCGCTCCAGGTCGCCGTCGTGTTGAAACCGGCGTCCTCCAGTAGCTGTTGAAATTTTCACAGAATTTGATCGTCGTTATCAACGATCAGGACATTAACTTTCTTATGGCCTTGCATCTTATTATTCTCTCCTTCCCGTACTGCGTTACTTGGCGAAATACCCTAGGGCCTGATCGCGACTTTGAGCACGCCATCCTTCCGATTAGCGAATACGTCGTAGGCTTTCGTGATGTCGCCGAGCGTGAATGTGTGTGTCAATAACGGCCGTAGATCTACTCGACCATGACGTACCAACTCCATCAGGCGGCGCATGCGTTCCTTGCCGCCTGGACAGAGTGTGGTGACGATCTTGTGATCACCGAGTCCGGCTGCAAACGGTTCGAGCGGGATGGACAGCTTGCCGGAATAGACACCCAGACTGGAAAGCGTGCCACCCGGACGAAGGACTCCGAGAGCGTTTTCAAAAGTTTGTGCCGTTCCGAGGGCCTCGATGGCTACATCGACGCCGCGTCCTCGCGTCAGCCTTCGTATTGCCTCGCGAATATCTCTTTTGTGATAATCGATAACGGCGTCCGCGCCCATGCGCTTAGACATAGCGATCCGAACCGGATCGGATTCCACGGCGATCACCAATCCCGCGCCTTTGAGCCGTGCGCCAACGGTGGCACACAAGCCGATGGGCCCTTGAGCGAAGATGGCGACGGAATCGCCGAACTGTACGCCGGCCGATTCAGAGGCTGAAAAGCCTGTGGATGCAATGTCAGCGAGAAGTACAACCTGTTCGTCAGTCAGTTCATCCGGGATTTTTGCGAGATTGGCTTGCGCGTTGGGCACTAACAGGTACTCAGCCTGTGCGCCGTTAATGGTATTGCCGAACTTCCAGCCACCGATGGGACCGCCACATTGGGATAATTTGCCGCCAAGGCAAAATTCGCATTGGCCGCAAGGTGTAATCGCCCCGACAAGGACGCGATCGCCGACGGCGTAGTCTTTTATACCTGGGCCCAGTTCATGAATCACGCCGACCGGCTCATGGCCAATCACCAAGCCTGGCTTAACCGGATATTCTCCCTTCAGTATGTGGACGTCAGTTCCGCAAATGGTCGTAAGAGTGACCCGTATGACTGCTTCTCCATAGCCTGGTTTTGGAATTGGGATACTCTCAATTCCGATCTGATTGGGCCCGTGGAAAACGAGCGCGCTCATGCATTCGGCTCGTGCCTTAGAGCGACTGCTGCTCTTATGTTCCACCGTTGATAACGTCGCCATTCTCTCTTCCTTCTGCTTGCAATTTGCTCGTGACGCGTCTCGAATTCGGTGACGCAGATCACAAAAGAGGATGATGAGCATTACATTCGTTGTTCTTGTCACGTGAGAAGCTGGTGGCGTGCGAGAGCCCGCAGCCGTTGACGGCTACTCGTACCGGGGGAACATATGAGGACGTACCGTCGGAGTTTCGCAGCCGTCATTGCTCTTACGATTGCGCTACCTCTGTTTGCGCATCATGGAAACGCCGCGCACGAGACACCGAAAACGGTGACGGTCCGGGGCACGATTACGGACTTCGAGTTCATCAATCCCCACGTGATGGTTTTCTTTGAAGCAAAGAACGATAAGGGCGGCGTCGAGAAATGGCAGGGGGAACTGACCAGCCCGAACCATCGGGCAAGATTTGGCTGGTCGAAGCAAACCCTCAAGCCTGGCGATCAGTTCACATTCAGCGGACTCAGAGCTAAGAGCGGCGCAACCACATTGTGGATTACGAAGGTCATAGCGGCCGACGGGCATGAGATTGCGTTGGGCCTGGCGGATTGACACGAAATGCGGAGCGTTGGGGAGAGATTATGAGCGAAGCCGTATTAGTTCGAGAATGGGGCGAGGAAGCATTCCACCATCGTGTGCTGGAATTTGAAACCCGAGGTTACGTTGCGCGGCTAGAGACCTATCGCATTACGCCGGAAATGAATCCAGAAACGGGCGAGGTCATACATCTGCACACGATCGAAATGCTTTCGTTAGAACCTGCGACTCAATCATCCGATGGCGAAGATGCGGCGGCAACAAGTAAGCGGCGGTTCTAGCAGGCAAATCTGTCAAACCGCGTGCAAAACTTGCGATATCCAACCACAAAACACTCTGCTCGACGCGGCATTGCTCCAGGAGGATCCTATGATTGATGACTTATATGACCTCATCGGCGGAAGGCGCACGATCTGGGCTGCTACGGAATCCTTCTACGAAAAAGTCTTGGCAGATGATAGCCTCCGCCACTTCTTTAAACGTACCGATATTTCGCACCTCCGCTCCCGGCAGAGTATGTTCCTTTCCATGCTGCTCGGTGGACGAGTTGTGTACACAGGCAAAGAGATTCATGCGACTCATGCATGGGTGCGAAACCACGGGCTGAACGACGCGCACTTCGATACGTTTCTCAAGCACTTTCGCGCAGCTCTGGAAGAAGTGGGGGTTAAGGCAGAAAAGGTGGAGAAGGTCATCAAACTTCTGGAAACTAAACGAGACGCTGTTCTGAATCCCTGAGATTGATTCCGGAAGGCCTCAGTGAATGCGCTGTATCCAGCCCAAATCGTCTTTATGAAATGTTTGCAGCTAAGGCCGCCACATAATCACCCCGGTGGTGAAGACGCAGAGGCAATGAAATACAAATAGATTCCTATTCCAGCTATCAGCAAAGCTCCCCCTATCAACATGAAAGCCAAGAAGGCGAGCGGGTGAACACGAATCAGCGAGAACCCCTCCACCAAGAGGCCGAGCGCGATCAGTATGCCTGAGATTCGAAGCCGCCGTTCGATTCCAGTCGTCCCCGTCATTTCGGCTCCCAGAATTTCATTTCAGACAGATGGGCGACGCCATGGATGCTTGCATGGCAGCCGCTCGATAAACAGGAGAGCTCGTTGGACTTGATAGAAGCCATCAGGGGACCGTGCACAGCTCCGTCTTCAAATGATCGTGCCCCCGCATGGCAGTGCAAGCATTCGCGATTGTTATAGGAGTTATAGAGCTCGATGGTTTTCGGGATGGTTCCGAAATACTGGACGTAAACGTGGCGCAGCCCTCGAAGCTTCGCGCGAAGTGATCCATACATGACGTAGTCGGTATGGCATGTGTAGCAAGCCTCTTCGCGCGGGATGCGCGCATTCTGGAAATGTGCAGCCGGCACATACATCGGATCGTCGATATGAAGGCTCCGACCGTACGGGTCCATCACGTGACAAGAGAGGCAGAATTGCGTCTGCTTGGAACGCTCCATGTGCTCCGATGCTCCCATGGAGGCGACGACTGCCGGCAGCAGAAGGTAAACCACGAACGCGAATTGCTTGCCGCTGCGTGTGGCTGTAAGGGAGGGACGAAAAGCAATCGTGGCGACAAGTAGAATCGTCACGCCAATTAACACATAAAGCAGCGTGGCGGGGCCGGTAACTGTCAGCGTTTGCATGGCACCTTGCAAGCGAACATCTCAGGATCCAGGGACGATGATCGGCTCTACTTCCTGCCGAGCTCGCGCATATAGGCTACCAGCCCCTTGATCTCGTCGGGCTTGAGCGATTTTTCGTATGCGGGCATTTTGTTTTTGCCCTTGGCAATGATTTGGGTGAGGTCGGCGTCAGACTCGCTCTGCACCTCGCTGGAGTGGAAATCGTGTGTCCCCAGCTTCTTTCCGACTTCGGTACCGCTGCCATCTGCCGCATGGCAAGCCACACATTTGGTCTTGTAAGTTTTCTCAATTTCGTTCTGCGCGCCAGCGTGCGACGTAAAGAACAAAACCGCAAACGCCGTGAGAAATATCGCTTTGATCTTGTAACTAGATACGCGATTCATCAGACACTCCATTAAATATGCTGCACGCGAATCGTCTGCAGCTCCTTTAGAAGGCATATCGCAGCACAAACGTAATATTGTTTCCATTGAAATTCTCAGAAGGCAGCGGCGCCAGTCCAGGCGGATTGGCGATGCCGTAGTTCTGATATCCGTAGTAATTCCAGGCCGTCCGATAACTGACGCCCTTATAAATATCGAACATAACGCTCGCATAAGGGGTGAAGTAATTGAAGTCGAGCGTGCCCGTTGGGCTGAGCGGATTCAGAAACGTGGTGCTGCCGCGAACGATGCTGCCCATGTAGCCGACCAGAAACGTGACTCGCTTCTGGGGCTTCGCCATGACATCGGCGTAAGCATAGTTATCTCTGGTCTCATAGAACGATAGCGTACCGAGCGGCGAAGTCGCGCCGGCTACGGGACAGGGCTGGGTGAACAGAGCCGAGCTATCGGGGAAGCAAATCTCCGTTTGCGTGTAAACGTCCGTGTAGCTGTAACCAAAGTTGACGGTGAAATCGCTCCGTGGAGAAAGCGCGGCGCTCAGGCCGTAAGTTCTCCCATGCTCGATATTGTTTACCGTAAATACGTTGTCGCGGTTCTCATGAATATCCACAGCGGCCGTGATATTAGCCCAAGGCTCTGGCTCGTAAGTGGCGCGGACCTTGTAGCTTTGCAGTTGTCGGGGACTGATTCGGGTAAAGGAATTGTCGTTGTAGCCCGCTATCACGTCGGCATTGACTCGCAGTTCATCGCTGGGACGCGCCGATAGTCCGAATTCGACGGCATTTTCGTGAATGTAGTAGTGATTGCGGGCCGTATCGTTCGTGGCTTCCGGACCGATTTCAGTAATCACGCCGGTAGCTGGATTGAGCGAGCACTCTGATGGAAGCACACCGCCGGAAATCGCGCAATCGGCGCGTGCCGCCAGAAAATCGTTAGCCGCAGTGCCGCCCCGGCCACTCGGGAGGTAGACTTCGCCGGTATCAAAGGTTGCCGTAAAATCGGAAATGGTGCGAGCTTCATAAAAGTAGCCAATGTACGCGCTCAGCCGCGTCGTGAAATCATATTTGACCTCGACGAGATTGTTCCGAAGATTTTGCCCGAGGAATTGGCTGACGGCTTCATTCAGGACGTCAGGGCCCGAGCTCGCACTGTGCTGTGGGCAACTCACGCCCGGGAATGGCGGCGGGCACAGAGCAGCGAAGTTCGCGGGAGTAGCCGGTGAAATTGGCAGTGACAACCCAACTTGCCCAGGACCAGGCGGAGTTGCGAATAGGTTGGTTTCAGAAGTCGCCCAACCCGAAGGGATACGCCAATTGTGGTAGTAGAATCCGTCGCGCAGGCTCAGCTTATCTGTGATGTGATAATCTCCGGCCCAATTTGCATCGGCGACCACTCGCTTTGCTTCTGCAGGCCCTGCCGTAGTGCTTATGCGCGTAACGGTCCGGCTGACCCAGCCGTTGAAAAGTTCATTTAGATCCGTCATCACGTTGCTGGAGCTGCTGTAAGCGGCCGATCCGGACATCTCGAAATTCTTGAAATAATCCGACTGAAAGCTGAATTTCTCGACAGGGAACCTAGCTCGCGGCGCGTCCAGCAGGCTATAGGACAGGATTCCGCTGCAATTCGGCGTCACGATCGGCGGCATCGTGGCTGGATTGGTCACGGGCCGTGCGCAGGGCGTGGTGCCCTGAAAGACCACTCCTAAGTCCACCGGCGTGCCATTGGCAACCTGGAAAGGAAAATTCTGATCCGCCACGAAAGTGTTCACCCTGGTGTAGCTGACCAGCTCGTCGAAGGAAAGTGTCGTTCGAGGCAATCCGCGATAATCCAGGCCTAGCCGGTATTCGTTCGTGATCGCCTGCACGTTGCTTCCCGGCGCCGCATCAGTCGGCTCGTATCCGGCCCCGCCCGGGCCGCCCGTGGACACTCGCGAATAGCCGAGCCGAAAACGCAGGCGTGATTCCGGTAGCAGGAAGAGATCGTAATCCTGCATGTGCCGGTCGTAATTGAGGGCATGCGGAGAATTCGCAATCGCCACCGGGGTGGGAAAACTCGTGGTGTTCAGCGGATTGGCAAGCAAGTTGTAGTTAAAGAGGTATTCGTCGCGCCGGTACGTCGCGCGGAAGGCATACCACTTGTTTTTGTCAACGCGCAGGCGAGAGACACTATTGGGGTCGCCGCCATAGCCGAAGTTATTAAAGCTCAAATCATCGAAGAGCAGGCCGTGGTGATTGGCCGAATGCATATCGAGGTTGTAGTCAAAAAGCCGCCAGCCGCTACCATAATTGAGGAACGTGTCATAGTTGCTCAGATTGCCGTGGATTAGGCTGTCGCGGTAGCCAAACTCGATATTCTGTTGCGTGTTGTAATTGCCGCTGGTCTTTCCCGGCGTTTCACTAGTCTGCTGCATTGGTCCCTGGCCGGGCAGTTGGGGATTTTGAGCTTCTGCGGCCGTTGCGAAAATGAGAGCCAGCATGAACACGAATGCAAGGCTTGCGCACTGTAGCCATGAGGACTTTGCACAAACCAGCAGCACAACGCCGAAATACTGTCGTCTGCTTTGCGCGGCTCGTGCGGATCGGGTAAAGGCCATCGGTATCCTCGTCATTTGAAAAACACGAAGCTGGTATTCGAACCGTGAACCTGAGTATGGCAGAGCGTGCAAGCCTGGAATTGCGAGGCTTGATTATGGAAAGAAGGCGCACCGGGCGCGTTTGCAAACGAAGTGGTGTGGCACGACAGGCAGAGCAAATTCACATTGCTCATCTTGAGCAGATGGGCATTGGGAGAGCCGTGAGGCATGTGGCATGACTCGCAGCCCTCAGTTCTCACGGGCTCATGTTCGTATACGAATGGCCCGCGCTTGTCGATGTGGCAGTTATAGCAAGCCTGATCCTGAGTTACGGAAGTGCGCAATTGGTGCGGCTTTTCCGTGCCGTGCGGATTATGGCAATCGGAGCACTGGATCAGGCCTTCGTTCACGCGATGGCGAAACGGCATCGCGAATTGCGCCCGCTGTTGCTGATGGCACCCATAGCAGAGCTCCGGTTGCGCCCTCACCAGCAGGAATTCCCGCGTTTCCGAATGATGTGCCGAATGGCACGAAGTGCAGGAGATATCGTTCCTGGAATGCAGCGAATTGATGACGTGCAATTGTTGGGTGCCACTCGCATGGCAGCTCAGGCATTGGGCGTTGACCGCTTTCGGACTTGCCTTTGTGAAAAGGAAAAGCTTTGACGTGTCCGCTGGATTTGCCACGTGCTCGGCGCCTGGTCCGTGACAAGCTTCACAGCCTTGCTTTGCCGGACCTCCGCGCGTGTCGTTCGAGGTCGCCCAGTGGCGTGACTTAGACCAGCTTTCGTATTCGCTTGCGTGGCAGTCCTTGCAAGCCTCCGCGCCGACGTAACCCGTGGCTGTGGGCGCCTGGGTGGCGGCGTTTTGCTGAGCTAGGACCGGAAATCCCAACAAGGACAGCAGCGCAATAAGGAACGTCAGCGCCAGCAGCTTGCGAAAATTCACTCGGTTCACCTTCAAGAATTGAAGAAGCACGAACGGCGATTCTGCCCATTTCGCGAGAGACTTTCTGTGATCTGGATCACAAAAAAACTCTCGATGTATGTTTTCAAGAAATTTCGACATGGCAAGCTGATCGGAGGAAAGGGGGTGTCAGTGCGACGCATCATAACCGCTACCGTGGCCATTACACGGCCGGCAAGCGGCGTGCGGGACGTGCGATGTCCAATCCCAAAACACTCTTCTCTAGCCGGCATCAACAAAGAAGAGAGAGACGTGGAACTGGCTACGTCTCTCCCGTTAAATATCGCAGCTTTAGCCTAAGCCCGAACAGTCAATACGGGGCAAGTCGCGTGAGAGACGACGGTATGCGCCGTGGCCGAAGCCAAGTGAGTGGCGGCGCCTCCGTGCCCAGCAAACTTGGCGCCGAGCACGATCAAATCAGCATTCCGCTCTTGGGCCACGTTGAGAATCTGTTCGGAAGCGTTGCCGAACTCCACCGCGAACTGAGGTTCACCCCATCGTTCGGCATCAGGGGGGATGACTTTGTGCAGGCGACCCATCCGATTTTGCAGGACCACTTGCGGGTCGGTCGGCGGTTCAAAGTCTTTTTCATCCATCACATTCAACAGCGTGAGCCCCGTCCCAAACTCTTGCGTTAAGGAAACCGCATAACGAATGGCCGCAAGTGATTCGGGGCCGAAATTCGTAGCGAAGAGAATTTGCCTGAACTCTGGCCCACCTATAACCTGCGAGGTCACCTTTGGTCCCACCGTGAGAACAGGGCAAGGCACCCGTCGAAAAACCTGTTCGGCTACCGAGCCCAATATGAGTCGCCCCAGACCTTCTCTGCCGTGCGTTGCCATAACGACGAGGTCGATCCTAAATTTCTCGATGGCTTCGGAGATGGATTCCCAAACACCTCCATGCTGCAGCAGCATCTTGTGTGCTACACCTCGTAGATTTGTGTCCAGGCCTTCCATTTCGCGGGTGGCTGCCTCTTCGATCGCGTCCTGAGTGGAACCCCAATACTCAGGCGGCACCAAAGCCGTTTCCGCTGGTGAAATGACATGGGTCACATAGAGTTCGGATCCGTAACGCCGTGCAATCGCCTTGGCCCAAAGCAAGGCTGGCTCCGAGAGGGGCGAGAAATCCGTCGCTACCAGCACGTTCTCGAATGCAACTCGTGGTGTTGTTGATGCGAGCTTCATGGTGACCTCCCTTCTCCCTCAGTGCGGTCCGGCGAATTAGCTGTGCAATCCGATCCAAGCCCACAGGCCGGCCGTTGCCGCCAACAACAAGCCCGACAGGACCGCGAACCCAATAATCACATGCAGCAGGCGGTGCATCTTGCTGATCAGCACGTTTTGCTCGGCAGCCATCATGACTTGCTCTGCGCGATTCAAATAAAGTTCATCATCTTCCCGTGTGGACAAGGCATTTCCGTAAATCACTAGGACGGTCAGGATTGCCGTGACCCCAATCCAAGCCGCAAGCAAGTATTCCAAAACCATTGATTCGGGTACCATCGTATCCTCCTAGCAGAATTGGCCGGCACTCTTGCTAGACCGACGCCATCTTGATTCAGTACGGGAAATTGGTCTGTGCATGCTGGCACGAGCGTGTGTGATTCAGATCACAGGCGCTTTCACTCCTCTCGGCCCATCCGGAAAAAGCGGATTCTGCCCAAGCTGGAAGGGCTTGTGATACAGATCACAATCGATGCCGCCCGTGGTCACAGCGCGTACCCAAGAATGGATAGAAGATCAAAACGCTTCCAGGAAAGGGGGGGGCAGATGATGCGTTACGCACTGTATGGTAGTTTGCTAGCAGCTATTCTTGCAATTTGCATAGCCGGCTCGGCCACGTCGGCCACTGTAGAGGAGACACTTCCACTCAATTACGTACCATCGGGTAAGCTGATGTATCAACAGCACTGCGCCACCTGCCATGGCGCCGATGCGAAGGGCAGCGGGCCCCTTGCTTCGGTTCTGAAAACTCCGCCCGCGGACTTGACGCTACTCACAAAACATCACGGCGGAAAATTCCCGAGGGAGTACGTCTCAAGTGTGCTTGAATTTGGACCGGGCCCGACGGCTCACGGGTCGTCGGACATGCCGGCTTGGGGTCCGATCTTTCGGTATTACGACAAGCAGAATGAAAGAGCGGTGCAGCAGCGGATACGGAATCTGTGCAACTATCTGGAATCGTTACAGGAGCCATAGCGGCAAAAGAAGGCTTACGCGATGCATACGAACACATCTCGATGGGCAACGGTCAGTCGTTTGCTAGCTGCTTCGCTTTTTATCCTGTGTGTCCATGCGGCTGTGGGCGAGCCTAGCCAGCAACAAGCAGAAAAGGCTAAGTCTCCCTCCGAACGCATGAAGGTCGCCGAAGGCGAATACGTCGTACTGGAAGGAGCGAACGGCGGTGCCGTTGGTCCGTTTGGAGAAGAGATCTACAACTTCCACGAAACCTGGACGCTATGGCGGACTGCAAAGGGAGGATATGAGGTCGAAGGAGAAAGGAGATTCGAGTCGCCAAAGGACATTACGCGCTCTGCTCGTTTCCAGGCTGAGCTTTCGCGTGATCTGACTTTGATCGGCCTAACCGAGTTCAGCAGGTTGAGATGGAGGCGGGACTCGGGGCCGCTCACGTGCAAGTTTCTGCCGAAGGAGTTTGATTGCTCGTCAAATGCCAAAGATCGGCAAAACGACATAGATCTTAAAATTCCCATGGAGCATCCTTTCGGGCTCTTCTGGCCGATTTCAGCGCTTTCACTGAGCGGGATCACGCGCGAGGCGGAGCGTGATGCACACCAGACAACTCCCATCCAGCTTGTTTCCATCGAGCAGCCAAGCGCGGACATTCCGGTGAATCCGATAATACGGGAGGGAGAGCTCCGCTACCTTGGGGACGAGAACATTGATATTGCAGGACAGTCGCACCGCGCGTTCAAGTTTTCCATCAAAGTAGCTTTGTCTCCCGAACTCGTCGTCTGGACGTCGCCAAAAGGCGTATTGCTGAAGGTGGGCATCCAGCACGAGGGCAAAGATTGGCCGGAAGAGAGTATGAAACTCGTACGTTTCCAGGAATGGGAAGGCTTTCAGTGAGCTCAAAAGGTCCCGGCGGGACAAAAGTGTCACGGAAACAATGATACGAGGTGCCTATGAAAATTCTGCTTGCCGTCGATGGCTCGAAATATTCCGATGCGGCGGTTCAAGCGCTGGCATCGAAGATTGTTCGCGCCGCCTAGCAGGCGCCAGTCACGTGCCCTCACGGTGCAGGATCTGAAGCGCGAGTCTGGAGGTGGAGCGTGCGAACTAAGACTGTGGCGGCGCGAGGTCAACAACGGATTTTCCATCCAGCCGTTTGGGTCGGAAGAGCTATCGGTTGGGTGCTTTTGGTTATTGCGGTTTTTGGCCTTGCCGAGGCCCGATTGCTGCCTGCAGTTATGGGCAACTTCAACTTCCTGCCTTCGCTAGCGCTTGGATTAGTGGCGGTGGTGTGTATTGCCGGGTTGGAGTTATTCCTTCATTTTTTTGATCGCTATTTGTCCGGCAACTAAACACCCGATTGCTATTCTAATCAGGCGCAAGTTGCCGAATCGTGAGCCGAATTCAATTGGGCCTTAGGGAATTTCGGAATTATGAGACAGGCAGCGGGTGCGAAATGCCTCCGACAACCCATGGCGGAACTGCATGGGCGACATTTCGCTTTTGGCCCGCTGCCGTCTTGATGAAGGGCGATTTGGGTACGGGTCGGCTTCGGCTGGGAGTCGGCTAGAATCCTAACCTCACTTGGCCCGCTCTCCTCTCATATCGTCCTTCGATAGCTGGTCGATATCTGGCCTGCCAACAACTCAAACCGTGACGAACTCCTCGAGAGCCTCGCGGTCGCCAATAACCAGGGTAGAGCCGTGAAGCTCAACCAGGTGCTGGCTCTTAAATTCGCTTAGCGTGCGTGTGACCGTCTCGCGCGTCGTGCCAATGAATTCGGCGATTTCCTCGTGCGTCAATGGCAGCTTGATGCGAGTTCCTTCTTTCGTTTGCTGTCCTGTGGCTGCGAAATCCAGCAGAAGCTTGGCAAGTTTTTCGGGTGCGGAAGTAGCAAGTCCCAACGTACGCAGCTGCTCGCAAGCGACCTGGTATTGCGAACCCATCTGAGTGGCAATAATAGGATAGGCCTCTGGGTGCTTCGAGAGAAACTGCAAGAACGCATCGCGCGGAATGAAGGCTACTTGGCAAGGCCGGAGTGTTTCCGCCGTGACTTCATGGGGCTTCCCTGCAAGCGCCGAGACCAATCCCAGCACTTCGCCGGGCTTCGTAATGCGCAGGATCAGCTTCTTGCCCTCGCTCGAGCTGATAGAGAGCTTCACCTCTCCTTCGCAGAGCAAATAAATGCCTCGCGCCGTTTGCTTCTCGATGAAAAGAACGGCACCCGCGGGGTACGCAGACGTGAACTTGATGGCGTTCAGGTCCTTCAGAGCGGCTTGAGGCAATTCGCAAAAGAAACCATTACTACGAAGCTTGCAGTTCTGGCAGTTATCGTTGAGCTCGAAACCATAAGGACCTTTCATTTTGACGCTCCTTTTTCGATTCCATTTCCATTCTTGGAACTGTCGCTTCGAGCTTCCTGGACGAAATATTCTGTGAGTGGCGTGTTCGTTTGAAACTCAGCCTGGGTCTTCCGATAGATGTCAGCCAGAACCCCTCGGCCCTCGCGATCGATGTAGCTGACTCCACAAAGATCAACCGATAGCTTTCTTCCTGCGAGGGAAGGACCGAGAGAATGCCAAGTCCGATCAAGTTCTGTCGTCCAAGGCCCCACGATCCTTCCCTCGAGCTTGAGCATTACTTTTGCTGCTTCTTCCTGGATTGTGATTCTCAACATGCACATCTATGTGGCAATCGAGGAACCAAAGTGCGCTCCGACACGAAAGACCGTGCCATCAGCAAGAAAATAAAGGGACTATATTTATCGCTGGGATTTTGACGTGAACTACCTCGAGAAAGTGACGAAATGATGGAGACGACTAATCGTCTCGAAGACTAGATATAGTCTTGGCGCTTGATTCCCAGCTTCTTTAGCTTGGAGTTCAGGGTGGTCCGCTTCAGGCCCAGGCGCGCGGCGGCGCCGTCCGGCCCGCCGATCATTCCTTTTGCTTCGCGGAGGACGCGCAGGATATGTTCTCTGTCAGCAGCCTCAAGGCTCACGTCCTCTTGCTCGATTGTCGTTTCCTCCGGGACCTGCAGTTCTGAGAGAGGTGCTCGCAAAGCGGGACCTTTGGAGAGGATCACGCAGCGCTCGATGAAGTTTTCGAGCTCCCGGATGTTGCCAGGCCAATCCCATTTCGTCAGCGCCTTCATGACCTCCGGAGAAATCGACTCTATTTTTCTGTTCATGCGAGTGGCATGCTTCTCGACGAAGTAACGAACCAGCAGAGGTATGTCCTCACGGCGCTCGCGCAAAGAAGGGATCGAAATGGGAAAGACCCGCAAGCGGTAGTAGAGGTCACTGCGAAACTCCCGCTCCGCTACCATCTTCTCGAGATTACGGTTCGTCGCTGCTACAAGTCTAATATCAACGGGAATGGTGCGGGTTCCACCGAGTCTCTCGAACTCCTTATCCTGCAGGGCGCGGAGCAGTTTAGGCTGAATCTCCAAAGGTAGGTCTCCGACTTCGTCGAGGAATAGCGTGCCCTGATGGGCCAGTTCCAGGCGCCCGACTTTCTGGGAGATAGCGCCGGTGAAGGCGCCTTTCTCATGCCCGAAAAGCTCGCTTTCCAGCAGACCGGTAGGAATGGCGGCACAATTCAGCTTTACAAGGGTTCGTTCGCGGCGAGGACTGAGCTGGTGGATGGCCCGCGCAATCAGATCCTTTCCGGTGCCGGTCTCCCCGAGAATGAGAACGGTCACATCTTGGTCCGCCACGGTTTCCACTTGTTTCAGGACTCTTTTCAGGACGCCGCTTTCTCCGATAATGTCTTCGAACCGGTGTTCTGTATTCAGCTCCTCTTCGAGATAACGTTTTTCCCCTTCCTTGCGAGCCAACTCTTCCTCGGCTCGCTTTTTTTCCGAAAGATCGCGAATAACGCTCAGTACCAATTCACCGCTGTCCGTTTTCACCGGGCTGAGCATAATGTCTACGGGAAACTCCGTGCCGTCCTTACGCCTGCCGTAAAGTTCAAGACCAATGCCCATGGGACGGGTTCGCGCTTGGGCGCTGTATTCCTTCCGATGACCAGGATGTCCCTGGCGGAATCGCTCCGGGACCAGCATTTCCACCGGCTGGCCGACTAGTTCTCCGCGGGCGTAGCCGAAAAACTTCTCGACCTGTCCGTTCGTTTCGGCGATTTTCCCGTGTTGGTCGGTGACAATAATGGCGTCGGGAGAGAATTCAAAAAGCGATCGAAAGCGTTCTTCGCTCGCGCGCACAGATTCCTCGGCCTTTTTGCGTTCGGTAAAATCACGGGTGATTTTCGAGAATCCAAGCAGCTTTCCGGCACCGTCCCGAACCGCGGTGATCATTACGTTCGCCCAGAAGCGCGAACCGTCCTTTCGGACGCGCCAGCCCTCGTCTTCAAATCTCCCCTGGGCCGCCGCTGTCTCTAATTCCATATCTGGCTTGCCGCTCGCCACGTCTTCTTGCGTATAAAAGCGAGAGAAATGCCGGCCAATGATTTCGCCTAAAGAGTAACCCTTGATACGCTCCGCTCCCGCGTTCCAGGTGGACACTCTTCCTTCGGGATCGAGCATGAAAATCGCATAGTCTCTTACGCCTTCGACGAGTAACCTGAATCGCTGCTCACTCTCGCGCAAGGCCTCCGCAATCCGCTTACTCTCGGTAATGTCGCGAATCACAGTCAATGCGACGGGGCCTTCTGGCGTGTCGACCGGGCTGAGCATTATGTCTACCGGGAATTCTGTTCCGTCCTTGCGAAGGCCATAGAGCTCGAGGCCTTCTCCCATAGGCCGCATACGTGGCTGTTCATTGAAGCGAGCACGGTGCGTGGGATGGACCTGCCGAAACCGCTCAGGAATCAGGATTTCGACGCAATTACCCAGCAGTTCGGAGCTGGTGTAGCCGAAAAAACGTTCCACCTGAGGATTCGCCCGGGTGATCCTCCCGCTCGAGTCGACCACTAGGACGGCATTGGGTGAAGACTCAAACAGCCGTTCATAAACCGCTTCGCTGTCTGGGATTCGGGTGTTTTGAACTGATGGCTCCGCCATAGAAGACGATGCGCCGAGTCGGGTAGAGCTCAAACCCTAGTACAGGAAATCCGGTTGGTCAAGCCGACCTGGCAGGTAAGAAGCCATCAAATCCATTTACTAGCTGCTGAGCTTTCAGGCCGCGAGTTCGCCGAGAAACGGGCCGATCGTCATTGGTCTCGCCCTTCATCATTTACTGCAGTTCTTTCCGAAGCACTCAGAAATGTATGCGAGCTTTTTCGTCAAGCCGTTGCGGTTGTGATCGGGGTCACGCGTCGGAGTGAGCGGCGGTACTGAGGCCTTGCCGACGTCGCGTCACGCTATATGCGGTTACGGTGGCTTTGGTCCGGTCACCAGGCCACACAAAGAAGATGGAGGGACGCTATGGCTACGGCGACAGTCCTACCGCCAGCACCGAACCAGCATTTCTTCGGCTGGGTGCCAAGAACGACAACCACTGCAGTCACGGTAATTCCTGTATCCGTCCGCGCCTCTAGCGCCTACACGGACTTCTCAGGCGCATTTCTTTCGGCAAACCTGATGGGTTCGCCCTCACGCAAGCGGACGCTGACGACTTCGATCGTGCTGCACACGATCTTGATCGGCGTTCCACTGTTACTTTCGGCGTGGTTTACAGACGCGCTGGACCTTCGAACCTATACGCAAACGCTGCTCGTGGCGCCGCCGCCCGCAGCAGCGGCTCCTTCTCCACCGCCAAGTGTCGCGGTCGTTCCAAAGCAAGCTCGTCGTGTTTTCACTTCGCAGGGCAAATTGTTCATGCCGCCGGCGATCCCGCGGCAAGTCGCAATGTTGAAAGAAGCATCTCTGCCGCCCGAGCCGGAAGGCGCCGCTGTTTTCGGAGGCGTGCCTGGAGGAGTCACGGGTGGAGTGATCGGTAGCATGCTGGACGCTATCAGAGCCCCCGAGGCGCCTCCCCCGCAGCCTCGCGCCTCAGCCGCCGAGAAGGCAAGAGTGCCTGTGCCGGTGGGAGGCAATGTCCAGCCCCCACGAATTATATACAGGGTAAATCCTGACTACCCGATGCTCGCGCATCAAGCGGGCATACAGGGGGAAGTGATTATTTCCGCGGTGATCGATAGCCAAGGCAACGTTGTGGACATGAAGGTTGTCTCTGGCCCGCCGCTGTTATACAGCGCCGCAATGAAAGCACTTGGGCAGTGGAAGTTTGAGCCGACGCACCTGAATGGCGAGGCGGTAGCTATCAAATGGAATGCGAGCGTGAAGTTTCGCATCGGAACGTCGAATTCGGCCTCGTAGGGCCATGCTTGCTCTGAGTGTGACGGCCGTCACGACGACGGGTGACACCTCGTACGGCGGCCATAACGAGATCGATGTCAATATCACCACGAAATCGGAGGTGCACAATGAACGGTCATCAACAGGAAGTCCTTGACGCCCTCAAATTCGAGCTCACATTTCTAGAACGCGGCGGTTACGAACCATCTGTGCGAGAGCCCAGGAAGGCGTTCTCGATCTTCCAGGATTCGCCTTCATGTCCCAACTATGCCGCAACGACGAAAACACACGCGTGCGCGGAATGTTTCTTGATTGATTTTGTCCCCCCAGAGAAACGTGGGGAAAAAGTTCCCTGCCATCAAATCCCGCTGAACGACCGCGGAGACACGGTGAGCAGTCTTGAGGGCCGAGGTGAGGGCGTCGAAGTTCAGCGCGCCATGCGCGGCTGGCTTCGCAAGACAATCGACGCCATTGAAAAGACAAAAACAGAACCAACAGTGCAGGCAGAAGCGGGAGCGCCTTTCTTCGTGTTCTGAAAGTTAGCGAAAGGAGGCGCCCCATGAAGAGCAAAAACAGAAGTTTCTACATGGCAGGGCAGCTACTACTGGTGCTGACGTTCGCTGTTGCTGGAGCCGGCAAGCAAACTCAGCCGACTGCGGAAGAGCAGTTCACGCCGCTGATTCGATCTATCGACGGCTCGGATCTGTTCCGGGCCTATTGCGCTTCGTGCCACGGGTTGGATGCCAAAGGAACGGGTCCGGCCGCCCGAGCGCTGAAGGCCGAAGCGCCAGACTTGACTGTTCTGGCCAGGAACAATCGCGGGCAGTTTCCTACATTGCGTGTCCGTGAAATGATCTTAGGCGATCAAGTTGTGGCCGCACACGGTTCCCGAGAAATGCCAATTTGGGGGCCCATCTTTCACCAGATTGAGGAGGACCAGGATTTCGGAAATGTCAGGTTGGCAAATCTGGTGAAGTATTTGGAATCTATTCAGTCGGTTCCGGCTGCAAGTCCACCCTCAGGTGCGGAACTGTACAACCAATACTGCGTCGCCTGCCATGGAAGCGATCTAAAAGGGAATGGTTCTTTCCCGGCTCCTTACAGAGTGCCGCCCGACCTCACCACGCTCGCTCGGCGTCATGGCGGCAGGTTCCCCGTTGGCTACGTGTCGAAAGTGCTTCGAAATGGCATGGTCCTACCCGCACATGGCCCAGCCGAGATGCCCGTTTGGGGCGAAGAATTCAGAACGGGGGACCGGTTGGAGGCAGCCCAAGTAACAGCGCGCATTAGAGACTTGACTGAATATATCAAGTCGTTCCAGGCAAAATAAGAAATGCGGTGAAAATCGCCAGCGGAATGCATACTGGTGATGATGAACCGGCATTCAGGGCTTGGCTGCATATTCGATCCCCAGTCAATCGCCGTGATCGGCGCTACAACCCGAGAGGGCAGCGTAGGACGCACGGTCATTGAAAACCTCGCAAGTGGGTCACGTCGTGAAAAATTGTTTGCAGTCAATCCCAAACACGAAGAAGTTCTCGGAGTGCGCTGCTACAGGGACGTAGCAAGCATTCCAGAAAAACTGGATTTGGCTGTCGTTATTACTCCGGCTCCTACGGTACCAGGCGTGATTGGTGAATGCGTGAGAGCGGGAGTGGGCGGCGCCGTAGTGATCTCCGCAGGCTTCAAGGAACGAGGCGCTGAAGGTGCAAAGCTTGAAGACGAGGTCCGGCAGCAATTGCGCGGCAGCAAAATGCGGCTCATCGGTCCCAACTGTTTGGGAATCATGAATCCGATCGTTGGTATCAATGCCACTTTCGCAAATGATATGGCATTGCCGGGGAGTGTCGCGTTCCTAAGCCAGAGTGGGGCTCTCGAAACAGGCATTCTCGACTGGAGTCTCAAGGAACAGGTTGGCTTCAGCGCGATCGTCTCAACAGGCTCGATGCTGGACGTTGGCTGGGGCGACTTGATCGACTATTTCGGTGAAGACGAAAATACGCGCAGCATCCTGCTGTACTTGGAGTCGGTAGGTGACGCGCGCTCGTTTCTTTCCGCAGCCCGTGAAATAGCGCTGCGGAAACCGATCATTGTCATCAAAGCGGGACGTTCCGATGCAGCATCTCGTGCGGCGACTTCGCACACGGGGGCGTTAACCGGCAGCGATGAAGTGTTTGATGCCGCGGTTCGTCGCTGCGGCGTCTTGCGTGTCCACAGCATTTCGGATCTCTTCCACATGGCTGAAACGCTGGACCGCCAGCCACGGCCGAAGGGGCCCCGGCTGATGATCCTCACGAATGCCGGCGGACCGGGTGTGCTTGCCACAGACGTGCTCATCGCCAAGGGCGGCGAACTAGCGCGCCTCTCTGATTCGTCAGTACAAGCGCTTGGTCAGTTCCTTTCGCCCAACTGGAGCCACGCCAACCCGATTGATGTCCTCGGTGATGCCGGCCCGGAGCAGTACGCCCGCGCTCTCGAAATCGCTATCAACGATCCCAATAGCGATGGGCTGCTTGCCATACTCGCTCCCCAGGGAATGACCGATCCAGCGCGAGTCGCCGAGCACCTTAAGGCATATGCCCACGGATGTGGGAAGCCCGTGCTTGCGAGTTGGATGGGAGGAAAGCTCGTTAGCGAGGGCGTGGCAATATTGAACAAAGCAGGGATTTCGACATTCGCATATCCCGATACGGCTGCTCGCGCGTTTTGCTACATGTGGCGTTACAGCTATAACCTGCGCGGCATTTATGAGACCCCGAGCCTTGCAGAAGAAGTGAAGGAGGGAGACGAGGCGCGTGAAGCTGTTGCGCTAATTCTCGAAGCCACTCGACGCAGTGGCCGCACGCTGCTTACCGAGGTCGAGTCAAAACAAGTCCTCGCGCGTTACGGCATTCCCACCGTGGATACGCGGCTGGCACGCACCGAGGACGAAGCTGCCCGTCTTGCCGGGTCAATCGGTTTCGCGATTGTATTAAAGGTCTACTCCGAAACGGTCACGCACAAAACAGATGTCGGAGGGGTAAAGCTGAATCTTACGGATGAACAAACCGTCCGGCCGGCCTACCGCGAAATCGAATCAGCAGTTCGGGAGAAAGTGGGAGCGGACAAATTCCAAGGCGTAACCGTCCAACCGATGGTGCATCTTGACGGCTACGAGCTGATCCTCGGGAGCAGTGTGGACGCGCAGTTTGGTCCTGTCGTTCTGTTCGGTTCAGGTGGGCAGCTCGTTGAAGTCTACCGCGATCGCGCCCTCGCCCTACCTCCCCTTAACGCCACATTGGCACGGCGTTTGATGGAGCAGACGCGGGTTTTTACAGCTCTTAGTGGGGTGCGTGGCCGCGCGCCGGTGGACGTCGACGCACTCGAACGAATACTTGTTCGCTTTAGCAGGCTCGTCGTCGAACAGCCTTGGATCAAAGAAATCGACATCAATCCCTTGCTTGCGTCCGATAGGGAAATACTGGCCCTGGATGCACGAATCGTACTCCATGCGGCAGAGACCGCGCTGGAGCGCTTACCTGAACCAGCCATCCGTCCCTACCCGACTCAATACGTCAGGGGGTGGAAGACTATGAGCGGGACGTCGATACTGATTCGGCCCATCCGACCCGAGGACGAGCCACTTATGGTGAAGTTCCATCAGAGCCTGTCCCGGGCCAGCGTATTTCTTCGCTATTTTCACATGGTGAGCCTGGATGAGCGGGTGGCGCACACACGATTGCTGCGACAGTGCTTTATCGACTATGACCGAGAAATGGCGCTGGTTGCCGACGTTCAGAACCCTACAGGAGAGCACGAGATTGTTGCTGTGGCCCGACTCACTAAAATGCGTGGTGAATTGGAAGCGGAAGTCGCTGTTGTAGTGACCCACACGTACCAAGGTAAGGGCTTGGGGACCGAACTTGTGCACCGATTGATTGAGGTCGCCCGTGATGAAAAGCTCGATCGAATCGTCGCCAAGATTCTGGCGGAAAATGAAGCGATGCACTCACTAGCACGGCGCCTCAATTTTCGATTTGAGACGTCCTCTGAACTGGACTCCTTGACGGCTGTTCTCGACGTCCAGCGCGTGCCCTCGTCATGCGAGACGGCTCACAATGCAGCGTGAGGCCCTACCGTCAACGTTTTGTAGCGTCTTAGTACCCTCGATTCGTTAGCCGCGCATTCGCCTAAAGACGGACAAATTATGGCTTGGCTGCACCCTCCAACTGTCAGTAACGGGTACTTCACTGACTTTGCGAACCATCCAGACCTGTGATTGGAATCACAGCCAAAATCGTAAGATTCAAATAGTCTTGATATTGGGGATACTCCCCAGGGATTCGAAAGGAGAGGAAAGTGGCAGCAAGAACTACGGGGGACAAAGTGATGAAATGCCTGGAAAGGAGGAATTATGAGAACAGATACCGAACTGCAACATGCCGTAATGGAAGAGCTGACCTGGGAACCCAGCGTTGATGCCGCGGAAATTGGGGTTTCCGCCGAATCCGGGATCGTTACGCTGAGCGGGATGGTCAAGAGCCTGCCACAAAAATGGGCAGCCGAGAAAGCTGCACAGCGAGTTTTTGGGGTAAAGGCGGTCACGGACGAAATCGTAGTGAAGCTTCCTGGAGACGGCGAACTCAGCGACACGGAAATCGCGCGGGCAGTAGTCAACGCTCTGGACTGGAATGCCTCCGTACCCCGAGGTCATGTGAAAGTAGTGGTGTCCCACGGCTGGGTTAACCTGGAGGGCACCGTGCGGTTTCACTATGAGAGAGTCGCGGCCGAATACGCGGTGCGCGGATTAATCGGCGTCAAAGGCGTGACAAACCTGATTAGCGTAAAACCGCCGCAAACTTCGCCGAAGGACATCAAGCATAGAATCGAGCAGGCGTTCGAACGGGCCGCCGATCTCGATGCCGAAATGATTTCGGTTGAAGCGAAAGACGGGAAGGTCATCTTACGGGGAACGGTGGATTCATGGGCAGAGCGGGAACAAGCGGAGTTGGCAGCCTGGGCCGCTCCAGGCGTATCGCGCGTAGAAAACGAAATCCTGATCGCCTCGGACGAGGAGATCGTCGCTTCCTTATGAAGAGTCTGGATGGAGCAAGGGGTAGGAGGGGGCCTCTCCTCTCTCCTACCCTTGCTCCGATCGATTCGAAAGGAGCGAACAATGCGCAAGAGACGGGTTCGAATAAGGACTATGAGAGCTAAGTCGCCCATACGGCGAAGGGCACTAGAGCCGGTGCCGTCGAAGGCGGTCGCGAGCGGCGCGCCCACTGAATGCAAGACGTATGTGACGGAAACCCACTACGAACTGTAGGCCGCAGGGGGACCTCAACGAGAAGTCGATCGGAGGAGGCGTGCTCCAAAGGAGTCGATGCCAGCCCTAGGCACACGATGGATAACGTGATGCCATTGTCGTGCTGCAGCGCTGCCCAAAGGGGCGATTGCGACCAAATCCGCGATGGCACCCCCCAGCCCCCCAAATATACGAGTTTCCCACGCAAGGCCGTAAGAACGGCAGGCCGGGCAAAAGCCGTCCGAAAGTTGTACTGGCTTGCCCACATAGGGAGAGCACCACAAGGCCAAACCGACCAAAGGTCTTCGAGCGCCAGCAAAGCAAGAAAATTAGTACAGCAAACAGGTTCGCTACAATATCACGTAACCGTATAGCATCTGCGGTTGAGTCATGGTTCAACTCCATTCAGCCATTTTCCATACCGCAACTTCAGCTTAGTCGATCTTCTGAGATCGGCAGTAGAGAGCATCACCCCGTTTTGTGACCCAGATCACGAGGCTGTCCCTGCCCGAGAAACGGTAAGTGGACCTAGGCTTGACTCGACTCCTATCACTAATGAACCTTTCGTTCTTGAGTGGAGGCGTCCGTGGGTTTAGTTTCATTGGCTTCTCCTAAAAGGAGAGCCCTTACTTGTTCGTGTTCCAGATATCGGCGATGACTTTCCACTTGCCATCCGCCTGCTTCTTCCATGTGACGAGCGACTTTTCGGTTTCGGTGATCGGCTTGCCTTTCTTATCGTTCATGGTCATGGCAAAGGTGTCGTATTCCACCGCGAGATCGCCAGAGCGAGCTACTTCGATGCGCTCGATATTCCCCTCCATATCGGAAGCCCCCGGCGTCGCAAAGAAGGCCGCCCACACACTGCGACGCTGGTCGGCCGTCTTTGCAATCGGCGCGTTCTGCGGATACACCCAGGCGTCATCAGCGTAATAGGAAAGCGTTTGGTCGAGATTCTTATCTTCAACGGCCTTGCCCCAGTCCTGCGCAGCCGCTCGAACGGCCGTTTCGTCTTGCGGACGGGTGTCCACCGGGGCCGGCGTGGGTGGTTGTGCCGTCTGACAACTGGCCAAGACCGTAACGACGGTGGCCAAGCAGAGAAACCAAAAAATCGATGAGCGTTTCATAATTAGCCTCCTCAGTGGAAGAAATTGCATGCGTTCTCCAAACCTGCGACATTTTCTGTTCTTTCCTAGACCTCTGGATGTGACCGTCGTCACGCTGTCGCGTGGTATCTGCCTTTCATAACCGAAAGCAGGTCTTAGTCGTGGGCGTTACCCTTACGATTGGTGATCTGCGTCACAGCAATCGTTCTTCGACCTTAGCAGCATGATGTTCGCTTTTATCTCTGATCCGGTTAGCAAGCGAGGAGGAGCAAGATGAAAGTCATTGACGTGATGACAGGGACACCATTTTATTGCAGTCCCAACACCAATCTGGGTCCAGTAGCGGAATTGCTTTGGAACCAAAACTGCGGAATCCTACCCATTGTCGACGATCAGAAAGTCGTCGGCGATGATGTACTGCGTACGTTAAAGAAGATCTATTCGCAAGAGACTCCCCTGACGACGCAACGGCGAACTGCGTCTGCTTGAATCCTTATTGGAACGACGTCGTTTCCCTGGAGTGTTTTTAACGGTGGGTAACGCTCGATTCGGCGTTACGCCGGTCATCTTCAATTGATAGGATCGTGGTCCAAAGCCAGGTCCTAAGTGCGTGCTCCATGTCATCCTCCGTACCCCAGCGATAAAATGAATCCACGGTCTCTCCTATTTCATTGAGTGGTATATGCCAACAGGGCGTTTTCTCTTCGTGCCATTCCGAAGACACGAACTGCATCAACACACATCCGTCGCAGTCTTGGCGTCCACCGATGCGGTTTTTCTGACAGGTCCGCGACTCTATGAAGGCCAACTGCGACCGCCATGGCCGGAGCAAGCAATGCCTGTAGCCGCCGTTTTCGAGGAACCGCAGTTCGGATTTGAGAACCTCTAAAACATCCGGATTGCATTTCTCCATGTCGGCTCCCTTCCTGACTCGTCTGAACGGATTATGGTTTAGCGCCGCACGTCACACCAGTAAACAGTTTTGGTTGGGTCCCTGAAGTCTTCGGCGTGAATCAATCCGAGACACGTTGAACCGGGCTACGACCTGTGCGGCCGTGGTTAGCGTTCCGCACACCCAAGGCAGTACCTATCACCTTGTTGATGGTCTCGCCCACCATTTTGGAACCCGAATTTCATTTTCAAAGGGTAAGTACAGGGATGCTCAGATGTCTGTGATGCGCGTCACTCATCATATCGGCAAATGTAATGAGCCATTTTAACCTTTGCTGATATCTTTCATATTCACTGTCGCCGTAATGTCGAGGCCAAAAACCTATAGCACGCCCGAAGCTGCCAAGCTGATCGGTGTGTCCGTCATAATCCTGCATCGTTGGCTGGGGGCACAGAGGATTCAGCCTTACGGAATCGAATTGGTTGACGGGCGCAAGCTCTGGCGATGGAATGAGCGAGACATTGCGGAAGGGCGTAAGCTAAAGGCTTCGCAGAAAGACGGCCCTAAAACCCGCTTGGGATCCTCGGACATTGCGAAGAGGCCAAGGTTTCAACTACTAGTCAGCGCAAAACCTCGTGCGTGCATGGCCAGGTATTGCCCCAACGAGGCTGACTACTGGGCAGTGTGGGCGCGCGACGTTAGAAAACTTGTTTGCCGCAGCCATCGGCATGCTCTCGAGAATAAGCCTTGGAAGGATATTTCCGAGTGGCTAAGGTAGGATTAGAATGCCTTTTTCCTATCTTACATCTTAGTGAAAGATGAATTTCGCACATGCCGCGATAATGGTGAGCTAGGTGCGACTAGAAAAAGTTGAGGGCGCAATAACCGGTAAGCGTATTGCGCCCTCTAAATCGAGCCGTAAGTTTTACAGGCTTCCGGGTCAATCCGGCGACCCAACAGCCTTGCGGCTGATGCGTCTTCCAAACTGAGGCGTACTACCTGCGAGCTTCAAGATTCGGCCCAGCGTCCACAGAAGCTGAAGCGACGGCGTGATATCGTCTTGACTTAACGACATGACTGACCCACAACTTTGTCTTCACACATATCTTGAACGGGCACGCGATTTCGCGGGCAAGCTTCCACCCAAACGCTGCTACCGCAACGTCTATGATTTCGTGCTGCGCGAGGGTCGGTTTTTCGAGCCGCAACCGCGCCCAGAACAGATCACGCTTCGCCACATTGGCGAGTGTTTTCGAAACGCGTTCCTAACCATGATGAGAACCGGGCTTCACTATGCCGAAGGGTATGCGGTGGTTGGCAGCACGATTCCAGTCCTTCACGCATGGAACGTTGACGCAGAGGGATCGGTGATTGATTCAACGTGGGAGCCCGTTGGCTCCATATATTTCGGGATCGTGTTTCCATCCTCGATTGTAGAGCGTGCGAAGACTTCGGTTTTGGATGATTTCGAAAGCGGCTGGCCCGTGCGGGAATCCTGGACGGAGATAGTGGCGGAATAGATGGCTTGGTTCTACGAAATTCTCGGGAAGAATGATGAAGTGGTCGAAACGTCTGAGCCCGTGTACGCAACCCAATTTGACGCCCAATATGCCGCGTACACGCGCATGAAGGAAAAACCCAGCCTCTTTGGTCCGGTGCCGACGACTGGTGGGAAAGTGGAAGGTGGCTTACGCCATTTTCTAATGAGTGACCACCACATCAGAGCGAAACAGAAAGACGATTGAATCCGACCCAAACCGCCAAGACTTGTCAGAATTAGGGAAGCGGCTTGTGATTCGCCATTTTCTTCGCCACATGCAGAAGCAATTGCCGATCACTCTCGTCAGTACGGCTCAGTAGAGTGCAGAATTTTCGCAGTAGGGCCGCGTCCTTGCCGCCTGAACCCCACGAGCGACTCTTGCGGATCTTCGGCGGCGCAGGCACGTCCTTGCCTTCGTAAAATAATTGGTAGAGAGGAATTTCCAGAGCGCGACTCATCTTCTCCAGTGTCTCCACTGACGGCACCGTGTGACCGTTTTCGACGCGTGATATATAGCAGCGCAAAAGTCCGGTTCGCTTCTCGATGTCGCCTTGTGAGAATTGCTTTCGTTCTCGCAGTTCACGCAAGCGTTCGCTGATGATCATTCGTGCCTCTCGATCTGGGATCAGCCAGGAAGGATAGAAGCATACCTTAGTCGCACAGCCCACGGCACGAATGAATTTTCGCCCGACACTGCTAAGCGGATTTCGTAAAGCCGTACAGCGTTTCAGGGTTCTCCACCAGAATGCGGTGCCGGATCGCGTCGTCAGGTGCCCATTGAGAGAGCAAGTCGAACAGGATAGCGTCATCGGGCGTTGTCGGTTCGTTAGGGTGCGGCCAGTTGCTACCCCATAGCATTCGTTCCGGTGCGGCCTTGACGTAAGCCTCGCCAACCTTGTTCACATCGGCATACGCAGGTGGGCCATCTTTGGTGTTGGCGGGTATCACCGATAACTTCACCCACGTTCGACCCTTGTCAATCAGCCTCCGAATGAGCGCGAAGACTGAATGCTTCGTGCCCATCGGCTCCGGCACGTACCCCATGTGGTCGAATACGATTACAGAAGGAATGCGGTTCCACAATGACTCGGCTGCGACAATTTGGTCGGGGTCCATGGCGATTTGAACGTGCCAGCCCAGCGCATTCACACGTTTCGAGAGTGGCTCGATCATATCGACCGTGGTGACCGCAATCGTATTGGGATTGGCGGCCAAGGAGAAGCGGATACCGCGAATTCCACCGCGGTCTAGAGTTTTTAGTTCGGCGTCCGTGATGGTGGGATCAATAACCGCAACGCCTCGCGCATTACTTCCAAGTTGAGAAATGGCATCGAGCGTCGCCCGATTATCAGTGACATAGGGTCTTGGCGTTACGACTATATTCCGCGTCGTACCAATTCGGTGCTGAAGTAAGCGGTATTCCTGTACACGCGCATCGGGGACAACACCAAGCTGAAGAGGTGCGAAACGAGCGGGATCATAGATGTGATGGTGACAGTCGCAAGCCAGCGCCGGTGCTTTTAGCTTCGGCAATTCGGTGCCAGCGGAATTAGGCACAGCCACTTGTGCCTGGGCATCAAGTCTTACGAATGCGGTTAATGCGGCAGAGCTAATGCAGTGGAGGAAGGTGCGTCGTCCGATCTTGGAGTTATTCATTGTCACGAACGCATCGCGGGCGTCAACCGTAACCTCGTACGGGCTTAGTACAATGCAGTTTGGGCAGACTCCTAGAAAACTTTTCGCGATTCCAGATTTGCTTCGATCTCCTGTCTGGTGCGCCAGACCGGTCGCATCTCTTTTTTCGACATGAGTGGTGTCTGATCCTGGAAGTGCGGCGATCCGGCCCTGGACCAGTTACTGTAAGTGAGCAGCGCTTCCGCATGCACCGGGTTCGAGAACTCGATGACCGCGAAGTAGGTATCGCCAGACACCTGAGCCTCGCCTATAGTTCGCCACGCCAGCGGCTTCGTCCTCGTCGCTACTCTCTAGCCCACAAACGCGCAAGTCGTTTGCTTACCGGCACCACTTACAGCGCCCAACTGTCCCTGCTCGGAAGTTGTCCGCGGACGGGATTTGGTCAACGGCCAGTTTGAAATTTGTTGGGAAATTCCTGCATCACTCGTAAACCTCTGGCTCGCAGATCGGCCACCCCCTGAGAAGTTCATGCCAGCTCAACCGGTCGATGCAACACCATTTAACCAGTTGATCCGACAATACTTTCTCTAGGGAACCGATCTATAAGGCTGTACTCAATCAGAACCTAAACAGGGCGCTGTTCCGTTCACATCAACACCCTTGGAACGAATTTAGCTTCCTAGACTCCTGCACGTGGACTTTGACCTAGTGTTGCAACGACCAGATTCCGATAAGGCCGTTTGACCGTGGGACTGCGGGGGCAACGTTGGCGCGATAATGCCTCCCATCGTTCGAACCGAGTTGACGCCTACCTAACGCTTTGCCGGGGCGCGTGCTTGGGCCGATGAGTGCCGCCGCGCTCATGAGATGCCAGCATCGGGGAGAGCTTTTGATTCTGGGGAAGTACGACACGGACAGTAGCACCGCATTTACATTTCCACGTTTTGGCGGAGCGCGAAATATCCGGGTTACCCACCATCGATTCCGGGCATCGCGGATTCTGCCGCATTCGGGTCACTCGTTACGAGGGAAGGGAGTTCGGCTCGTGCTCTGAGCAGCTATTGCCGTTGCCACGGCCGCTCCCTATCCTCTCGTTCGCCATCGTTGCCGCGTGTCAGTGAGCAGGTTTCTCGCGCCATCAACTAACGGGAGTTGCCTGGCTATAGTTGACCATGCGGATCAAACGATTCGAGACCACTGTGCGTATTTGGTTGCGGTGTTCTCCCGCTGCTTGCCGCTTCGCGGCTGAGCCGTAGTGTTTCAGTTCGATGGGATCGGCTCGTTCTCCCAGGCCATCGAGGGCCGCGTAGTTGGCATAGGTTAAAAGCATTCCAACGTTCCAATCGTTGGGACTGTCTGCCGTTACGTTGTTGAAAAATTCGTATCCGGTGATAATCCCGGCTTTTTTCTCTTCTTCGAATACGGGGATTAAGTTGTTCATCACGTCCTGATCGAAAGCAGGGCGCTGGCCCGGGTTTATCTTGGCGAGCACCACCCGACTGACGTTCGTCGGAGTGACTTTGATGTTGACCGTTTGCGCCGACACTTGACTTCGGCGTAGAACAACGAAGCCTGCGAACGCAACGAACACCAATACCAGAAGCACGATTCTGTATCTCTTCATGTTTCCTCTTTTCTGGGGGAGCGGAGGTAGGAACTGCGTTCCCGCCGATTTCCTTGGATTCGAGAACCTACTAGGAGGGGCCGACTTTTGAACTTACATCTGCTTGTACTCCTCGGCGAGCCAAGAGTCAAGCGACACTGTTTTTTCGGTGATTCTTCTACCCGACTGGAACCTTGGACTCTGGAAAGTCACATTCCGCCAATAAGGCCTGCCAGTTCAACCGGTCGATGCAACACTACCGGGCGAGTCAGAAGTTCTTCTTAAACAGGAGGTTTTGGTCCTTTCAGGGTTCTTACAGCATAAAAGCTGAT
>Ga0307478_10000468_pt1 | contig 41732 bp, 35 predicted proteins | sample atmos_gasesECM4C_2_FD_203713 | JGI IMG/M metagenome (GOLD analysis project Ga0307478, IMG submission 203713) | Hardwood forest soil microbial communities from Morgan-Monroe State Forest, Indiana, United States - atmos_gasesECM4C_05 | ecosystem: Environmental > Terrestrial > Soil > Temperate...
GGGCAAACCGTCGGTTCCTGAGGTGAAGGCTGGAGATGTTTTACTAGGAGTCGATGGCGCTCCGGCTACCGGCGCGACCATGGGCCAGGTCTGGTCCCTGCTCGGCGGCAGCCCCGGCCAGACCCGTACCCTGACATTGGAACGCGACGGCAAGCGCTTGAGCGTCGATGCCACCGTCCGCCACTTCCTGCCCGCTTCGCAACCACCAGCAAAAAGTGCCCGCAAGAATCCGCACCAAAGGAACTGAGGTTTTCCGCCAACAGATTTCACGGCGCGCTGGAGCTCTCCGATCCCTTTGCGCTCCTCTGTGTCCTCTGTGGTTAATTGCCTTTGTTGGCGGTCGTCCCGAACAACTCCTGCTCCATCTTCGCGGTAGTGTCCTGATCAAGGCTCTCAGTCACCAGCACCATATCGCCGTTGACTTCAATGACCACCGACCCCTCTTCCGTGAGCCATGCATGCTTGCCCGTCAGGGTTTCCACCGTATACTGAGCCGCCTTGTCGGTTTTAGCTCCCGCGTCGACATCCTGCAGGTGCGAGTAGCGATCCTTCAACCCCTTGGCATACACAAAAGCAAACTCCGCCGCCTTCTCCGGACTCGACCAGCGTGACAAATACATCATTCCCAGCGGTGCCGTTGCATCCCCCTTCGGTCGCACCGCGTAGTAGTATCCCCCGCGCCAATTCGGATACAGCCGCTTCGAAACCTCGACTCCGGAGTATTGATCAATCAGCATCGCCGCGTCGAATTCTCCCACCGCTCCCACATCAAATTTGTCGTAATTCTTAAAGTCTTTCTTGAAGTCCAGGATGGGCAGAGGCGCCAGCTTTTCTCCCGACAAATACATCGTGGGCTCCATGATTTCCCGCGTGGTTCGCGGCGGATTCTTGAACACCCCGGCGTAAGCCTTTTCCTTCCCCACCCGCGTGAGCAGCTCCATCTCAAAATCCAGCCCGTAACGATAAGGAAACGTCAGCGCCTCCTTGATGTACAGCGGCGCATTGTGAAACTCAACCGAGTCCGCGGTGCCCACAAGCATCCCCGCTTTGAGTGCTTCGACCAGTTGCGGCGAATCGACCACCGACTGCCCCGTCGGTGCCAGTTCGTAATCGATGAGCACTACCATCGCTTGCCCTTCGACCACCGCCTGATGTGCCGTAGAGGCCTCGTCAATGTCGATGTCTTCTACAGTTGGTTCTTTCCTGCTGGCGCCCAGATCCGCAGCGCCTGCCTTCATATATTTCTCGAGCCCGAACGACTGATCCTGCAATGCATGCGTCAGCTCGTGGGCCAGCACCGGTTTCTGTTGTTCCGGACCAATCCAGTCCAGCAGGTTCACCGTCTTTGATTTCGGATCGTAATAGCCCGCGACTTGCTCCCGCAGCAGCGCTACCAGAAACGTCTGCAGATCGAAATTCCGCGGCAGCAGCCCGAACTTTTTCAGCACCAGTTCCGAGCGTCGCAGCCGCTGCGCATCGTCATCCTCTTCCATGTGCTTGCGGATGAAAGCAACCACTTCGTCGCGGTTCACCAGTTTCCGCTTCACCTCATCGCGAATCGGCATCGACGTATCTTTGCTGGCGAACTTCAAAATTTCGTCGACCGATCGAAACAGTTCTTCGGCCTCTTGCGGAGAAATCTTTTTCTCCGCATCGTCAGCCGAGGTTGTGTCAGGAGGGTTTGTGTGGGCTCCGCCCGTTGGTTTGCCTTGCGCAGGCGTCTGCGTCGTCTTTTGTGGAACCGCGGATGTCCCGGTCGAACTCGCGCCCGACGAACTCGATTGGCTTGTGTTCTGCGCACACAGGGAGGCGTTGATCCCTGCGAATAGAAGTCCAGCGACGAGCAACCGAACCAAAATCCAGTACAATTTCTTCACGTTGTTCCTTTGGCCCCGTATGTCGGATCCCGATCCCAGAGTCGCTGCCGCTGAGTACTTCCGCCAGGCTTACGAACTACAAACCAGCGGCGAGTACGCACGAGCGCTCGTGCTTTATACCCGCTCCATCGCCACTTTCCCCACCGCCGAGGCCTACACTTTTCGCGGCTGGACGTATTCCTTCGTCGGCGACTACGAGAGCGCCATCGAAGACTGCCGCCGCGCCATCAAAGTCGACCCTGAGTTCGGCAACCCTTATAACGATATCGGCGCTTACCTCATCGAACAAGGGAAATGGAGCGAGTCCATTCCCTGGTTTGAGAAGGCAATCGCCGCCAAGCGCTACGAAGCGCGCTCCTACCCGCATTTCAATCTTGGACGCGTCTACGAACATCAAGGCAAATGGATTCACGCCAGAAGGTGTTATCGGCAGGCGTTTGAACTCGACCATCATTACCGCAATGCCTTGTTCGCCTTGCGGCGCCTGAGTGCCATGCTGAACTAGGCCGCAGGAAACCCTAACCCGCGACCTTCGCCGCCACCCACTCCCCCACTTCCCGCGTCCCCAGAGTGCCACCCACATCCGAAGTCGTCTTTTTCTGCCGCAACGCTTCCAGAACCGCCGCTTCGATCTTTACCGCCTCGCGAGCCAGCCCCAGGTGGTTCAGCATCATCGCTCCCGTAAGAATCGCTCCCATCGGGTTCGCCACATTTTTCCCGGCAATCGGGGGGGCCGAGCCATGCACGGGCTCAAACATAGAAGTCTTCCCCGGATGAATATTCCCGCTGGTCGCCATCCCCAAGCCACCCTGCAGCGCCGCCGCCAAGTCGGTGATGATGTCGCCGAACATGTTGTTGGTCACAATCACCTCGAACTGCCGCGGATCCCGCACCATCTGCATGCATAGCGCGTCCACGTACATGTGCTCGGCTTTGATCTGTGGATACTCCCGGCTGACCTCCTTGAATACACGCTGCCAAAGCCCGCCCGCATGCGTCATGGCATTCGACTTGTCACACATCAGCACCCGGTTGCGCCGACTCCCATCGAGCTTTGGATGCTTTTCGCAAAGATCAAACGCGTATCGAATCACGCGCTCCACACCCTTGCGCGTATTGACATCTTCCTGGATCGCGACCTCGTCTTCGGTCCCCTGCTTAAAGACTCCACCCAGGTCCCCATACACCCCTTCTGTATTCTCCCGAACCACTACAAAATCCACGTCTTTCGGTTCAACACCCTTCAACGGACACAACGCCGCATCGAGCAGCCGCACCGGCCGCACGTTGGCATACAAGTCCATCTTGAAGCGCATGCCCAGCAGGATTTCCTTGGCATGAATGTTGCTGGGGACCCGGGGATCGCCGAACGCCCCGAGCAGGATCGCGTCGAACTCGCGCCCTAACATGGCAAAGCCATCTGGCGGGACGGTTACCCCATCGGCGAGATAACGCGCTGCGCCCCAGTCAAACTCGGTTGTCTCCAGCGGCGCACCCGAGGCTTTGAGAACCTTTACCGCTTCCGGAATCACCTCGCGCCCGATCCCATCCCCGGGAAGCACAGCAATCTTCTTTGTCTGAGTCACGGGGAAAGAGCTTACCAAAGTGGCATGGCTTTGCCACTCGCGCGATCAAACAAGTCCTGGGGAAGGAGGCCCGCTGGGACGTTGCGCGTCGGAGAACCTCAGCGGCTGAAGCCGCCTTCGTTTCTTGTGAGACATGGCGGCACGCCTGAAGGCGTGCCCTGATAGAGTGCGTGAGGGCAAGATGCCCCTTCGACAAGCTCAGGGCAAGCTCTCACGACAGCCGGCGGGACGCCGGCGCTAAAGTCTTACTCCGCAGCTGACAGTCACTCCCAAACGACTCGCTTCATTTCTTTCGCTGCATCTCGAACTGAAAATGCGAGTCCTTGCCTTCATGTTTCCAAGTCCAATCTTCGCTGTAGTGTTCCGGATCGGCAAACACATACACCACCTTGTGCATGTGACCCGCTTGCGGCGACGCCAGGTTGGTCGCATCCAGAAAATCAAAGGTCACCGTCTTCCCGTCGGGCGAGAAAGTCGCCTGCATGCGCGGTTGGTTATTGCTTGGACAGAAATGCGTCATCATCAACCGCCCATTGTCCACGTAGAACAAACTCGTCATGGCTTCGTCGCCCATCTTGATGTCGGCCATCACCGATGTGCCCCCCGCAATCACCTGGTAGGTCACTTCCGAAGTCTCCCCGTGCGCGCCCTTGCCCGTCCACGCACCCGCCATCGCCTTGAAACGGTCCAAGGTCTTTTGCGCATCCGAATCGGCCCAACTCGAAACCGCCGCCAACATGACCAATCCCGCCGCCACCCCTCGCAGAACTCTCATCGTCGTCTCCTTTGATCCTCAATTTGCAGCGCTGAGCGTCTCGCCCCGGTGCCTCACCCGTCCCGTTCTCCTCCGCTATAATTCAATAGGGTCCAAAATGCCTTCTGTCGGTTCACAAAACGATGTAACGGTGTCACGCGACTCCGCCTCCTGGCCGGCGCAGTTCGGCAATGTAAGAGACGAGTTCAGCGCCCTGAGGTCAACCTGCGGAGTCTTTCATCGCACCGATCAGGTCAAACTCCGATTGACGGGCACGGACCGCGTCCGCTGGCTCAATGGCATGATCACCAACAACATCCGGGATCTCGCCCCAAAGCACGGCGTTTATGGGTTCTTGCTCAACCCCCAGGGACACATCCTCGGCGACCTCACCGCTTACAATCAAAGCGATGCGATCGTAGTTTCCACCGAGGCGTCGCAACTTGAGAAAATCCTCGCGACCTTCGACCATTACATCATCATGGACGATGTCGAAGTCGCCAACGTGTCGGATTTCTCCGCAACCGTTGGTCTGGTGGGACCGAAGAGCGCCACGGTGTTAGCGGCAACCGAAATCGCGATGTTGCCCACCCAGCCGCTGGAAATCGCCGATCAGGCCTGGCAGAACCTTCATCCCATCAGCGTGGTGCGGGGTGAGTACGAAGCGTTCCCGTCCTTTGAAATCTGGATCGCTCCCAAGTACGTTGCCAAGCTTCGCGAAGCCCTCCAAACGGCGGGCGCTGTGCTCGTTGGTCAAAAGGCACTGGAACTGTATCGTGTCGCGATGGGCACCCCGCGCTATGGGCAAGACATTCGGGAGCGCGATCTGCCCCAGGAAACCGAGCAACAGCGTGCCCTCAACTTCAACAAGGGCTGCTACATCGGACAGGAAATCGTCGAGCGCATTCGTTCCCGTGGCAACGTTCACCGCAAATTTACTGGTTTCAAACTAAATGGAACACCGTCGGCTCCGGGCGCGAAGATCCAATTACAGGGCAAGGATATCGGCGAGATTACGAGCGCCACGGTGATCCCGGCGCAGGGCGAGGGCCAAGCCGTCGCCTTGGGCTATATCCGCCGCGAGTTCGCCGTCCCCGGAAAAGAAATCCAGCTGGAGGGCGCAACTGCTACGGTTGCCGACCTCCCTTTCACCGACCTGCTGATACCGTAGAGGAATCCTATGGCCGAGAAGAAACAAGACACTGGCTTCACCGTTACCGACCGCAGGCTGTTCACCTCCGACGGGGATCTGCGCTCCGACGTCCCCGAAGAAAAGTCCGAACCCGTTCCTGTCCCGCAGGCGGCAACCCCGCAGCCGGCAACCGCCCAGCCTGCGGAGTCTGCTTCGCCTGCCCCGGAATCGAAAGTTCCGCCGCCGCCCACTGCCGACGAGCAGAAGGCCAGCCACGAGGCCTACCAGAAATCTTCCAAAGACCTCGATGCCCGCGTGGAACTGAGCGGCCATTCCGCCAAAGACTTCGAAATCAATTTCGAGCGCTTCATGGCCTCACTCTATATGAGCGCCATGATGCAGCTGGGCATGATGCACGAAGAGGGCGGCCAACCGCGCATCGATTTGATCGGTGCGCGCCAGACCATCGACACCCTCAGCCTGCTTCAGGAAAAAACCAAGGGCAACCTGACCAAGACGGAAGAAAACTTCCTGCAGAACTGCCTCTACGAGCTCCGCATGGCGTACGTCGAAGTCACCAACGCACTCTCGCGCGCACCCCAGCCACCACCCGGAGCCGTCGCAGGCACCAAGGCACGATGAAGGCTACACTGACGGTCCTGGGCAGCGGCACGTCCATGGGCGTGCCTACCATCGGCTGCTCCTGTGCCGTTTGCCATTCCGACGACCCGCACGATCGGCGCACGCGTCCATCCATCCTGCTCGAGTTCGGCGGCAAGTTCGTCCTGATCGACACCACTCCCGATTTCCGCGAGCAAGCTATCCGCGAACGCATCAAGCAAGTCGACGCGGTCATTTACACGCATACGCACGCCGACCACATCCTTGGCATCGACGACCTGCGCCCACTCAGCTACAACCGCATCCACAAAATCCCGTTGTATGCCCGCCCCGAGTCCGCCGACTTCCTCCGCAACATGTTCCGCTACATCTTCGACGCCGACTACAAGTTCGGCGGCCTTGCCCGCCTAGAGCTGAGACCGATCGCGGGCCCTTTCGAGCTCTTCGGCCCGATCTTCGAGCCCATCCCCGTGATTCACGGAGAAACGGAGATCTACGGATATCGCTTCGGCACCGCCGCCTATCTGACCGATTTCAGCGAGATTCCCGAGTCCTCGATGCCGTACCTGCAGAATCTCGATGTCCTCTTCCTCGACGGACTGCGCCACAAGCCGCATCCCACGCACTCCACTATCGAAAACTCGATCCAGATTGCAAATCGCCTGCACGCCAAACGCGTCTTTTTCACACACATCTGTCATGACCTGCCGCATGAAGCGACCAACGCATCGCTGCCGCCGAATGTGCGACTGTCCTTTGACGGAATGAAGCTGGAGTTTGAAATCTAGTGCGCGCTGATTTTCAATTTTCGGATCTGCTCCTCAGTGGAATCGCATGTCCTCTTTGCGTGCTTTTCGATTCCTTCGCGCCCGTTGCGGTTAAGCTCTTTTTCTAATGCAGATCTTCCACAAACTCGACGACATCCCTCCCGACTTCGGCCCCACGATCGTCAGCGTCGGTAACTTCGACGGAGTCCACCGCGCTCACCAGGCCGTCCTGCGCGACATCGTGCAGCGCGCGCGGCAAAGCCACTGCCAAGCGGTTGCCGTCACCTTCGACCCCCATCCCATTCGGATTCTGCGCCCCGACTCCGGCCTCAAGCTCCTTACTCCTGTGCCCGAAAAGCTCCGACTGCTGGAAGCCACTGGCATCGACGCCGTGCTGCTGCTGACCTTCGGCCGCGACCTCTCGCTACTCACGCCGCATCAGTTCGCCGAAGGAATTCTGAAGGAGAAACTTCGAGCCTGCGAGGTTCACGAAGGCTACAACTTCCACTTCGGTCATAAAGCCGGGGGCAATGTGCAATCCCTCGCCGAGTTCGGCCGCGAGATGGGCTTCGCCGTAAAAATCTTCGACGAGATGACTCTACGGGGCGAGCCTGTCTCCAGCAGCCAGATTCGCAAGCTGATCAACCAAGGCGACGTCAGCCGTGCTCGTCATCTGCTCGGCCGCCCCTTCGCCATCCTGTCGAACCCGGGCCGTGGCCGGGGTTACGGGAGCAAATACACTGTCCCCACGATCAACTTGAATCGCTACGATGAGCTCGTTCCCCAGGATGGCGTCTACATCACGCGGACGCGCGTCGGCGAAGAATGTTTCGACTCGGTGACTAACATTGGGGACCGACCAACGTTCGGCTCAGCGTCCTTCGCGATCGAAACCCACCTTCTCAATTTTCATCCCATCGAACTGCGCGTTGATACCGAAGTGGAGATCTCTTTTCTGCAACGCATCCGCGACGAGATCAAATTCCCTTCCGTCGATGCGCTCCGCCTGCAGATCGCCGCCGACGTCAAGCGTGCGCGTCGCTATTTTCACTTGAGCGTCCACGCGGTACATTAGAGTTTTGGCTTTTGCTGGATAAGGAACCTGCATGAACTTCGAAATCACATCTGCGAGGAACTTACGCACTTATGCGCAAGAGACGTGCACACCATTCCGCAACCAGACTATTCCGAATTTCCACCTTGCTCGCGGCGGGCGCCATGGTCATCGCTTTTAGCGCAACCGCGGACCTGGCCGCCGCCGCCGACTTCGGCCCGAACAACCCGTTTTTTGCCCCCAGCACGCTGCCGTTTCAGGCGCCGCCCTTCGACAAGATCAAAGACTCCGACTACCAGCCGGCGATCGAGGCGGGCATGGCGCAACAGCGCGAGGAAATTAAAACCATCGCCGACAATCCCGCTCCTCCGACTTTCGAAAACACCATTGTCGCGATGGAGAAAACCGGTCGCCTCTTCGATCGCGCCATGTCGGCATTTAACGCTGTCACCGGTGCCAATCTGAATCCCGAACTGCAGAAGGTTCAGGAAATCGAAGCGCCCAAACTTGCCGCGCACAGCGACGCCATCTTCCTCGATGCTAAACTTTTCCAGCGCATCAAGACGCTTTACGACAAGCGCGACTCATTGAAGCTCGACGCCGAGTCCTACCGGCTTCTTGACTACTACTACAAGAAGTTCGTCCATTCTGGTGCCAACCTTTCCGAAGCTGACAAGACCGCCCTCAAGAAGCTCAACGAAGAGGAGTCCACGCTCAGCCAGAACTTCATCACCAAGCTGCTGGCTGCCACCAAGGATGGCGCTCTCGTCACCACCGACAAAAACGCTCTTGCCGGACTCACCGACGCCCAGATCGCCGCCGCCGCCGAAGCCGCCAAAGGACGCAAGGCCGAGGGATACGTCATCCCCCTGCAGAACACCACGCAGCAGCCCGACCTCACGGCGCTGCAGCAACGTTCCACGCGTCAGACGTTATTCGAGAATTCCTGGAACCGCGCCGAACGCGGCGGTGCCAACGATACCCGGCAGACCGTTTCCCGCCTCGCGCAGCTGCGCTCCGAGAAAGCCAAGCTCCTCGGTTTCCCCAACTACGCCGCCTGGAAGCTCGAAGACCAGATGGCCAAGAACCCCGACGCCGCCATCAAGTTCATGGATTCCCTGGTTCCGGGCACAACCGCCAAGGCGCACAGCGAAGCCGCCGATATCCAAAACCTGATCGACAGCCAGAAGGGCGGCTTCCAGCTCCAGCCCTGGGATTGGGAGTTCTACTCTGACCAGGTACGCAAGGCCAAGTTCGACCTCGATGAGTCCCAGATCAAGCCTTATTTCGAGCTGAACAACGTTCTTGAAAATGGCGTCTTCTACGCCGCCAACCAGCTCTACGGGATCACTTTCAAGGAGCGCAAGGACATCCCGGTCTACCAGTCCGATGTGCGCGTCTTCGAAGTTACCGACGCCGATGGCAAACCCCTGGCTCTCTGGTACTGCGACTACTTCAAGCGCGACAACAAAAACGGCGGCGCGTGGATGGATAGCCTGGTCGGGCAGTCCAAGCTGCTCGGCACCTTACCCGTCGTTTTCAATGTCGCCAACTTCGCCAAGCCTGCGCCGGGAGAACCTGCACTCCTCAATTTCCGCGACGTAACCACCATGTTTCACGAGTTCGGCCATGCCCTGCACGGGATGTTTGCCAATACTACGTATCCCACGCTCTCCGGCACGGGTGTCGCTCGCGACTTCGTGGAGTTCCCTTCCCAGTTCAACGAGCATTGGGCTCTGTATCCCTCGGTCTTCCAGCACTACGCCAAGCACTACAAGACCGGCGAACCGATGCCGGCCGATCTCGTCGCCAAGATCAAGAAATCGAAAACCTTCAATCAGGGTTACGACTTCACGGAAATCGTTGCCGCGGCGCAACTCGACATGCAGTGGCACACGCTTCCTCCCACAACCCCGTTGCAGCAGCCCGACGAATTTGAGAAGAAAGCGCTCGAGAAGACCCACCTTCTGCTCAGCTACGTCCCCTCTCGCTATCGCTCGAGTTATTTCGCCCACATCTGGGGAGGTGGCTACTCTGCCGGCTACTACGCCTACATATGGAGCGAAATGCTGGATGACGATGCCTATCACTGGTTCGAAGAGCATGGCGGCCTGACCCGCGCCAACGGAGACCGCTTCCGCAAGATGGTGCTCTCGCGCGGGAATACGGAGGATCTGGAGAGAATGTATGTGGCCTGGCGTGGAGCCGAGCCAAGTACCGAACCCATGCTGAAAGAGCGCGGCTTGCTTCCGGCGGACGACGCGAAGTAGAACACGTCCGCCGAACGTCTCAAAAAGCTAGCCGCCACGCAATTACCCGAGACCCAAGGTAAATTGCTCGAATAACGTAAGGGCAGACGCCTTCGTCTGCCCGACCTGCCGCGGCCCGATTGCAACTCCTTGTCTTGAAACCTGCAACTCGAAACCGCTACTCAATCGGCTCGATCACCGCTCCCTCTCCGCCGTCACGCTCGGGCAACTGCACAATCACGATCGCCGCCAGCACAATCCCAATCCCGAACATCTGTACCGGACGCAAGCCCTCGCCCAGCAACACCGCCGCCAGCACAATGGAAAACACTGGTTCCAGGCAACTCGCCACAATCGCTCGCGTCGGTTCCAGGTGCTGCAGTCCCGCAAAGTAAAGCAAGAACGGCGCCAGGACCGAAACTACCGCGAACACAGCAAGAAATCCCCATTGCATTTCTGAATAATGTGCTGCCACTAGCTTCCACGGTGGATTCACGATCAGCCAGAACAAGCCCGCGCTGAAGGTCGTGTACAGCAATACGATCCAGCGATCGTAACGCGCCAAAATCCGGTGCGCCGCCACGTTATCGAAAGCAAACGACACCGCGGCCAGCAGCGCTGCCATCACCCCAACTGGATTCAGCCGGAATCCGCCAACGCCGACCGTTCCGATCGCTAACGCGCTTCCAATCACGGCCAGCCCGACCGCTCCCACCCGCTGCAGCGTTGCTCTCTGCAAGCCTCGCGCCACCATGTATAGCAGCACAAAGACCGGCGCCGTATACTGCAGAATAATCGCCGTCGCAACATTGGTTTTCTCGATTGCCAGGTAATAAAAGTAATTCGAGGCCGCCACTCCCAGCACGCCCAGCAGAACCAGACGCACGATATCGCCGGCCGGCAGTTTCAGACTCGCCCATCCGCGTCGCCAATACAGTACCGGCAGCAGTACGAGGAAAGAAATCGTCGTGCGACTCTGGGACAGGATCAATGGGTCGATTGCCCCGATCGCCTGTCCCGATGGCAACAGCCGTCCTGTGAACGCGGCTCGCCCCAGTGTGGCTGCGATGCCCCACAAGAACGTAGCCGCTGCAATGTAGGCGTATCCGCGAACAGGGTGCGTCTTATTCGCCAAGGATTTCGTCGAGCCGCTCAGGATTGAACCCGATCATCACTTCCTCGCCGATAACCAGCGTCGGAGTGGAATGGCTGTGATATTTCTCCGTCAACTCGCGCACGGCATCTGGGTCCGCCGCGACATCGCGCTCTTCGTACGCCACGCCCTTCTCCTCCAGAAACAGCTTCACAATGTGGCACGGAGGACAATCGGGATGGCTGTACAACACGATTTTCGGTTTGCTCATGTCAGGGAACGCTCGCCCACGGCCCAGGGCCCACCACGCTCACCCTTCGTGAATTTCGATTTCCGTGCTGATCTTCGCCGTCTTCTGCAGCATTGCTGACACCGAGCAATACTTCTCTTCCGAAAGCCTCACCGCGTCTTCGACTGCCTTGCGCGAAACCTTCCCGCCCACCCGATAGAGCAGTTTGATCGCCGTGTACACCTGTGGCGGCTCTGGCGCGCGTTCCGCCTCCGCCCGCACTTCTAGACTGGTAAACGGTTCGCGCTTCTTCCGCAGGATACTCGTCACATCGTATCCCGTGCATCCGCAAAGCCCCACCAACACCAGTTCCATCGGACTATTCGCTGTCTTATGGTCCCCATCAACCACGATGGCATGACCGCTGCTCGACTCCGCCACGAACCGCTGGTTGTCAATCCAAACCGCTTTCGCTTCCGTCATAGATCTTCCCCGCGAACTTGCCGGATTGCCTTTCCGGTTTTGAGTGGGCGCGGCTTTAGCCGCGCCGCAAAGCATGATTTACGTCGCGCCTTCAGACGCCGGGCACTGCGATCACCGCTCGAAACTCACCCTCACCGCCGGTTGTCCGTCAACGGCTCCGGATGAATCAGCACCCGGAACAGCTCCGGAGAATCCTGCTTGAAACGACCTTCCAGATCCGTTTGAACGTCATGCACCCGCGACAATGGCAAATCATCCGAGAAGGTGCAATGGCATGAAACATACAGACGTCCCCGCACCCGCTTGATCCGGACTTCATGCATATCCAGCACTTCCGGAAATTCTGCCGCAATCGCCTTCAGCCGCCGCTCAAGGGCGGCATCTCGCAGGATCTCATCGCCAGCTTCGATCGTCGCCGGTTCGCTTTCAATGTGCGTCAGGATCGACGAGATCTCCGGGACATCTTCGCGCATCTCGGCCTCAAGCGCCGTCACCCGGTCGTGCGCATCCTTTAAGGTCAGCCGTTCATCGAGTTCCAGATGTTGCTCGACGTGCAGCCTTCCATGGAGATCCTGAACGCTCACATCATGCACGTTCAAGTTGTGCCGCGTAGCCACCGCCCTTATCTGATCAAACAGGTTTTCCCGGCGATCGGCGCGCGGAACCGAGTTCACCGTGACATCCGCATCGGGCAACACGCGCTGCACCGCTGCCGTCACCGCTTCGGCCACATGTCCCGAATGCTGAAATGTGACGTTACGCGCCAAACCGACTGCGACATCGGCGAAATACCGGTTCCCCGCCCGCCGGATCCGCACCCGGGCGACTTCAATCACGCCGTCCACCCGCGCCACGGCCTCGATAATCTGATTCCGCACTCCTGCCGGCGCCGCATCCAGCAGCGCGTCCACGGTTTTCCGCGCCAGCCGCGAACTCACATGCATCACAATGCCAGCCACCACCAGCGCCGCCACAGGGTCCGCGTCCCGCAGCCAACCAATGCCATTGCTGCGCCCCAGCATCACCAGCAGCAAACCCAGAATCACCACGCTGCTCGACCACACGTCGGTCGAGAAATGCAGAGCGTCGGCTTCGAGCGCCTGGCTGTCATACTTCTCCGCTATCCTCCCCAGTGCTCGCGATCGCCAAATGTCCACCAGGATCGACGCTCCCATCACCACAAACGCCCAAATAGTAGGCTCAATCTCCACCGTCTTGAAAAACAGTCGCTTGATCGCTTCCCAGGTGATCCACACGCAGGTCAGCAACAGCAGGCCGGTTTCAATGAAGGCTGAGAAATTCTCCACTTTCCCGTGCCCGTACTGATGCTCCGCGTCTGCCGGCTTATCCGACACGCGAACGGAAAGGAGCGTCACAATCGCTGCCACCAGGTCGAGCCCCGAATGCGCCGCCTCCGAGAGAATTCCCAGGCTGCCCGTCGTGATCCCGACCAGAATCTTCAGGGTCGTGATCGCGATCGCGGCCAACACGGAGTTCCCCGCCACCGAGCGTTTCTCGGTCCGCATGGTCACATCCGCCATCGGCATCTCGGGCATAGCCGTGATTATCACCGCTCCTTCTGTTGGCGTCCAACCTGATTTCCATGAACTCCCGAGGTTCACGTCACGCGGTCTCCCGCAGTTCCTATGCTACGATTTCAACGACCCTAGAAATGAACTCAGGAAAGCCTACTGTCGTGGTGACAGGCGTGTCGGGAAACCTGGGACTCCGCCTTCTCCCTCACCTCACCGATTTTTCCGTCATCGGCATCGACATCGCGCCACCCAAGACCGACCTGCCCATCCGTTTCATCCGCATGGACCTCGGCCTCGAGGATTCCTGCCGCGCGCTCTACAACCTGTTCCGCGAAACACGACCCCTTTCCGTCGTGCATCTCGCCTTTGTGATCGACCCCCAGCGCAGCGGGGTCGTCGACGTCGACCGCATGTGGCACATCAACGTTGCCGGCACCGCGCGTGTCATGGAAGCCATCACCGAGGCCAACCGCACCGAAGACAGTGGCATTCGCCAGTTCATTTACCCCAGCAGTGTCGCGGTTTACGGCCCCGATCTCCCTGGCCCGGTCGCCGAGGATTTTCCTTTCGAAGCCCACACCCTGCCCTATGCTCTCCACAAACGCGAATCCGATGAGGTCGTCCAACAGCGCGCGCCCTCACTCCGCGGCTGCAGCGCCTACATTCTTCGCCCCCACATCTTCGCCGGAGCCAGCGTCGAGAATTATCTGATCGGCGCGTTCCGTGGCACGCCGAATGGCAAAGGAAAACGAGCCGAGCGCATGCGCAAGGAAGGCAAGCGCCTTCCCTGCATGCTCCCCTATGGCCAGCGCTATCTCGATAACCAGATTCAGTTCGTCCATGTCGACGACATCGCCCGCCTCATCACCTGGATCCTGCTGCGCGAGCCCGAGGCTCGCCGCCTCACCATCTTGAATGTGGCCGGCCGCGGCGAACCCCTCACCTTCGCCAGTTGCATCGAAACCGCGCATGCCAAGCTCGTGCGCGTTCTCGGCAAATGGACGATGCGTCTGGTTTTGGATTTCTTATGGAGGCGTGGCATCTCCAGCATCCCGCCCGACGCCGTGCCCTACATGACCGGCCAGTACATCATGAACACTGATCGACTGAAGAAATTTCTAGGTGAGGACTACGAAAAAGTCATCCGCTACACCGTGGCCGACGCCTACGCCGATTCCTTCAAGGCTCCGGCGCCAGTTGCCGAGTCGCAGAAGCTGGTAGCACGGTAGCGCGGCAGTAATAATCTTCAGCCGGACACCCATCCCGCAGTAAAGAACCTTGCCATACCGACACACGAACGCCGTAAGCGTGCGGGAATTTGTTTCTCCTCTCAACGTTCTCAGCGACAGTCGACGGTGAATAAATTCAAACGGAAGATCGGCACGAGGACGCCCTACTTCCTTCCCCGATACAAACCGGCCGTCCCGAACGTATACGGCGTCCACGAGGCCTCGCGGAACCCCGCCGCCCGCATCCGCTCCAGCATTTCTGAAGCCGCCGGAAAGCGGCCCACCGATGCTGGCAGATACGAATACGCTCCCTTCACGCCCGAAATCGCGGTACCCACCGCAGGTAACACGCGCTGGAAATACACTCCGTAGAGCTTCCCTATCATCCCATCCGGCTCGCTGCACTCCAGAATTCCCAGTTCCCCGCCCGGCCGCAGCACGCGGACAATCTCCCGCAAACCTGCGTCATAGTCCGCCAGATTCCGAAAGCCGAAGGCCGACGTCACCAGATCAAACGATGCGTCGGGAAACGGCAGATTCAGCGCATCCGCCTCCACCCACCCCGGCGACGCCCCATTCGACTTGCCAGCGGCTCGCTCCAGCATGGGATGCGCAAAGTCTGCGCCAAAAATCCTTGCCCCGGAACGGCCCGCCTGCCGCTCGAGGGCAAACGCCATGTCCCCGGTCCCGCAACACAAATCCAGAATCCGCGCGTCACCACGCGACAAAATCTCGGAAAACGTGCGTGCCGTCCTCCGCCACCACCAGCGGTCAATGTTGAACGACAACACATGATTGAGCAGGTCGTAGCGCGGAGCAATCGCCGAGAACATCTCCCGCACAGCCCGCGCCGCCGACGCACGATCGTGCGCCCCCTCCGGCAACGCCCCAATCACCTGCGGCTTGTTCTGGTCGGTCATGTCTCGTCTACTTCGGACATGTCGCTTGGGCACATGTCCGACTGAAGCCTCCGCCGAAGTCGAACGCTTTTCTTCATGTCCTTCGCGATCCCGAGCGATTGTTTTGCGGTTAACGCCCTTCTTCGTGTCCTTCGCGATCCTCAGCGAACTTTGCGGCTAAAGGGTTTCTCTGCGTCCTCCGCGAAACCTCCGCGTTCTCAGCGTTCCAGGCTTTCCTCTGCGCTCTCTGTGTCCTCTGTGGTAAAGACGTCACTCACCCGCGCGACAATTCCAGAATCTCTTCCACCGCCGCCAGCACCACACTCTCCGGCACATCACTCACGATCTCGACCTTGCCAATCTCCGTCGGCAGAACAAAGTGCACGCGCCCATAGCGCTTCTTCTTATCTGACTGCAATCGCCTTACGATGTTCTTCGGTTTCACATCAAGGCTGGGCAACCGGCCGATCGCGCGAGTGGCTTCCCGGATCCGCAGAGCTTCGGCATCGGCCAGTTTTCCGACGCCCGCCGCCACTTCTGCCGCCGCGATCATTCCCCAGGCCACCGCCTCTCCGTGCAGCAGACTGCGGTATCCGGTCTCAGCTTCGAGCGCGTGCCCGATCGTGTGCCCGAAATTCAGCACCTGCCGTAGCCCGTTCTCCTTCTCATCCACCGACACCACGTGCGCCTTGAGCCGCACCGACTCGGCAATCAACCGCTCCACCGTCGTGGGATCCCGCTTGGCAATCTTTTCTCGGTGCTCTTCAAACTCACGGAACAAGTCCGGATTCCCAATCACCCCACACTTCAAAGCCTCGTACAGCCCCGCCCGATATTCGCGCTCGGGTAGCGACGACAACACTCCCGGATCGATCAACACCGCCCGAGGCTGCCAGAACGCGCCGATCAGATTCTTTCCGGCTTTCAGATTGACGCCTGTCTTCCCACCCACCGACGCATCCACCTGTGCCAACACGGTTGTAGGAATCTGCACCAACTCAACTCCGCGCATATACATCGACGCCAGAAAGCCTGCGACGTCACCACACACTCCGCCGCCGAAGGCCAGGATCGTTGCATTCCGATCCGCTCCCAGCGAACTCAACTTCTCTGCCAGCGCCTCGACCGTGGCCAGCCGCTTGAAGCGCTCGCCCTCCGGTATATCGAGCATCTTCGCGTCGAACCCCGCAGCCGCGAGCGACGTCATGAGCTTCTTGCCCCACTTCTGCCGCACTGGCGCAACCGTGATCACAAACAGCCGGCTCGCCGCAGGCAGAAGATCGCGCAACAGCGCACCAGCCCGCGCCAGCAGACCATTCTCAATCAGCGCATCATACGGACGCGGCTTCACTTCGACAGCGATTGTGATCATCGAGTTCTCATCATAGCGTAGAGGCTAGCCCGTTAGAGAACTGACTGCACCTTAGGAGTCGGCACGCCTTTTTCGTCCTATACTTTTTCGCACACGGTGAGCGACAGCGACAAAACCAAGGTCTGGATCGGAACCGCCGGCGTGGTTCTGCGAAACGGGTGTGACTTGCTGTCCGCCGACAAGGGCGCCTACACCAATGTTTTGACGCTCGCGCGAAGTGAAGAGGAATATCGAGCGAAGCTAACTGGAGCTCTTAACTACTATGGTCTGGAGCTCATTAGTCTTGAGAACGTCGAACCTCTATCTCTGAGAGTCGACCCAGCTGCAGAAATCCTGACAATTGCGAGAGAATTGGAACACGACAATAATCCCCAACACATTCGATTTGCGACATTCCACACATTTCGAAGGGTGATGTAGTGACGCCGCTTGCCCTTCTCCGTCGGCCCATCTTCGTTCGCACTAACTTTTACTCTACAGTCACACCGGCGGCGACGACCAGCGAATCGCTCAAAACAATTCGATCTCAAAAGTAGAAGACCCCGTGCCAGGTAAACGTAGACTGGGCGACGCCTAGCAGGATAGGTTTGATGCATGGCTGACCTACTCTTTTTCGTATTTCTATTTGTGCTCTGCTTCTACGTAGCCAGAACATGGCTTGGCTGGTTTCGCAGCGAGACAAAGCTGGTCGCACCAGTATGGCGGAGCAGCATCACGCTCTTCGGCTTTGCAGCAAGCACTATTTCTTTAGCCTCTATCATCTTTCTAATGATCCATGCATCAGTAAGCAGCAGCTTTACTCCTTACCATCCTACGGCAGTACTCGCCGATCGAATCATCTTCGTAACATCGTTGACGGCAATCGTGGCGGGAATCATCGGAACGGGCCAGCTAGAAACTCCAACCTTCGTGTGTTCCGTTCTGTGCCTTTTAATTCTGTTCATTGCCGTATTTGCATCCTGAGCAACTATTCGGCCCCCCTACCTCTTCCTCCCCCACACCACTGACGCCACCACCGACACCGCAATCACCCCCGCCACCGTCCCCAACGCCACCGGAGTCGGCACCTTGTAGTAGTGCGAGGCCAGCATCTTGGCGCCTACCAGCACCAGCACCGCCGCCAGCCCGTAGTGCAGGTACTCGAACAGATCCATCGCCCCCGCCACCGCGAAATACATCGACCGCAGTCCTAAAATCGCGAACACATTCGACGTGTACACAATGAAGGCGTTCAGGGTGATCGCCAGCACCGCCGGAATCGAATCGACCGCGAACACGATGTCGGTTGTCTCCACCACCAGCAGCACCACCACCAGCGGCGTGGCATACAAGCCTGGCCGCCGCACCCAGAACTTTTCGGCCTCGTAGTCGTCGGTCACCGGGATCCACTTGCGGAACATCCGCAGCACCGGATTCCGTTCCGGATCGATCTCCTCCCCACCCTGCCGCAGCAACTTAATTCCGCTGTACACCAGCAGCGCGCCGAACACATAGGTAAGCCACTCGAAGCGCCGGATCAGGCTCACTCCCGCAAGAATGAAAATGCCGCGCGTAATCAGCGCACCCAGAATCCCCCAGAACAGCACCCGGTGCTGCAGTTCCCCCGGCACACGGAAGTAGCGGAAGATGACCAGAAAGACGAACAGGTTGTCGATGCTGAGAGAAAGCTCAATCAGGTACCCGGTAGCAAACTCAAGACTCTCCGCTCGCCCGTGCCAGAAAAACACCAGCACGGCGAAGCTCGCGGCCAGCCCCAGCCACAGCACGCTCCAACCCACTGCCTCACGAAAACTGATCGTGTGTCCCGGGCGATGGAACACGCCCAGGTCAAGCGCCAGCATCGCCAGCACGAAGATGTTGAAGAGGATCCAGAAAAGAAGCAATCGCTACCCCGGAACGACCAAAAACCATGCTCGGGCCGACGCCATGTCCGCCGCTTGACTGTAGCGCCGGCATCCTGCCGGCTGTCGCGAGAGCAGCCCTGCGCTTGCCGAAGGGCATCCCGCCTCGCTCGTTGGTGTAATGTCGACTGCTCCGCTAAAAAATCTCGGCGGCCTCTGCGCACTGGGCGTTGAAAGACTTTTCCTACTTTGCCCTTCCCCGCTTTCCGCTCTCCCACTCCGCCCAGATCCCCATCTTCTTCATGAACTCATCCGCATGCGTATCGACGAAGGTCTTCTCGATCTCGGCTCGGGTCAGCCGGGGCCCGACACGGGTGGGCAAATTCGCGATCCCGTACGTGACGACGGTCATCTCGGCGACATGCTTCTTCAGTTGCGGGAAATCTACTTTGTCATAAGTGTCCGAGGTAGCGTGGTAATTCTCCAGATAGTTCCCTTCGTCCTGAACCGCCACCAGTGTCGGCACTCCCTCGAGCAGGAAATCGTAATGATCGGTGCCCCATTCAATATGGTCGGTAGTCAGCGTCGTGGCCTTGAACTGCTGGAGCGGAGCCACGATTCCAGTTACAGCTTTTGCCATATCCGTGCGGCCGCCCAGCGTGAAGCCGGTCACGGCGCCGACCCCACCGTCGATCACCGCCACTCCAGCAGCTTTGTCGAGTTCGTTCCGGTGGGCCGCCGCATAGGCTCGCGATCCCATCATCCCCTGCTCTTCTCCCGAGAACAGAATGAATCGAATCGTACGCCGTGGCTTCAACCCGGCCGCTTTGATGGTCCGAAACGCGTCAACCACCAGTGCCGCATTGCAGCCATTGTCGAGCGCCCCTGTCCCCAGCTCCCACGAATCCAGATGCGCGCCAAGAATCACAAACTCTTCCGGCTTCTCGTTTCCACGAAGCTCGGCAACTACATTCGACGCGGTGATCGGCCCACCGATCTTGTTCGGAATCGACAAATCCGCCCACACCGGGTGACCGGACGCCAGCAGCCGTCCGATGCGCTCACCATCCTCGCGAGCCACAATCACCATCGGCAGCTTCTCGATCTCGCCCGCACTCGCATTCGTGTGGCGATAAAGGATGTCGTGTTCCCGCGTCGCAATGAAGGCCACAGCTTTTGCATTGGCTTTGACCGCTGCGTCGATCACCGGAGGAGCATCGGCATACTCGTTAAACAAATCGGCCCACGCCTTCAAGACGTCGGAGTGGACCAGGATCATCTTCCCGGAAATATCCCCAGCCTTTTTGAAATCCGCTGAGGTTCCCTTTCCAACATCGACCACCGGCAAATGCTTCGCCGTGAACGCCGGCCCCATGGCGATCGACACCGCACGGATCTTAAACTCCACCGGCGGAATCGACGACAGTTTCGCATCGGTTGCCGTCCCGATCGACGTGATGTTCACCACCGTGGCTCCCTCGGCCCACGAATGCGGCATCTTGAAGTCTTCTGTATGGACGCTGTCCGCCCCGGCCTCCTTGAAGGCCGCCGAACCCCAGGCCACCGCGCGTTCCATTGCCGGCGTTCCCGGTACCCGTCCGCCAATCTCATCGGTTAGGTGACGAAGGGTCTGCTGAATGGGAGAAGCCTTCAGCGCCTGCTCGATGAGTCGATCTGCTTCCGAGTTCGACTGGGCAAAAACAAATCCACCCATAAGAAACAACAGACACACGAAATGCACACACCGTGACAACTTCTGAGTTCTATTCATGATGAGAAGGCATTAGAAACCAACCAGCACAGGGTTGGCAATTTACTCTTACGCTGATCTCCAGGATCGAGATGGGAGAAAACGTTCAGAGCCGTTTGCTGATCTCTAAGGGAAAGGTACAGTTCGACAGCATCGCCCCGGAACGCCTTGCTTGCGACCGAAGACTAACGGCTAGCGACTAAACCTACCGCGCATCCACCATCCACACCGTCTGCAAAATCACATCGCCCACAATCTGCAGGCTCTTCGCGCTTAGCTTGTCCATCGTGTCCTGCGGCGAATGATGGAACACGTTTCCGTATCCGTACTCCAGATCGATCAGGTCCGCCACCGGCACGCCCAGTTTCAGAAACGGCAAATGATCGTCCTCCACGCCGATCTTGCGCTCGAAAAAGTGCGACTGGTACCCAAGCTTGGTCGCCGCCTGATACACAATCTCCTCCAGCCACGTCGTCGAGTTGGCGTCTTCGTCAATGTTCAGGTCCGCGTCCCCGATCATGTCAGCCAGCAGAAACGCCTTGATCTTTTTGATGGTCCCATCCTTCTCCCACTTTTCCGCCAGGTGCTTCGTCCCGTAGAGGCTGTCCGTGTCCGACCAGGTGCGCACCGCTTCCTCCCCATCCGTCCACAGCAGCCAGACGCTATATCCGTCCCGCTTCTTTCCGCGCAACTGGTTCGCAATTTCGAGCAGGATCGCCGTCGACGATCCGCCATCATTCGCTCCGACGTACGCCGTATTGCGCAGCGGATAGTTCGTGTCGTAGTGACCGGCAATCACGATGATGCCGTCCTTGGTCCCCGGATACTTCGCAATAATGTTGCGCACCGGAAACTTCCCCTCGACGGTATCCGCGATAAAGCTGTCGCTCTCGACGTCGTCTCCCTTGAGATGCGCGAGGATGTACTCTTCAAGCTTCTTGTGGTTCGCGCTGCCGATCGGCCGCGCCGAGAACGCCGTCACTTCCTTCGTGTACTGCATGGCACGCGCAGAATTGATCGTGGGTGCGGTCCCGACGTTGGCGGCCGCGATGCTCTGCGCCGGCGGGGCGCTGCTCCCCGAGTTGGCTTCACTGACCGCCGCTTTGACCGGCGTGTCTGTCTTTCCCGAATGGCAGCCCAGTAAACCAACCAGCGCGCACAAGACAACGATCATGCCACTCCAGCTTTCCCAGGCCCGTCTCACTTCGCTTTCTTCTCCGCACGAGCCCTGCGCTGCTTAGGATGCACCAGCCAGGCAATCGCGATTGAAAAAACGTACAGCCCCACCATCGGGGCCGCAAAAATACACATATTGAGAATGTCCGTCGTCGGCGTCACAATCGCCGCAATGATGAAGATCACCAGGATCGAATAGCGCAGGTTCCGCCACATCCATCCCGCCGTCACGATCCCCATCAGCGACAGGAAAAACACCAGGATCGGCATCTCGAAAATCACGCCCATCCCGATGATGATGGTCAGAAACAGGTCGGTGTACTCGCCGATAGTGATCATCGGCTGAAACTGCTTCCCGTACCCGATCAGGAACTCCAGCGCCTGCGGATAGACCAGCTTGTACCCGAAATATCCGCCCGAAATGAACAACGCCACCGTCGACACCATGAACGGCACGACGTATCGCTTCTCGTTGCGATAAAGCCCCGGCGAGATGAAAGCCCACACCTGGTACAGCACGAATGGCGAAGTCAAAAACAATCCCGCCAGCGCCGCCACCTTCAGATACATATTGAAGGGCTCGGTCGGATTCAGGTACACCAACTTCTCCGACATCCCGTTGTGCCGCAGGGCCACCATGATTGGCCGCTGCATAACGTCGTAGATTCGATCCGCGTATCCCCAGCACGCGAAGAATCCAACCGCCACCGCGATGATGCAATAAATAATCCTCCGCCGCAGTTCCTCGAGGTGTTCGAGGAACCCCATCGCGGGCAGAGCGTCTTTTTGTTTTTCAGGAGTTTCGAAAGCCGTCTCAGGCATCGGGAGCCTTGGTGCTTGCCTCGCTCGAACCCGTCAACGCCGGCGTGTGCTCGGCGGGAGGCGCATCAATCAGCGTCCCGCTAGCCACGGCGCCGGTTGGCGGCTGGCTCGGCGGCAGAATCTGCGGCGTCGCTTCTCTCTCGATGTTGGCAATCTCCGTCTCGATCTGCGCCTTGAATTCATTCGACGCGCGCTTGAAATCGTTCAGAGCCTTCCCAATCTGCCGCCCGATCTCGGGCATCTTCTTCGGCCCAAAAATAATGAGCGCCAGCAGGAACAGAAACACCATCTCTGAGAAGCCGAGATTCATACCCGAACATCATACTGCCGGACTCCAACCCACAGCAACGCGCCGGAGCTGACCCCACGTAGGGGCAGTCGCCGGTGTCCCCAATTCACACGCGTAGGGGCAGCCGCCCTCGGGCTGTTCGGGCGAGCGCAGCTCGCCTTTGTTTGCAGTGGACGCCTCCCCCCAGCCTCACGATATCCTTGCCCAACCTCAATGGCCGTCCACTCACCCACCCTGGCGCGTACCACCATGCCTAACTGGTCTGCGCGCATCGCGTCCCTCGATGGCCTTCGCGGCATTGCCATTCTCTTCGTCCTGCTTCGCCACGCAATTTTCGGCGTCAGCTCCGTTCCGGGCATCGAGACCCATTCCCGCTTCGCCTTCATTCTCCTCGCCGCCGGGCAACTTACCTGGAGCGGCGTCGATCTCTTCTTCGTCCTCTCCGGGTTCCTCATCGGCGGCATCCTCCTCGACGCTCGCCCTTCGCCGCGCTACTTTCAGACTTTCTACATCCGCCGCGTCTACCGCATCCTGCCGCTCTACCTTGCCGTGGTCGGGCTCTCGCTGATTCCCCATCTTCTGGCGGAATTCTCGCCCTCACGCGCTGCCCGCACATCGCCCCTGCCCTTCCCATGGTGGACCTACGCTCTCTTCATCCAGAACTTCTGGATGGCGCACCTCGGCCTCTTCGGCCCCAGTGGCATCGGCATTACCTGGTCGCTCGCCATCGAAGAACAGTTCTACCTGACTATCCCACTCGTCATTCGCAAGATCCGCCCCCGCAACCTCTTCATCGTTCTTCTCACCGTCATCGCCTGTGCGCCCTGGCTGCGCGTCCTGCTGCATTCAAGCCTTGCCTACGCCGGACTAGCGAGCTACGTCCTCATGCCCACCCGCGCCGACGCCCTCTGCATCGGGGTCCTCGCCGCCCTGCTGGTGCGCAATCCAGTCTTCTGGACGTGGCTCCAATCTCATAGACACATCCTCGTGTCTGTCACCGCCTTCTTCTTCCTCGGAGTCGTCTACCTGACCTGGCAAGGCTATGACGCCCTGTCCTTCCCCATGACCACCTGGGGATTTTCCTGGCTCGCTGTCTTCTACGCCTGCGTCCTGCTGATCGCGGTCTCTACGACGAGCGGATTGGTACCGCGCATTCTGCAAAACTCCTACCTCATGCGCCTCGGCACTCTCGCCTACTGCAGCTACCTCGTGCATGTCGCCATCATGAATGCGTTGCGTCACCCGCTGAAAGCCTACTTCCCACAGTTCCCCGTCGGCGCGTGGCTGGCCGGCGGGATTCTGGGAATCGTGCTCACCCTCGCCGTCGCTACGCTCTCCTATGACTATTTCGAAAAGCCGCTGCTGCGCCGCGGACACCAATACTCCTACTGAAGCTGGGCCGCCGTACCAGCTTGACCGCCAACGTTGACACAGGCTCCACGTCTTCCGCTCGCACGATGGCCATCAGGCCGTCACGTTCGTCCTCGCCATCGGAACAGCTGAGACCCTGCAGAAGGGAGCTTGACGCGAAACTAGACGTGCGCCACGTGCATTTGCATCACTGCCGTCAGCGCTATAATCGCGCGCATGAAAATTTCCTGTCATATGTTGTCGCTTGCCCTGATCGCCTGTCTGATCCCGCTCATCTGCCTGCCAAAACTCGCGTCCGCGCAGGCCGCTCCCACCGAGGCCCAGGCGCTCGTGAAGCAGGGCCAAAAGCTCAACAGCGAGGGCAAGCAGGACGACGCTTTGAAGCTGTACCAGCAGGCTCTGGAGAAGTCCCCGGAACTGTACGAAGCCCATCTGGAGTCTGGTATCGCGCTCGACTTAAAAGGCGACTACGCTGCCGCCCGCGAGCATCTGCAGAAGGCCATCGAACTCGCCTCACCCGATCAGAAGAACCGCGCCCTGCGTGTGATGGCGGTGTCTTACGCGTTCGAGAGCAATTCTGCCGAAGCCGAGAAATACGAAAAGCGGGTGTTCGACGCACTGCTGGCGAAGCCCGACTACGAGGCTGCAGCCGGGGTAGCGAATGAACTGGCGCGCATCAAGCTCGAGTCAGCTGACATTGATGGCGCCGCCACCTGGTATAAGACCGGCTACGACACCGCGCTACGCAAGTCCGACATGAAAGAGACCGACAAGAACCTATGGGCATTTCGCTGGGCGCATGCCCAGGCTCGCATCGCCGCTCGCCGTGGACAACGCGATGAAGCTCAGAAGCAGGTAGCCGCCGCCAAAGCCGCGCTCGACAAGGCAAACAATCCCGATCAGGCAGTGTTCTTTCCCTATCTCACCGGATACGTCGCCTTCTACGGGGGAGATTACCAGACCTCGATCGCCGACCTCGGCAAGGCAAATCAGGAAGACGCTTTCATCCTGATGCTGATCGCTGAATCCTACGAGAAGATAGGCGACACGGCTCACGCCAAGGAGTACTACACCAAAGTGATGGCGAACAACGGACACGCTCCCACCAACGCCTTCGCCCGCCCGGTTGCACGAAAGAAATTGGCGGGAGGTTAACGCTTCGCCCCACCCGCTGTCCGTTATACCAAGCTTCAGGCACCTGGCTCGGCACCCAGTTCCGCTCGCGAGACTCGTATCAGGGCGCCTTTAGGCGCGCCGTTACCGGTAGTCTCATCCCGACTTTACGGGCTGCGGAAAAACGACTGTAGCGCCGGCGTCCCGCCGGCGGTCGCGAAGGCATCTTGCCTTCGCCGTGCGGGTTGGCCAACCGGTCGTTGAACGTGCGGCTTCTAAATCAAAAAACAGGAGGGAAATCCTCGTGTCGGGCCGCCTCCGGCCAAAAACTATCTTGACTCTGAATCCTTGACTCTGGACTGCACTCCAGATTGTATGCTGGTCGCATGGCGAGCATCCGGAACGGCGTGCAACCGACATTTCAGATTGGCGAACTCGCAAAGCGCACTGCTCTGAGCATCGACGCCATCCGGTTTTATGAACATCGCAAGCTCCTCCCGCCGGCGTTCCGCAGCGCAGGCCGGTTTCGCCTTTATACGACGGACGACATTGAACGCCTGCGATTTGTCCAGCGAATGCAGCGCTTGGGATTTTCTCTCGAAGAAATTAAGCAGTTGATGGCGATTCGCGCAGACAACGCGCATGCCTGCGCAGCGGTACGGCAATTCCTGAAGACGAAGTTAGACGGCGTTACGGCGAAAATCCGGGAATTCCAGCAACTTGAAACTGAACTTAAGGCCGATCTGGGAAAGTGCAATCGCGCATTGAAACAGCAGCGCGGGAAAACCTGTGCCTGCCCCGTGCTCGAAGAAATAGAACGGACGAACCACGTATGAAGATCGAATTGCTGTATTTCGAGGATTGCCCAAACCACCTGCCGGCGAGGGAAATGCTGCGAGAGATCCTGGACTCACTATGCCGTGAAGACCAGATTCACCAGGTTGAAGTCCGCACCCAAGCCGAAGCCGAGGCGATTCGATTTGTGGGCTCTCCCAGTATTCGCATTAATGGCTCCGACATCGAGCCGTGGGCACGTACCGCAAAAGACTTTGGTTTGAGTTGTCGCACTTACCTCGATGGCCCACAGCGCGGCGGTGTTCCATCACGTGAACTGCTTCGTGGCGCAATCATGGAGGGCATTCGTGAAGGCAGTTGAGAGAGGTGCCCCTGCAGCCGCAATACTCGCGGGACTATCGGCGTTGGCGTGCTGTTTGCCGTTCGGAATTGTCGGTGCTCTTGGGCTGGCAAGCATCAGCGTCTGGATCGCACGCCTACGTCCGTGGCTGCTCGGCGCTGCCATTTTGCTGCTCCTCGCGGGCTTCTGGCAGATTTATCGCCGAGGCAAGCAGTGCAGCACGCAGCGTAGTCCCGTCAGCGTGGCCCTGTTCTGGGTCGCAGTAGCTGTGGTGGTCCTGGTCACCATATTCCCTCAACTCATCGCTAACTGGCTTGCTGGATAGAAACGATGACACGAAAACGAACGTTCTGGCTGGTGTTTGCAATTGTGATTTTAGCGATCGGGTTTTACCTCTGGGGATCGAGTTCCACTCCGCCCGGCCAGCCGCCGCTCGTCTCGCTGAACGAAGCGAATGTTTCGCAGTTTCAGCAAAGTTTCAACTCCGCGTTTTCGAACACACGAATTGTGCTGCTTTTGTCCCCAACTTGACCAAAGTGTCTGCAGGGGGCCTCTGCAGTCGAACGCATTCTGAAGCAAACTCAATCTGAATCGGTGCGAGTGTTTGTGGTTTGGGAACCAATACTCCCTACCGACTGGTATCGCCCTACTCGGCCAACCCTGGAACGTGTTTCTGATTCACGGGTGGTGCAATTCTGGGACAGGGGCCATTTGATCGCCACCGAAGTGAAGCGGCAGTTGCAGCAATTTCACCGAAGTGACCCAAGCTGCTGCGAGGAGCGAGCGCACCTGTGGGACATGGCTGCCGTGTATCCGCCGGGTGTCAAGTGGGGCGACGCCGCTCCCGTTTTTGATGATGGTCCGGTCTATCGAATTGCGCCTACTACATTGCAGCAGACACTGTCAGAATTGTTGGGTCGCACATCGTCATCTGGAAACAGTCGCTGACGATGCTCGCGCGTCGCGGATACGCGTAAAAACCTAACCACACCAGTTCCGATTGCTTCCGAGTGACGGGCAGTTCGGAAATCAACTGTTGAGAGCAGGCCCGACTACACTCCTAACCACTGTCTGGTGGAGGAGCGAAGAATGTTTGCCGCTGGCTCACACACCTGCGGGTCCGTAGACGGGGCTCGCGCCGGATAGCAGTTCCGGCTGATTACCCTAGTACCTGTCCTTTGGCGTTTCGCCGGCTACCGACCTACGTTCTCTTTTCCATCCACGTTCCCCGCGTCACAATCTAGATATGCTTCCACCCTCACCCTGGAAAGCTCTCCTCCTGCTCTGCCTGTTTTCATCCGCTCTTTTCTTCGCCGCATGCAACGCGGCGAATTCGGCCGCAAACAATAACGGTGGTTCGGCGGGATCCGGCGGCTCGGGCGGTTCAGGTGGATCTGGCGGGTCGGGCGGGTCCAGTGGTTCAGGCGGCACCGGGAACACTAGCACTTCCTGTCAGCAGATGACGGCTGGCGCGAACGCCAGTCTTGGGGGATTCCTTCCCTTCTCTTCGGCCAGTCTTTGGAACACCGATATCTCCTCTGCTTCCGTCGACCCGAATTCCGACTCCATCATCAGCAACTACATCGGGTCCAGCACGCATCTCCATCCCGATTTTGGCACCGATCCTACCTACGGCATTCCCTACATCGTCGTGAACGGCACACAGAACCTCGTCCCCATCAATCTGGGCGCCTATCCCGACGAGAGCGATCCCGGCCCCATGCCCGTGCCCTCCAACGCTCCCATCGAAGGCGGATCCTCCAGTACCGGCGACCGTCATGTGCTGGTACTCGATAACGGCAACTGTTTCCTCTACGAGCTGTACAATGCCGCGCCCGGTTCGAACGGTTCCTGGAGCGCCGACTCCACTGCCGTCTGGGATCTGCTGGGCAATGAGCGACGGCCTTATTCCTGGACCTCTGCCGATGCCGCGGGTCTTCCCATCTTCCCGGGCCTGGTGCGCTATGACGAAGCCGCCTCCGGAAAGATCCAGCACGCTTTCCGTTTCACCGTCCCTCACACCCGCGCCGCATTCATTCCTCCCGCGTCGCACTGGGCAGCGAACACCAGCGACCCTAATGCACCGCCCATGGGCATGCGCCTTCGCCTGAAATCGAGCTACGACATTTCCGGCTACTCCTCCCAGATGCAAGTCATCCTCACCGCCATGAAGAAGTACGGCCTCATCCTCGCCGATAACGGCAGCGCTCTGTACGTTACCGGCGCCTCCGACAACCGTTGGGGCAGCGACCTCGATTCCCTCAAAAACGTTCCAGCCACCGCGTTCGAAGTCCTCGCAATGTCCCCCATCTACACGTCCTCCAATCTTCCCTCCGGCGCCTCTCCTTCGATCTCAAGTTTTACTGCTGCGCCGGCCACCGTTTCCGCCGGGGGCTCCGTCACGCTCGCTTGGACGGCCAATAATACCGACTATGTAATTGTCTCCCCGGGCGCCGGTGCGGTGCGGGGATCGACCGTCACGATCCAGCCCGCAACCACCACCACCTATACGATTTACGCGACGAATCAATACGGGCGAACCACTGCTAACCTCACAGTTACGGTTCAATAATATGCATGCCGTCGCTCTGTATGTACCTGAACCCGCTGAAAGCAACTTCATTCGTCATAGACTGTGGAAAAAATCCACACGCGCCGTACCCAAATTCCCCATACAATATTGCTAAATCTGTAGTCGGAGCCCGCCACTTTCCTTCTTTCTAAGGGCCTTGGGATCAAAATCGCGTCAATGTTCGGTTTTCGCTCGGGGTCGACATGGCAAAGCGTACTTGGGTCGGGTTGGCCGTTCTTGGCTGCGGCGCCCTGGTGGGCATCCTCAGTGGAGGAACCCTCGGCCTCGTCTCGGCTGCGGTATGTCTCGTCATTGGCCTCGTCCTGTTCGTCGCTTCTGAGACCCGCGGCCTGAGGCCCACGCCCACCACCACTTCCGAAGCTGATCTCACCTCACACAAGACCAATCTCCTCGTCCTCGTCAAGGAAGTTCATGTGCGCCCGCAGCGCTCCGGCAAGTTCCAGGAGATTACAGACCCGAACCAGCCGGACCTTGAGTTCGAAATCTTTGCCCATTGTTGGCTGATTAACGATACCGGGGACCGCCTCGGCATTCCTTTGGTCCAGATGTCGCTGACGAAGCCCGACGGCACACATCTAGTCCTGCAGCGGATGCCGGGCGATCTCGATAAATGGCGTCTCGGCCGTTTGCGTGATGAACTCGACTCCTGGGGTATCCGCTACCTGCAGGCCGCCCAGGAAGCAATGCCCGAACTCGACATCACCGAGCCGCTCGAAGGGGGCGCGACCCGCCAAGGCTGGCTTCACCTGCGCGCCGAACATTTGACTCCCACCGAGCTGCGAACCAGTCCCATCACGCTTTCCATTATCGACTCGCATTGCAAAAGCCACCTCGGAGTCGCCAAGGGGCCTCATCACGTTCCCGGCCGCGTCTGGCCCTTCCTGGGCAAAAGCGACGGCGTCCCCGCAAGCTCCGAAGCGCCATCGCCCCAAGGCCGCGGTCGCGCCATCACCGGAACTTGAGCCGGCAGGGGAAACTGCCTTCGTAGCGATCGTCTTCTCCTCTCCCAGTATTCCCAGCGGCGTCCCTTATCACCTCGACCTGTGACAACTTCCCTTGCCTGCGAGACGGATGTTTCCCAGAATGGGCATCGAAGCTCGCGGGCGGACACTCTTGTCCGCCATCCCGAGGCAATCGGCGGACGCAGTCCGCTATCCTGCTCTTTGACACCCTAAGTCCTTTATCCGGAATATTTTCCGTATAAGTCCTTAAGACTCAATATCTTGCGAGGTTTTACGCGTAACTTACTGATTTGAGAAGATAGGGGGGAGGGGCACCCCGTCGCAACTGGGAGACGCGAAGCACCCTACGTCGAACCTCTCTGTGCCAGAGTAGCCGCAGAATTTGACGCCGAGGAGACTGGTCATCGCGCGGATTTGTGACAGCTTGCGGAGGCTTGGCATGTGTCGAATCCACTTTTCCGACGCATCGGGAAGCGTGATTCTGACATCATAAGTGGTATGCGCCACGGATACTCGCTTTGGTAACTTCCCGAGGCAGAATCCGTCTCATAACGACACGGTTTCGCGTGCTATACTGCGCAAATTGTGCGGTATTTCGGGGTGCTCCGCCCCAAACTTAAGGAACCTTCAGATGGCAGGTAGTTCTCGTCGTTCTCTCCTTCTCGTTGTCCTCATCCTCGTAACCTGTGGCTGTCTGGGAATGCTTTACGCACAGCGCGGATCCATGGCCGCGCCCAGTACCGACTCCGATGTCAAGGACAGCCTCAAGCAGTTCACCCAGGTCTACCAGGTAGTCGAGGACAATTACGCCGAGCCAGTTAACGCCGACAAGGCCATCTACAACGGGGCCATCCCGGGCATGTTGCACGCCCTTGACCCGCACTCCAATTTCTTTGATCCCAAGTCGTATTCGCTGCTGCGCGAGGAACAGCGCGGCAAGTATTACGGCGTCGGCATGACCGTTGGCCCCCGCAATAACAAGGTTATCGTCATCTTCCCGTTTGTCGGCACGCCGGCCTACAAAGCTGGGATTCATCCCGGAGACGTCATCATCGCCGTCGACGGCAAATCCACCGACAACATGAGCACGTCGGACGTTGCCGATATGCTCAAGGGGCCGAAGGGCACCACGGTTCACATCACCATCCTGCGCGAAGCCGTCGAGAAACCAATGGAGTTCAGCCTGGTGCGCGACGAGATTCCCCGCAACAGCGTCGACCTCGCCTTCCTCATCAAGCCTGGCATTGGCTATGTTCACATCACCGGCTTCCAGGAAACCACGGAGCATGAAGTCGCCGAGGCGCTCGACAAGTTTGGCGATCTCAAAGGGCTGGTCCTCGATCTGCGTCAGAATCCCGGCGGATTGCTGAGCGAAGGCGTCGGCGTTGCCGACAAGTTCCTCAAGAAGGGACAGCTGATTGTTTCCCATCACGGCCGCTCATCCCCTGAGAAGCGTTACACCGCAACGCACGGCAACGGCGGCAAGGAATATCCGATGGTCGTACTCGTCAACAAGGGTACGGCGTCCGCAGCAGAAATCGTGGCTGGCGCAATCCAGGATCACGACCGCGGCTTGATCGTCGGCGAAACTACCTTCGGCAAGGGTCTGGTGCAGACCGTGTATCCGCTGGCGGAAAACACTGGCCTCGCGCTGACCACCGCCCGTTACTACACGCCCAGCGGACGCCTCATCCAGCGTGATTATTCCAACGTTTCGCTCTACGACTACTACTACAACCGCGACAGTGATTCGAACAACGCGAATAAGGAAGTGAAGCTCACCGATGGCGGGCGCACGGTCTACGGCGGCGGCGGCATCACCCCCGACGTCAATGTGCCTCCTGTGAAGAGCAACCACTTCCAGGACACGCTCCTGCAGCACTACGCGTTTTTCAACTTTGCCAAGCGGTACGTCGTAAAGAACAACGTGAGCAAGGGCTTTGCGGTCGACGATGCCATCATGCAAGAGTTCCGCAAGTTCCTTGACGAGGAAAAGATTCCCTACACCGAGCAGGACTTGGTCGAGAATAACGACTGGATCCGCTACAGCATCAAAAGCGAAATTTTCGTCGACCAGTTCGGCCAGGACGAAGGCCTGAAGATTCGCGCCGAGAACGATCCTCAAATCATCAAGGCGCTCGACCTTCTGCCCCAAGCCCGCGCTCTCGAGGATCACGCCAAGCAGGTCATCGCCGAGCACAACAATCCGCGTGCGATCACGCAGTAGCCTGAACCCCACATCGAACCGGCCCGGACCAAGTCCGGGCCTTTTGTTTTCCTGAACTTGCGATTCGATAACGCTCCTCTTTCGCCTCGAAAAACCGCTTTGCGGAACGAAGCAGTCACCGGCTACGGAGTGTCCTTCCGCCGCATTGACTTGCCCTTCTGAGTATGTGAACATGCGCTGATTAGCGGGCTTTCGGCACCGCCGGCAAATCTGTGACGTCCTCTGAGCAACATCGCCCAAGCGTGAACTCCAAAGGCGTCGGCAAATGATGCAGAACAGCGGTTGGTGGCTCGCTGGTTTTCTTGCAATCTGGGCGGGAGCGCTCGACTGGCGCTATCGCCGCATCCCGAACTGGCTCACTTTGCCTGGACTGCTCGCTGGGATCGCGGTAAACACTGCGGCAAGTGGTTGGCCCGGGGCGAAGGCTTCCCTGCTCGGCGCAGGCTTCGGATTAGTGGTGCTCTTGCCGTTCGTGCTGATCAAAGCTTTGGGCGCGGGCGACTGGAAGCTGATCGGAGCGCTCGGCGCGTGTTTGGGAACGGCCCGGTTGATCGAAGTTCTGATCGGATCGATGTTGGTTGCCGGAGCGATGGCGCTCGGCTTGATCGTGTACAAGGGCCGCATGCGCGAAAGCTTACGGAACATGGCACACATGCTGGGATCGTTCGCCAGCCTGCGCTTGCCCGGTCCCGAAGTATCGCTTGACAATCCGGAGTCGGTGAAGATTCCGTTTGGCGTTGCCGTGGCTTTCACGGTGCTCATCTTCGGCGTGCGACGCGCGTTGGGCGGAGCGGTATAAAAAGCATGATGAAATTGAAAGCGCTACTCTCTGAAACCAGCGGTTCGCAGATTGCGGAAACGGCGGCGGTTCTGCCCGTTCTGTTTTCGTTGCTGCTCGGGATTTTCTTTTTCGGACGTGCCTACAACATCTACGGGACTATCACGCAGGCAGCGCAGCAGGGCGCCCGCGCGGCAGTAGCGTCGAGTTGCGCCACCTGCGGAAGCACTCCGCTCACCGCGGCTCAGATCTCGACTAACGTCGTCGCTCCCGTTCTCCAGGCCTCAAAATTGAACCCGGCGGCCGTTCAGCCTCTGGCCCAGGCCGGTTGCGCTTGCGGATCGGTGGGCTGCGGCACCACGGTGGCCTGCGACCCAGCTGGCGTATCGGCCGTACCTTCTATTTGCGTGCAGCAGAACGTTACGATCTCCACCAGCGGCGGCGCGCAGCAGTGCGGAACATCGGTCTCGTTTCAGTATCCCTACGGATTCAACCTGCCATTCCAGTCATTCACGCTGCAGATGAAAGCCAGCGCACAAATGCAAGGGGAGAACTAATGCCGGCGTGGTCCGCCATCGCACCGCGTTTACGCCGAGCTCTCAACGATACGAGCGCCTCGCAGATTGCCGAGTTTGCGGTAGCGCTTCCGCTGTTGCTGGTGATGGTGGTCGGCATTTTCGATTTTGGCAACGCTTTCAACATAAAACAGAAAGTGACCAACACTGCTCGTGAAGCGGCTCGTTTCGGTGCGACCCAGCCGACCAACGATATGTCGGGTGTGCCACCGGCTTCGATTCTGGCGATTCGCGACCTCGTGGTACAGGATCTTCAGAATACGAAACTCAACGACTGCGGTCTGGGATCGGCTGCAGCCAATGCCGCCGGTGCGGCTACTCCCTGGAAGTGGACGTTCTCAGTTACTTGTGGCACAGCCGGAAATCTGGTGCTGTCGGTCGATCGCGGAAACGTCTTCGTCACCAACACCACCATCAGCGGAACACCGGTCAAGATGATCGGCACCAGCGTCGTCCTGCAATATCCCTATCAGTGGGAGTTCAGCCGGGTCATCGGGTTGCTGGTTCCGGGGGCGAGCTATCCCGGGACCAGCCAGATCTCGGTCAACTCGTTCATGGCAAATCAGACCTGAGGCCTGGAGCCGGAAGGAATGTCTATGATCCGCCGCCACACGACACCGCACCGGAGAAAGAATGAGCGTGGCGTGACCATGCTTCTCGTCGTCATCGCCATGCTGAGCATGCTTGCGATGGTCGCGCTGGCCATCGATGTCATTACACTCTATTCGGCGCACAGCGAGACCCAGCGCGTGGCTGACGCCGCGGCCCTGGCGGCTGCCAAGGCTCTGGTCGATTCCGGCATCACCAGCGATCCCACCAACAATCTCAACTATCCGGCGGCGCAAACGCTTGCCACCCAAGCGGCAAAAGATGTCGGTTCCCAGCTCGCCATCGCCGGTCGTCCGGTACAGGCCGCCGATGTAACCGCTTCTTATTCAGCCGGGACGCCGAATTTTGGCATGAACCCGCAGGTCACGGTCACGGTGCAGAACGCGTACTTGCCGGCATTCTTCTCACGCATCTGGAGCCACAGCACGCTGACGGTGCAGGCTTCGGCCACGGCCGAAGCGTTTAATCCGTCTAACTCTGCGACCATCGCGACCGGGGGAGCCGCAGTGCCAGTTATTCCCCGGTGCGTGAAGCCCTTCCTGATCCCAAACTGCGATCCGGTGAACCCAAACAATCTGGGCTCGAATTGCGGCGCTGGCTTCGCCACTTTCTTCAACGTGGGGACCGGTGCAATCACCAATCCGGGGGTGGCACCTACGGGGGCCATTGGCGAAGGATTCGAGCTGATATCCAATTGCCCGTCACCCGGCCCAGGTTGCAACGCGCCGGCGGGGCCGACAACGGGGGTAAACGGAGCCGGCGTCCCTACTCTGTACTACTATCCGGCGCAAATGCCGGCGGCGACCAACGCATGTCCGCAGAGCTGCGTCGGAGGAACCAATTTCGAGCAGGACATCGAGTGTTGCAATCCCACCCCGGTTTCCTGCGGCACGACCGCAACCGCGCCGATCGTCGACACTCTCACCCTGGACACGACCGTCTATCCCGAGGGCGGCGGCGGGCCGGCGCAAAGTGGCGTCGAGTGCCTGATTCATCAATCAGGCGGCAGTGGGATGGACTCCCTGAATGCGGGCCCTCCATTGACCTACCCACTGCAGATTCAAGTCGGCAATGGAAACCCACTGGCCGGAACTCCTACATTGTCCGCGAACGACTACGTCACGACTAGCGATTCTCTGGTCACGATTCCGGTCTACGACGGAGCGTCCACTCCAGGCTCTGCGACCCCGGTGAACATCATCGGATTCCTGCAGGTTTTCATCGACCGCGCTTTTCCGGGCGGCGGCGGCTGGAAGGCTGGGGAGTTCCACGTGACCGTGGTCAACGTAATCGGTTGCGGCAATGCAGCCACGGGCACGGCGGTCGCGGGCGCTGGCGCGTCCCCGATTCCAATTCGCTTAATTCACCAATGATCTAGTTTGGAGCGGGCTGCGGATCGCCCGGCTGCGGCGTGGTGTCAGGCGGCGGAGCCGAGTCGCCCTGCGGCTGGGCTTCCTCGGGTGGAGCGGGCGGGGGTGGAGGCGGAGTGCTGCTATCCGGAGCCTGCACCTGAGCCACCGGCACGAAATCGGACTGGTTGGTTTGAATGTCCGCGGTTACCCCACCCGGGCTCTTGGGAGTGAGGAGCAAGCGCTCGACCTTGTTGGCGTCGTTGTCGGCACCCACAATGATGAAGTTGTAACGCGAGCCATTCAGCAACTGCGCAATGACTTCGCGCGGAGAAGCCGGCCCCAGCGACACCGTCACCACTTCCTGCTCAGCACCCGGCGGTACCACGATGCTTGCCCCGGTTTGACGCTGCAGCTCATTTAGCACTTCAGCCAGCGAAGCTTTGTTCGAAGCGAGGCGGAGTCGGCCGTCTTGCACATTGATTTCGACCTTTTTCGGAGGCGGCGCCGGTGCAGGCGGCTGCGTAGCAGGAGCGTTCGACTCGGCAGGCGGCCCACCTGTTGCGGGCGCAGTTGTAGCGGTGACTCCTGAGGCATCTGGCAACTTCACAATCACCGAGCGGGCCGAAGGAAATACCTGATAAGCCTGCGGCGATTTGAGATCGAGAACGACTCGCGTGACCGGAGGTTTCGCGGTCAGTAGGCCGACGCGCACACCCTTCACTTCCCCCTGGTTGACGGCAACCGCGCGCAGGCGCGCTCCAGGCAAAGACTGCGGAAAATCAAGCACCAGTCGATCGGGCCCGGTGATCACCTGCACCTCGGGAGTGACACGCTGGCTGGTTGCAATTTCGATCTCAGTCGCCCCGGCCGATTTCAGCACGCTGACATGCTGAATCTCTACGCTCGGTCCACCCGAAACGGGCAATCGCGAAACCGTGACAGCAGGCGTCGGAGCAGGGGCCGGTGTTATTGAAAGCGTGCGCACGGCAACTGGCGGCGTCGAGGGTGAGGGTGCCAAGGCCGCAGATGCGAGATGAACCGCAGCAGGTGCCGCTGACGGAGCGGGAATAGAGGGAGCAGCCGCCACCGCTGGGGTCATTGCCGGCTGGGGCGCAGTTGCGGGCGCAACTGCTGGCGTCATGGCAGGAGGAGCCGCGGCGGTTGCCACCGCGGGCGCCATCGCAGGGCTTGTCGCGGGTACAGAAACAGAAATCGAAGTCGCTGTCGCCGACGGAGTGACCGCAGCCATCGCCGGTTTCATTGCCTCAGCCGGCGCCGGATTTTGGACCGGACCAGCGGACGCGGTGACTGCGGGCGGCGTCGGAGTCGCAGGCGGTGGTGGTGTGGCTGCCGCAACTGACGACGTCGTGGTTGATGCTGGCGCGGGTGCCGGAGTCGACGTCGGAACCGCGCTGGCAGGTTCAGGGTTGGATGCCACGGCGGCTGGCGTCTCAACCGTGGGTGTCGGAGCCGGCGCGCTTGACGCGGCTTCTGTCGGAACAGGCTCAGGGGTGGTCTTCTCCGCTACCTCTCGCGTTTTGAGCGGGGGAACAGATGCGACCGCCGTGCCGTTTCCGTCGCCAACCTTGATGACGACCGACTTGCTCAAAGGAAAGACCTGGAACGCCTGTGCCGAATTCAGGTCCACCACGATGCGCGTGATCGGCGGATTGGCGGTAACCCGGCCCACCCGCACAGCTTTCACCTCACCCGTGGCCAGATTCACAGCACGCAAGTCCGGACCAGCCACCGCATCGGAAAAATCGATCACAAGGCGGTCCGGATCGGTGATGACCTGGGTCAGCGGGAGCACGCGTCGGCTGGTCTGAATTTCGATTTGCACGGACCCGCCGGATTTCACCACCGAGAGGTGGCGAATCTGGGCAACCTGTGCGGAAACCTTGGGAGACAGCGGGAGCGCGAAAGCGCCCGCGGCCAGGATCGAGATCCAGGCGACTTTGGGGAGGCGGCTCATTGACCCGATACTACTGATGCGGTGGATTGTAGCAGCCATATGAACCTGTGGATTTACTCGATGGTCGTAGTACCATCCGTCTAACCAGCGTGGGTTTTGGACGCAGAAGCCCGGGCTATTTGCCGGGGCTTCCCGTCTTGGGCGTCACAATCGCCGTGATCAGGTCTGGCTGGCTGTCCACCCGCTCGAGATGAGGGATTTTGGCGCCTTCGAAGTAGGGGACAGAAAACGTCTTGTAAAAATCGCCGGTCTGTACAATTACCTCGATCGGCTGGTGTGTTTCCTGGGCAGAGTGCAGCGCCTGCGCGACCACGGTGGGCGACCAGGCGCGGCCGTTGACCGCGATCAGCTTCATCCCCGGAGCTATCCCGGCCTGGTACGCCGGCGATTCGTGAATAACGTCGATGAGCTGGCCATCTTTTCCCACAATAAATCCGAGAGAATAAAAAAAGTTTGTTGCCTTGCTTTCCCGCGACCAGGCGGCAAGGAACGCGTTGGGCTTGTCGTTGTACACCAACCGCCAACCACCACCTTCGATTCCTCCCATCGGCTCATGCTGGGTCGTGGCCTTCACGCGATCTTTGAGTAGCGTGGCCCAATCGTACGGAGCGATCTCGTTCAAGCCGCGCACGACATCCTCAAAGGTGTAAGGCACGACTTTCGGCGGGCCACTCTCGCCGCCATGGAAGCGCCGGCAAAAATCGTCGAGCGAGCGGCGTCCACCGGTTTGCTTGCGAATGATGGTGTCCACTTCCAGCCAGATCAGTTCGCCTTCCGGATAATAGTCTAGGCCGCGCCGCCAGTTCTCCCACTGCGGACCCAACATGCGCAGCATTTGTACCGAAACCGCCGTATCTTCGAGCGGACGCCAGGTGCGGCCGACGCGGTGGTCGAGCATCGCCGCCGTCGCCGCCAGTTCCTCGCGATGCTGCTCCTGCGTCAGCAGTCCAGATCGCGTGGCCAGAACTTTTCCCAGATAGTCGGTGAGCCCTTCATAGACCCAGAGCAGGTCGCCGACCATGGGTTCCTGATAGTTCCGCGTTGCAAGGCCAGCAGGCCTTCGATATTTGCCGTTCCAGGAATGCGTGAATTCGTGTGGAAGAAGGTCGGCATTCAGCAGATGCTTATCGGGATCGAGCAAGGTGCGTTCGCTCGCGCTGTTGTCGCTGGACTGATGATGTTCGAGGCCGTGATGGCCGACCTCACTGCTCAAGGTGTAGAGGAAGTGATACTGCAGGTAATGGTGTGCAGAGAACAACGCATCGGCTTCCGCTACCAGCTTGCGATAAGCAGTAATGTCGGCAGGCGTCATCTCGAGCGCGGCCTCGCTCTCGGCCACCATGTCGATCCAGTGCGCGGGAATCTCTCCGGCAGGCACGAGTTCGATCTGGCGATAGTGCGCGCCCGCAATCAGCGGGGAGTCGACCAGCATCGTAAGCGAAACGGGATTGAAGGAAACTTCATCCCCTGATTCCTGCGCAGTGGTCAGTGCGGTTCCGTACTTCCACCCGGCCGGAAGCCGAACTGACGGAGCGAACTGAACCGCATCAGAGGCAGCACCGTCGGGATAAAGCACAACCTGATTCCAGTTCAGGTCGAGCAGGTTGCTCGAGGCCGCGGGTCCCCCGCCGCCAGCGCTGTCGGCGGAGATCAGATCAAAGGTGGCCTGAATTTCCTTGAGGCCTGGCGGCACGGTCACGTGGAAGGAGTACATCTCCACCGGGTCGCGATGCCACTCGAGTTCCTGTGTGCCCGCGTGGAAGTGGAGACCTGTCAAGTTGGCGATGGGGCCGCTTGGACGGTGATTGCCGGGAATCCATTTGGGATAGACGAAAGTCGCCGGTCCCGAAGCTACGGGCAGGGTGAGAGTCGCATGAAAAATGTTCTTGGGAGCGTCGGTGAGATCGACAATCAAGCGGATCGCAGAAGATGGATCGGATTTCGCAGCTAAGGAAAGAAGGCAGAGCGCGATCAAGCCGGGGGGAAGCAGCAGCCATCGACGCAAGCGGGGCTCCGAAGAAAAATGATAGCGGAGAGATTAAAGGAGAAACGCGGAAGGAGCAAGCCTGCCGGACCGCCGCCGATCGAGCGGTTCGGGGGAGTTGTAATGGTTGGGAACTAAGCGCGAGCTTTCGAGCGATGGCGCAAGTAAGCGCCAGCCAAACCGGTCGAGAGCAGGACCAACGTCCCGGGTTCGGGCACCTCGCCGACTGGCGTGCCACAGTCGGTACCCTTCCCTTTCTTTCCGTTCGTTCCGGTACCACCGCTTGAGCCGCCCTTCTTCTTTTTTCCCGGCCCGCATGTAGGCAGTGGCGGCGGGTACAGTGAGAGCGATCCACCGTTGTTGGTGATCAGGCTGTATCCCGGCACGAGTGGAGTGAAGGCCGGCAGATTGGGACGGTTCAGCGCCGAATCAAAATCCGCAGGGATCGGAATCGTCATGGCCGTGCCGGGATCGAGCCTGATCGGTGTCTCGAGTTTAGCGATCGCTGGTTCATTCGGCGAGACTTCCTGGCGGGCGGTTTCTGAAACCTGGTTGCCGCAGCGGGTGCGGAGCGTCATTTTGCCGTCGGTGATGACTTTCTCGCCGCGGCGCAGACGGACTTTCTTGGTGGTCCAGTAGACGCGGCCAGCGATGCGGTAGGAGACGTAGACAACTCGGTCCTCCGTCAGCTGCACAATGCGCGCGCGGCGGAAATCGAAGCCGCGGTAGTGCGCCGCGACGACGGGATCGTTTTCGAACACTCGCTCCAGTTCCTTGGGGTCGTGCACGCCGCCCGGAACGATCGAATATGGATAGACGGTTCGGGCTTCCTTGGAGAAGTCCTGGGTGGCGTCGGCTGCCGAGTTGGCGGAAAGCGCCAGGTCGCGGCGAACATCACGATTGGACCACTCGGGAGCGGGATTCGACGAGAACGACGTGGCGAGGAACGAGCCGAAATCAAAAGGTAAAAGGGCCGCCCCAACCATTCCGCCGACCAGGAACACCGTGATCAGCAACGCCCGCCGTATGAAGCGATTACGGCGGTGTCGGTGGGTGCGGCGGCGGCGACGCACCCGGATCAGGTGTTCGTTAGGGTCGTTCACAACTACTCCTACACACAGTTAGGGTCGGGCTGGGGGAGCACCTACCTCCTCTTCAGCAGTTACCACTCCAATAGGTAGAGGCTAAACCCTACAGACAACACAGGAGAATGGCCTGTTGGTGCCGATCACCCTAACACAACAGTGAAGCAATTTGCATAGAAAGGTCTGCTAGCGGACAAAGAGTTTTCCCTTTTCGAATCCGGATGTTAGCTTGCCCGACTGGTTTGCGTCCGATAAAATGTTGGGTTCACGATCCCAGCTGGAAAAGTGGAGTTCTGTGTGACGGGAAGACCTCGGATTCTGGTTACCGGCGCGGGTGGGTTTATTGGGCACCACCTGGTCCGAAGACTGAAAAATGAAGGATTCTGGGTGCGCGGAGTCGATATTAAAGCCCCGGAATTTGAGCCCACCGCGGCCGACGAGTTTGCCCTGCTGGACCTGCGGCTTTGGGATGCTTGCCTCGAGGCTACCCGGAACGTCGGCCAGGTCTATAACCTCGCGGCCGACATGGGCGGGATCGGCTACATCACGGCCAATCACGCCGACATTTCCCGCAATAACACCCTGATTAACACGCATATGCTCGAGGCCAGCCGGGCCAATGGCGCGCGCCGGTTTCTATTTTCGTCGTCGGCATGTGTTTATCCGCAGTACAAACAGAACCACGCGGATGTCACTCCTTTGAAGGAAGCGGACGCGATCCCCGCTGACCCGGAACCCGGCTACGGCTGGGAAAAGCTGTTCGCGGAAGAACTTTGCCGGTATTACAAGAAAGATTACGGATTCGAGACGCGCATTGTGCGCTTTCACAACGTATACGGGCCGCTTGGAACTTATGAGGGTGGCAAGGAAAAAGCTCCGGCGGCGATCTCGCGCAAGGTGGCTCTCGTTGAGGATGGCGGCGAGATCGAAGTGTGGGGCGATGGCGAACAGACACGCTCTTTCATGTACATCGACGATTGCGTCGAGGGGCTCATCCGGCTGATGGCGAGCGACTACGCTGAGCCTTTGAATCTCGGCACCGACCGCCTGGTAACGATTAACCAGCTCATCGACCTGGTCAGCAACGTAGCTGGAAAAAAACTTAAAAAGCGCCACGACCTGTCGAAGCCGCAAGGCGTGCGCGGCCGCAACAGCGACAATACCCTACTGAACCGGGTGCTGGGTTGGGAGCCTTCGATTGCTCTCGAAGAGGGG